>Ga0302326_10015290_pt1 | contig 16160 bp, 13 predicted proteins | sample Palsa_T0_3_FD_202264 | JGI IMG/M metagenome (GOLD analysis project Ga0302326, IMG submission 202264) | Peat permafrost microbial communities from Stordalen Mire near Abisko, Sweden - Palsa_T0_3 | ecosystem: Environmental > Terrestrial > Soil > Palsa > Peat permafrost | place: Sweden: Abisko... | reverse complement strand
AGGATCATCTCGTTATCGCGCACGTCGTGGATCGGACGCACGTCGGCGTGCGCGGTCGCGGCAAATTCCCGCGCGACCACCACGTCGGTCGGCAGCGGGATCTCCGCGCCGCGTTCGCGCGCGCTCGCGATCAGTGCGCGCGCCACGTCGAGCATCTCCGCTTCGTGCAGCGAGCGACCGACATTGACACCGGTCGCGGCGAGAAAGGTGTTGGCAATGCCGCCGCCGACGATGAGCTTGTCCACTTTCTTGAGGAGTGACTCCAGAATCGTGAGTTTTGTGGATACCTTCGAGCCGGCAACGATGGCAATGAACGGCCGTGCGGGGGTCTTGAAGGCGCGCTCGAGCGCGTTCAGCTCACCGACGAGGAGCGGACCTGCGCAGGCGACGGGGGCAAATTTCGCGACTCCATGAGTACTCGCCTCCGCCCGATGCGCGGTGCCGAAGGCGTCCATCACGAATACGTCGCACAGCGCAGCCATCTGCCTGGCGAGCAGCTCGCTGTCCTTCTTCTCGCCCGGATTGAAGCGCACGTTCTCACACAGCACGGCGCTGCCGGCGGCGCAGTCGACGCCCATCAGCCAATCCTTGCGCAGCCCAACGTGTTGCCCGAGAAGATCGGACAAGCGCGCCGCGACCGGCGCCAGCGACAGTTGCTCATCGTACACGCCTTCCTTGGGACGCCCGAGGTGCGAGAGGATGAAAACTTTCGCGTGTTGATCGATGGCGTAGCGGATCGTGGGCAGGGCCGCGCGAATGCGCGCGTCGCTCGTCACCGCGCCGGCGTGCACCGGCACGTTCAGATCCTCACGAATCAGCACGCGTTTGCCGCGCAGGTCGGTATCCGACATGCGCAGGACGTTCATGCCGCCTTTGACCACGCGAGGGTCGTATCGAGCATCCGGTTCGAGAAGCCCCACTCGTTGTCATACCACGCGCACACCTTGACCAGCGTGCCATCGATGCATTTGGTGAGCGTTGCATCGAAAGTCGCGGAATGCGCATCGTGATTGAAGTCGATCGATACCAGCGGCGCCTCGTTATAGGCGATGATGCCGTGCATGGCGCCCGCGGCGGCCTCCTGCATGAATTTATTGACTTCCTGCACGCTCGTGGCACGGCGCGCCGTGAAAGTCAGATCGACCAGCGAGACATTGATCGTCGGCACACGGATGGCAAAGCCGTCGAGTTTGCCCTTGAGCTCCGGCATGACGAGCCCGACCGCAGAGGCCGCGCCGGTCTTGGCCGGTATCTGCGACATGGTCGCCGAACGCGCGCGGCGCAGGTCGGAATGGTAGACGTCGGTCAGCACCTGGTCGTTCGTGTACGAGTGAATCGTCGTCATGAGGCCCGCGACGATGCCAATCTTGTCGTGCAGCACCTTGGCAACGGGCGCAAGACAGTTGGTCGTGCAGGACGCATTTGAAATCACGCTGAAGGAGGACTTGAGCACCTGGTGATTGACGCCGTAGACGATGGTGGCGTCGACATCCTCGCCGCCAGGTGCGGAAATTACGACTTTCTTGGCGCCAGCCGTCAAATGGCCGCTCGCCTTGGCACGGCTCGAAAAAAGTCCGGTGCACTCGAGAATGTATTCGGCGCCAAGCCCGCTCCACGGCAGCTTGGCAGGATCCCGCTCCGCGACTACGCGGATGCGATCGCCGTTCACGATCATCGAGTCGCCGTCGACCTTCACTTCGCCGGGAAACTTACCGTGCACAGTGTCGTAGCGGGTGAGATGCGCGTTCGTTTGCGCGTCGCCGAGATCATTGATGGCGACGATCTGGATCTGCGCGGTGCGCTTGGCTTCGTAGAGCGCCCGCAGGATGTTGCGACCAATACGGCCATAGCCATTGATACCGACCTTGATTGGCATGGGTTCCCTCAGCTCTACATTAATTCTTCGACCTGCTTGACGATATTATCGACCGTGAAGCCGAAGTGTGGAAATAGATCGGAGGCCTTGCCCGAGGCGCCGAAGCGGTCGATGCCCAGCACCCGGCCCTGGCTGCCGACATAGTGCCACCAGCCGAGCGTGGCGCCGGCCTCCACCGCGAGGCGCCGGCCGATCGCCTTAGGCAGCACCGCTTCGCGATAGGCGGCGTCCTGGGCATCGAATACATCGGTGGCGGGCATCGACACGAGGCGCACGCGCCGTCCCCGCTCATTCAGGCTGTTCACGGCCTGTGCGGCAATTCCAATCTCCGAGCCCGTGGCCATGACGAGGGACTCGGGCGCGCCGACGCAGTCGATGAGCACGTAACCGCCGCGGCGCACGGCCGCCTGCTGCTGCGCGGTGCGCTTTTGCTGCGGCAGTGGCTGGCGGCTGAGCACGAGGGCCGTCGGCCCGTTGCGCCGCTCGATGGCAGCGATCCACGCAACGGCGGTCTCGAGCGCATCGCAAGGCCGCCACAGGCTCAGATTCGGCATGGCCCGCAGACTTGTCAGGTGTTCGATGGGCTGATGGGTCGGTCCGTCCTCACCCAGGCCAATGGAATCGTGCGTATAGACCAGAATCACGCGCAGCTGCATGAGTGCAGCTAAGCGCACGGCGTTACGGGCGTAGTCGGAGAACGTGAGAAAGGTTCCGCCGTAGGGAATGAACCCGCCATGCAGCGCCATGCCGTTCATGATCGCCGTCATGCCAAACTCGCGCACGCCGTAATGAAAATAATGACCGGAAAAATCCGTGGGTGTTACCGCGACCGAGTTCTTCTGCTGCGTGTTGTTTGAACCGGTAAGATCGGCAGAGCCGCCGAGCAGCTCCGGCAGCGAGGGGCCGATCACGTTCAAAGAAGCTTGCGATGTCTGCCGCGTCGCCTGCGGCTTCGACTCCTGTTGCGCCGCGGCGCGCGCCTGCGTGGCGATGTCCTGCCACTGCGGCGGCAAATCACCGCGCGCGCGACGCTCAAGCTCGGCCGCGAGCTGCGGATTCGCGGCGCGGTAGCGCGCGAAGAGTTCGTTCCACTTAGCCTCCGCGGCAGCGCCCGCCGCGCGGTGATCCCATTCCTTGAGCAACGGCTCGGGAATCACAAACGGCTCGCTCGTCCAGTTGAGGGTCTTGCGCGCGAGCGCGACTTCGTCAACGCCGAGCGGTTCGCCGTGAGCGGCCTTCGTGCCCTGACGATTCGGAGCCCCAAAGCCTATGATCGTCTTGCAACAGATGAGTGACGGGCGCGCCGTCTCGGCGCGTGCGGCCTCGATGGCGGCGGCGACCGCGTCGCCGTCTTCCCCGTCCACGTGCGGGATCACGTGCCAGCCGTAAGCCTCGAAGCGCTTCGGTGTGTCATCGGCAAACCATCCGGCCACCTTTCCGTCAATGGAGATACCGTTGTCGTCGTAAAAGCCAATAAGCTTGCCGAGCCCGAAAGTACCCGCGAACGAGCAGGCCTCGTGCGAGATGCCCTCCATCAGGCAGCCATCGCCCATGAACACGTAGGTGTAATGATCGACGACCGCAAGGCCGGGCCGGTTGAACTCGCGTGCGAGCAGTTTTTCCGTGAGCGCCATGCCGACCGCGTTCGCAAGCCCCTGACCGAGGGGTCCGGTGGTGGTCTCGATTCCGATGTCCAGGTCATGCTCAGGATGACCCGGGGTGCGCGAACCCAACTGCCGGAAATTCTTGATCTCTTCGATACCGAGCGGATATCCGGTCAGATACAGCAGTGCATACAACAGCATCGAAGCGTGGCCGTTCGACAGCACGAACCGGTCACGGTCGATCCAGCGCGGATTGCCGGGATTGTATTTGAGAACCCTGCGCCACAGCTCCTCGGCGATATCGGCCATGCCCATCGGCGCGCCGGGATGACCGGAACCGGCCCGCTGCACGGCGTCCATGGCAAGAGCGCGGATCGCATTGGCAAGTTCACGGTGTGTGGTCATGGGTTGATTCCGGTTGGGCGGTCGCAGGGTGAAAAAGCGGGCCCGGCATTTTCCATCACGCGACCACGCGCGGCAATCACGCCTGCGGTATGAGCGCTTGTCGTGGTCGGCCGACACGAGCGCGCAGTCGGCTTCACAATATCCCCGGTAGCAGCGCGTACTGTGTCACTTCGTCACGTGTGAGCATTCTTGCCTTGATCCAGTTCACTTTGAATCCCGCGATCTTTTGTTACGCTTTCCGGCCACGCGAACTCCCCCGGGCGATCCGCATGACGATCCGAACATGAGCCATCTGCGTCTCATCCAGTTCACCGATCCGCATCTGTACGGCAGCGAAACCGAATCCCTGCGCGGCGTACAGACGGCACCGGCGCTTGCCCTCGCCCTGGCGCGCGCCCGTGCACGCGACTGGCCGATCGATGCCGTGCTCGTCACCGGCGACATCGTTCAGGACGATCCGGGCGGCTATGCCCACTTCCGCCGCCTCTTCAGAAACATCGGGGCTCCCGTGTTATGTATTCCCGGCAACCACGATGACCCCGAAGCGCTGCGGCGCGAGCTGTCCGGCGCGCCTTTTGTCGTGGGCGGCCAGGTCGACTTCGGTCCGTGGCGCATCGTGCTACTCGACACCTGGATCGCAGGCTCCGCGGCAGGGCGTCTGAGCGGAGCCAGTCTCACGCAACTCGATCAGGCGCTGCGCACCGCCGCCGGACGCCATGCACTCGTGTGCCTGCATCATCACCCGGTCAGCATGTCGAGTCAGTGGCTCGACGAGGTCGGTCTGGAGAACGCCGCCGAATTCTGGCGCGTCCTCGACCAGCACAGCAATGTGCGCGCGGTCATCTGGGGCCACGTGCATCAATCCTTCGACGCGCTGCGCGGCGATGTGCGCCTGCTTGCAACTCCATCGACCTGCGCACAGTTTAGGCCGGGCTCAAAGGACTTCGCGCTCGACACGCTGCCGCCCGCATACCGCACCCTGCAACTGCGAGCGGATGGTACTCTCACCACAGAGGTCGTGTGGATAGATCAATGCGCCGCTGGCTCCTCATCGTCGGTCTCGTCGGCTGCCTAAACGCACAGGCTCAAAGTCCCGTCTGGTCGCTCAAGGGCGCGCACAACACCGTCTATCTCGCAGGCTCCGTGCATCTTCTGAAGAAGGACGATGCAATCCTGCCAGCCGCTTTCGATGCGGCCTACGCATCCGCCAAGATGCTCGTGATGGAGGTGGACATCGACGAGCTGGATTCTCCCGCGGCGGAGGCGCTCATGCTGCAGAAAGGCATGTTTGCAGATGGCTCCACGCTGCGCGAGTCATTGGGCGAGGCGCGCTACGGCCGCATCGCGGCGGAGGCCACACGCGTGGGCCTGCCGATCGAGGCGTTGCAGCAGTTTGAGCCGTGGGCGGTCGCGCTCACTCTGACGCAGCTTGAGTATGCTCAGCTGGGATTCGATCCTGAGGAGGGCGTCGAGAAGCAGCTCGCGCGGCGCGCCCACGCGGACGGCAAGCCGATTCAGGGCCTGGAAACCCTCGAGCAGCAGATCGGTATCCTCGCCTCGCTGTCGAAGGAGGATCAGGCGGCGTTCCTCGAGCAGACCGTTATGGAAATGCACGACGCCGACCGCGACACACGGGAGATCCTCGCGGCCTGGCGCAGTGGGAATTCCACGAAGCTTGCGCAGCTGATGAGCGCGGACTTCCGCAACTTTCCCAACCTGTATCACGCGCTCGTCACCGACCGCAATCGCCGCTGGCTGCCGCAAATCGAGAGCTTCCTCAAGGCCAAGCAAAACTACCTCGTGATAGTCGGCGCACTGCATCTCGTCGGCGACGGCGGATTGTTGCAGCTTGCAAGGGCCGAGGGGTTAGAGCCTCGACCGCTGCAGTGAGTGCGCGCATATGAGTCTGCAGCGCCCGCTGGTCATGCGCTGCGGCGCTTTCGGAGACATGGTGCTGCTCACCGCGCTTCTGCGCCAGTTGCACGCGCGCCTGGGAATGCCCGCCGATCTCATCGCCTCCGGCGCCTGGACGCGGCCGCTCCTGCAAGACCAACCCGGCGTGGGCGAGATTTTCATCCTGCGCAGTCGCAAGTCGCCGTATTGGATCAGTCGCGGCCAGCAGAGCCTGGTGCGCTGGCTGCGCGCACGAGGCGCAGGACCCACGTGGTTCTGCGATACGGGCGCCGGCCGCGAGCTTCTGCGGCGCGGCGGAATCCCGGACGACTTCATCTGCGAAGATCAGGCGCTGCCGCGGGTGCCCGGAGAGCACTTCGTCGATCGCTGGATCCGGTTCGCTGACTCAACGCCGCCGGCATTCGCAGGAATCCTGCCGCCGAGCACGGCGCACGTCGCGAGCAACGCGGTGATCCACATCGGCGCGGCGGCACGCACCGCGCTCGAGCCCTGGCTCGCGCGGCGCGGTCTTGCAAATCGCGAACTCGTGCTCGTGCAGACGGGCAACAAACGCACGATGCGCGGATGGCTCCCAAATCGCGCCACCAACACCAAATACTGGCCGCAGGAGCGCTGGTCCGCGGTAATTCGCGCGCTGCGCGCGGCGCGTCCGCACGCCGCGATTGTGCTGATGGGCGTGCCCCGCGAATTTGCGCTCAACGCGCAGATTATCCGCCAGGCCCGTGTGTCTGACCTGCACAACGTCGCCGACGATCTGCCCATTCCGATCCTGCTGCAACTTGCCGAGCGCGCCACGGGTCTCGTGTCCGTCGACACCGGCCCGGCCCACGCGGCAGCCGCACTCAACTGCCGTACGGTTGCGCTTTTCGGAACTGCCGATCCGCTCCTGTATCGGCCGGGCGGTGTCACGACGCCAGCCATCGCGCTCGTGGGCACGATCGACGGCCGTGCCAATATTCTCGGGATCCAGCCGCCGGCGGTCATCGCCGCCTGGAACGAACTGACGGACGGCCCTGAAGCATTGCCGCGCTAGAGACTTCACTCGGATCTGTCGTGGCAAGCCGCGCGCAGGCTGGGCCTTTGACTGGTCTAGTATTGGGTCATGAGCCCCGCGCGCTGCACGCTTTGAGTTCCACATGAGCGACGGCCCCCCACGCCTGCTCTTCATTCCAGTATCCGGGCCGCGCGGGATGGGCGAGTATGCCCGCACGATCGCTATCGCGACCGCGGCAGCACGACGCTGGCCGCATGCTGAAATCCGCTTCGCACTCAGTCGTGGCGCCGCGTATGCGGCGGATACGCCGTTTCCAGCGACATTCCTGCCGTCCTCGCCGACGTTTCATTCGCGCGAGGTGGCGGCATTGATCCGGGAATTCCGCCCGACCATTGTGCTGTTTGACAATGCCGGCCGGACCTCGCAGTTGCGTGCGGCAGCCGCTGGCGGTGCGCGGATCGTCTTCATCAGCTCGCGCCCTAAACAGCGGCGCAGGGCATTTCGGCTGCGCTGGATGCGGCTGCTCGATGAACACTGGATTGCCTATCCGCAGTTCATCGCGGGTGCGCCGAGCGGCCTGGAACGCCTGAAGCTGCTGCTGCTCGGGCAACCTGCCGTGCGCTTCCTCGATACGGTGATGCCGCAGCCCGACGCGGCGCTGGCAGGCGCGGTCATGGCGCGCTTTAGCGTACGCGAGGGCGAATACGTTCTGGTGGTGCCCGGCGGCGGAACCGGACATCCCGGCGCGCTCGCCGCTCCGCAGGTCGTGGCCGAGGCCGCCCGGCGGATTGCACTTCGCTCCTACCCCACGATTCTTGTCGCAGTGACGCCGCAACGGGCCCGCGGCGCATCCGACGCGGACGAACTGAAGCTTGCCCCGCGCCTGCCGATCGCGACAGTCAGCGAACTCATTCGTGGCGCCCGCCTCGTCATCTCCAATGGCGGCGACACCATGCTGCAGGCGCTCGCCTGCAAACGACCGTGCGTCGCGGTCCCGATCGCGGGCGACCAGGCGTACCGGATCAAGCGCTGCGTGCGCAGCGGTCTCGTGACCCGGGCGCGTCTCGATGCGGACGATCTGACGCGAGTCGCACTGCGCGTACTCGAGGCGGGCGTTGGCGGCGCGCCGCCGGACACGCTGGCGCGCGATCCCGGCAGTTCCACGGTGAGCAATGGCATGGATGCGGTGCTCGCCGCAATCGGCGAGCTTGCGCGCCTTGACGTGCCCGAGACCCGAGCGCGCGCGGCGCGCAGTGATTTAGCGACGCGGGACGCCGCAGCGCGAGCGGCCCCCGGCCTCCTCAGCGCGCCGCGGTTCTTGTTCCTGCCGGTCTCCGGTCCGTACGGCATGGGCGAATACGCGCGCACGGTGCAAATCGCACAGATGCTCGCGGCTCGCTGGCCCGCAGCGCAGATCCACTTCGCGCTCAGCCGCGAAGCCCCGTACGAGATCGATGCCGCCTTCACCTGCACGCTCCTGCCCTCGTCGCCTACTTTCCACACGCCCGAGGTGATCGCTCTCATCGAGCGCATGCAGCCGCACGTCGTCATCTTCGATAATGCCGGACGCACGGCGCAGCTGCGCGCCGCGCAGCGTATCGGGGCGCGCGTGGTCTACATCAGCGCCCGATCACGCCAGCGCCGCAAGGCGTTTCGCGTGCGCTGGATGTCCCTGATGGATGAGCACTGGCTCGCCTATCCGCAATTCCTCGCCGGTCCTTTGACCGCCGAGGAGCGCTTCAAGCTGCACTGGTTGGGCCGGCCGCGCTTGCGCTATCTCGATGTGATGCTCCCGGCGGCGGATCCGACTGCTGCCGCGGCTGTGCTGCAACGGCTCAACTTGAGCAACAAACTCTATGTGCTCCTCGTTCCCGGGGGCGGAACCGGCCATCCCGGCGCGCGTGATGCCCCGCAGGTGTTCGCGGCTGCCGCGCATGAGCTCGCGGCACGCGGCGTCACGACTGTGCTGGTGGCTTCCGCTAACGGCGAGGAGATGCCCGTCGCCGCCGCGCTGCAGACACTGCCGCGCCTGCCTCTCACTGAGCTCAGCGCGCTCATGCGGCAGGCGCAACTCGTCATCACGAACGGTGGCTCGACCTTGCTGCAGGCCATCGCTTGCCAAGCGCCCTGCATCGGCGTCTCGATCGCGAAGGATCAGGCCAAACGGGTGCGTCAGTGCGCCGCGGCGGGCGTTGCTCTCACGGCAAGTTTGCATGCTGACGATATTGTGAGCGTCGCGGTAACGCTGCTGGCGAATGAGCCCGAGCGCGCCGCGCTCGCACGCCGTGCGGGGAACTTGCCGCTGGCGGACGGCCTGGATATCGCATTTAAGGCGATCGCAGGCCTGCTGAACCCGCCGGGTCCTGAGTAGGATCGCGCGGTGCCTCACGCGACTCTCCTCGGCTACCGCCTCGATCAGCCGTCGTTTCGCTATCGCATGGCAAGCCTCGTCGGCGCGCTCGAAGCTGCCGGCTGGACGGTGCAGCTCGAGAAATTCTCTTCGGGCCGCTATGGCGTGCGCACCTGGGAGCGGCGTGCACTGCTGCGGCGCTCGCACGTGGTGGTGCTGCACCAGATCAAACTCGCCGGCGCAGAGGCGCGCTTGTTCGCCGCGCTCGCTGCACGCCGGATCTTCGATTTCGACGACGCGATCTACGTGCGCAAGCCCCGCCGTCTGGGCGAGCCTGCCGATGATTCCTGGTGGCGTCGCCGGAAGTTTGCGGCAACCTGTCGTCGAGTCGATGTGGTGGCGGCCGGCAACGAGGTGCTGGCCGCCGCCGCGGCGCCGTACGCACGGCGCATCGTCATCTTGCCGACCGCGCTCGATGCGAGCCGCTACCAGCCCACCACAGCGACGCAAGCCGACCCACCGACGATCGCCTGGATCGGTAACCCCGAGAATCTCGCTTATCTTGAGATTCTGCGCCCCGCTCTGGCGCGGCTCTCGCTGCGCCACCCGACGCTGCGATTGCGCGTCATCTGCTCGAGGTTCCCGCAATGGCCGGAGGTGCGGATCGAGCCGGTTCTGTGGAGTCCCGCCGCCGAGGTCGCGGCTCTCGCGGGATCCCATATCGGCGTCATGCCGTTGGCCGACGAAGAATGGGCGCGCGGCAAGTGCGCATTCAAGCTGCTGCAGTACATGGCCGCGTCGTTGCCCTGCGTCGCCTCGCCGGTCGGCGCCAACACCGAAGCAGTCATCGAAGGCGCAACCGGATACCACGCGCGCAATGACGCTGAATGGGAGTCTGCGCTTGAGCGCCTGATCAGCTCCGCCGATCTGCGTGCGCGCCTGGGTGCGGCTGGCCGCGCCCACGTTGCAAGTCACTACAGCATGCAGAATTACCAGGCTCGATACGTGTCGCTCTTTGAAAGCCTTGCGAGTGAGACCGGCTGATAGCACCCGCGGCGCCGGCGCGCCGACTAATTCAGCTCAGACAGTTTTTCGCCTTTGGCCAGCCGCTTAATGGCGCGGACAGACTTCCTGAGGATCGGCGGTATCAGATCCTGCAAGAAAGTCCGAATCATTCGATCTGGCCGCAGACGTACCTTGTTGTTTCTCGAGATGTAGTAGAGGGTCGAGTGCACCTTACCAACCGGATTCCACGTATTTGTGTAGTAGTACAGGGCGATCGACATTCGATCGATGCCCGCGGGCGTGGCAAGCGGCGCAGGATGCCCGTGCAGCGATTCCTCGGTCGTTGAAAATATCACGCAACGATTGAATAGCGGCGCAACGGTCGTAACCAGAGACATGGAAGGCCGGTCCCAAAGTTCGAGATTGCCATTGTAGGAATTCGCCCAGTCCTTGTTGAGATACAGGAGCAGATTGAGCCGCCGCTCAAGGTTATAGCGTTTCAGGTGATTGAAATCTGCATGGATCTCCAGGTACCCACCCGTCTGGATCTTGTGCAAACCGCCGCCGAAATACGAGGGGTCGGTGAGGAGTCCGCTTATGCCCGTGAGTTTCTCCAGGTAGCTCACGAACGCCCCGGAGTTGAGAAAGTTGACTAAGCGGGACGTCTCGGGGCCCACCACGTCCGGGGTGAAAGCAAATTTATTGTGATCGGTCTTGCGATCCAGAAACTTGGCGTAGCGGCGCGCCTTGTCAACGGCGACAGCCTCCTCACGAACCCGATCAAGAACGTCGGGCGCAGTAAAATCATCGAGCACAATGTGCGGCCAAGGCGTGTTCGACGTGTATACGGTGTTGAGGCTTTCCCCCAGCTTCGCGAGCGCGCCCTGGTCGGAGCCATAGGTAATCATTTGACGGCTACCCGGCGGCAACAAGTCACGCCGTCGCGGCGCGCGCACACCGCCCGCCGCAGCTGTCCATATACGGCAGCAACTCCATAATGCATTATCAATGCCATCTCGCTGGCGATTGTCACCCCAGGCAGGGCTTAAAACAATGACGCCGGCGTTGCCCAGCCGAACGCGCTGCCGCCTCACGTTCAGGTGGCCGATCCGCGCAGCCGCTGGCGCAGCCGGCGCGCCTGCTATGCTCGCGCTGGCCGGACGCCCATCGAGCCGTATCCGGCAATGCCTGGACCGTCGCAGGAGCATCGCCGACATGAATCGGAAGTTCGCTTAAGGCCGCAAGGCTCAACTATGAATATTTTTCTTCAACCTGCGCCGCTGCGGGCGGCCGTCATTCGACTGATCCGGCTCGCACGCCTCGGCAGTTACAGATTTCGTCTGAAGATCGGAGCGGTGGAACGGCCGCACTATGGCTACATTGTTTACAACGCGGCGCGCCTTGCGAAAAAACTCAATCACCCGCGCATCAGTGTTCTGGAATTTGGCGTAGCGGGGGGACGGGGACTACTGAATCTTGAATATCATGCGCGCGAAGTCGAAGCCATCGTGGCAATCAAGATCGACTTGTATGGCTTCGATACCGGCGAAGGCTTACCGCGGCCGGTGGATTATCGGGATCTGCCTTATCATTGGAAGCAGGGCTTCTTCAAAATGGATGTCCGCTCCCTGCAGGCGCAGCTGACGACCGCCAAGCTAGTCCTGGGTGACATAGCCGATACGGCGCAGAGCTTCTTTCACGACCATGAGCCCGCGCCGATTGGTGCGGTCATACACGATTTCGATTTTTATTCCTCGACGGCCGCTGCGCTGAAAATGTTCGACGCGAATGAAAAATACTTCTTGCCGCGGATCTACTGCTACTTCGACGATACCGTCGGCAATGAGACTACCTTATACAACGACTATACGGGCGAGCGCCTGGCGATTAACGAATTCAATCAGGCTCACGAGCATAAGAAACTGGCTCTGCCCTACCATCTCCTCGCCCGCAGAGCGGTCGAATCGTGGTATCACCAGATATTCATCTATCACGATTTCAAGCACAGCCAATACAACAGCTTTATCAGCGAAGAGAATCAGCAATTGCGGATCTGACAGGCAAGCCAGACCGCACGCGGATTCAGCCGTGACCGCAGCTTCATCCCTGACCCGTCTTTGTCCATTGGGACGCAAGCGCCGTCACGCACGCGCGTATGGGTTTGAAGCCGAAGAATGCGCCCAGCTTGATCTGCCATCCGAGCAGTCTTCCTAACGCGCTGATCGAACGGAATAGCTGCTTATATTCTTCTCTCCGGCCGCTCGTGAGGTAGGCAATTTTCAGAGCATCGCAGAGGATGGCGCCCGGCAATTTGTAGGCGCGCGAACGAGCGACAAATGGATCACGGGCGCGCGCCACGAAGCGTGGGTCGCAAGCCAGAATCCATGTGGCGATCCGCTCCATTATAAATATTTTCATCTGCACGTCGTTGCGATCCCGATACACGGTCGGCCGTACGAGCTCCGCACCCAGGGAGTCTCCCGGTGACTCGGCAATTGCGAACAGCTGCTCGATGACATTGAGCCAGGCCCTCCAGAATCTGGGCTTGGCGATCATATAATTGGAATAGACCTCGTTGCGGGAAGTCGTAACGAGCTCCTCCAGATCCGTGGGCTGTCCGATGCGTTCAAAGAAAAGCGTGGCGACACGCAACAGGCCCGGGTGGACGGCGTCCCCAAACTTGAAGATATTCAAATGGTATGCGGGCAAGTGAATGCTCTGGCTTAATAGCGCCACATCGATCGTGGCACTGTGCAGCCGCACGAACTCGCGCGCGGCGGCGGCACTTAGATTTGTTTTCAGTTTGAACTTCGGCGACAGAAAGCCGTAAAACGCCTCTTCATCCAACGGCTCGTTGAGCAAGTACTTGCGGATAGGCCAATATTCAAACCAGTCGGGCCTTTCGTTCGTAGAATTGTCCAGCACCGAGAAGCCCGGATCCAAATCTTCGGCTCGCGTATAGTGATTCAGTATCTGGTAGATGAATATTCCCGGCATGATCGTCGTGCTGACTTCAAAATACCCCGGACCCGAGTCCTTAACAGCTCATCCGACCGGATGACTCTAATTTGCGGGCGCCTCTGCGAGCATTGCGCGCCACCATGTAATCGTATCTGCGAGCGCCTCCGTCAGCGTGAATCCTGGCCGCCAGCCTATTTCTTCGCACAGGCGCTGCACATCCGGCACCAGCATCTCCGGTTCATTCATTGTAGTCGCGCGCGCACCAAGCCGTACCAGATCGCTGCGACCGATCAGCTCGCCAATGCGGTCAACCAGCGCCGCGATGGATATTCGCTCCGTTGAGCCGATGTTGACGGGCCCTTCCAGGGTACTGTCAAGGAGTGCTGCAAATGCATTGCCGACGTCCGCGACGTGCAGGAAGTTGCGCACCTGGCGCCCGTGGGAGCAAGGCGCCTCCTGATTCAAAAGTAGATGTTGCACCACCGACGGCACGAGCCGATCCGGGTGTTCGTACGGGCCGAACAGCGAAAAAATGCGGCCCCACGCGATGGACAGGCGGTACTGGACCGCGTAGCTCGCGAGCATGCTCTGCAGCGCAAGCTTGCAGATTGCATAGGGTCTAGCTCCAGGCGTGGCGCTGCTGACGAGCGAGCTCGAGTCTTCGCGGCAGACATCGACGCGCGACCAATCGTATTCGGCGCAGCTTCCGGCAACCACCGCGCGCACCCCCCCGTGCGCCTGAAAGGTTCGTACCAGCTGCAGGCTTGCGGCTACCCAGGAGAAATTCTCGACGCTAGTCCAATAGAGTCGCGGAGTTGTGATCCAAGCAAAATGCACCAGGTGCGTCGGGCGCACGGCAGCGAACAAGCGTTCCACGGCGGCCGGATCCAGCAGATCGCTGTGGTGCACCTCGGCGCCGGCCAATTGTGCCGATGCGCGGTGCCGCGGCAAATCTGCCGACAGCAGCGCGTGCACTTCGTAGCCGCGCCGCAGCAACGGCGGCACGCTCCAGCGCCCGATGAATCCGCCTGCGCCGCTGACGAGAACCCGCTTAGCCGCGGTCATGCGCGAGCGTCTGGTAGGCGGCATCGCGCACGCTGATCACCGCCGGCCGCATCGGCCAGGCGATGCCGACCTCGGGATCGTCCCAAGAAAAACCCCGCGCCGATTCGGGGGCATGGCGTGCGGATATCATGTACAAAACTTCGCTTGCATCGGCCAGGCTGATAAAGCCGTGAGCAAAACCCTTCGGAGCCAGCAGCGCGCGGCGATTGCCGGCGCTCAGTTCCGTGCCGAACCATTGGCCGTATGACGGCGAGTTTCTCCGAATATCCACGATGACATCGAAGATGGCGCCGGCAGTGCAACGTACCAATTTATCCTCCTCATGAGGAGGAACTTGATAGTGCATGCCGCGCAAGGTGCCCTTGTTCGCGTTGAACGATGCGCTGCACTCCAGCGCGCTCGTGTCGAACCCGTATCCTGCAAATTCCTGTGCGCAGAAGGTGCGCGCAAAAAAGCCGCGCTCGTCTGACGTGGGTTCAATATCGACGATGAAAGCGCCGCTGAGCGGAGTTGCGGTAAATTTCATTCGTAGCAAAACACGGCGGGAACCGCCGTTACGAAGCGCCCGCCCCACGCTCTGACGCCGTCCAGCTGCCGCATGATTTCCGTTTTCAGATTCCAAGGCAATATCAGCACGTAGTCTGGCCTGTGGCGTACGAGCTCCTCCGGAGGCACCACGGGAATATGGCTTCCGGGCAGCAACTTGGATTGCTTGTGCGGATTGCGGTCGGCGACCATCGGAATGTCGTCAGTGGTGATGCCACAGAAGTTAAGCAAGGTATTGCCCTTGGCTGCGGCACCGTAGGCGGCTACAACTTTGCCCGCCTGCTTAGTGCGCGCGAGGAAGTCGGTCAGCGAACTGCGGCACGCGGCGACTCGATCGGAAAAGCGCTCATAGGTGGCCAGCTCGGCAACACCGGCAAGCATTTCGGCCGCGCGCACTTTGCGTACGGCGCCACTTTCCGCGAGGCCGCGCAGCGCGTGCGCTGCAAAGATGCGCAGCGATCCTCCATGCGTCGGCAGCTCCTCCACGTCGTAGATATGCAGTCCCTGCAGGCGAAACACGCGCTCGATCGCGTACAAAGAAAAATAGCAGAAATGCTCGTGATAAATCGTGTCAAATTCGGCGTTCTCAATTAACCTCAGCAGGTGCGGAAACTCGATCGTCACTGAGCCCTCGGGCTTCAGCAGCGTCGCAATGCCCGCGACGAAGTCATTGAGTGCCGGCACATGCGCGAGCACATTATTGCCGATGATCAAATCCGCCTTGCGCCCTTGCGCCGCAAGGCGCAGCGCCGACTCGGTGCCAAAAAATTCCACGAGCGTCGCGACGCCGACGCTCCTTGCAGCCGCGGCGACGGTGTCCGAGGGATCAATTCCAAGCACCGGCACGCCGCAGGCAACGAATTCCTTGAGCAAATAGCCGTCGTTGCTTCCCAGTTCAATCACGAGACTTTGGGCATTGAGACCAAAGCGCGCGCGCGCCGTCACACTGAAGCGCCGGGCGTGCGCCAGCCAGTCGTCGGAATAGGACGAATAGTAGACATAGTTGCTGAAAAGCTCCTGCGGCGGGACATCGTAATCAAGTTGCACGAGCTTGCACGCCCCGCATACTTTGGCACACAGTGGATAGCGCTTCTCTTGCTGCAGATCCGCCGACGGCGACAGGAAAGCGTTTGCCGCCGGCTGCAGTCCAAGATCGGCAAAAGTCACAACCAGCTCGCCGCCGCATGCGCGGCAGCGCGTGCGCGCTGCCGCTGTCAGGCCCATGATTTCCAGGGAGCCTTGTTACTCTCCCAAAGCGCATTCAGGCTCATCCGGTCACGCAGTGTATCCATCGGTTGCCAGAATCCCTGGTGTACCCACGCTGCCAGCTGACCGTGCGCAGCCAAATGCTCCATCGGCTCTTTTTCCCAGACCGTGTACTCACCGGCAATGAGGTTGAGCACACTCGGATCAAGCACAAAAAAGCCGCCGTTGATGAGG
>Ga0302326_10015287_pt1 | contig 16160 bp, 14 predicted proteins | sample Palsa_T0_3_FD_202264 | JGI IMG/M metagenome (GOLD analysis project Ga0302326, IMG submission 202264) | Peat permafrost microbial communities from Stordalen Mire near Abisko, Sweden - Palsa_T0_3 | ecosystem: Environmental > Terrestrial > Soil > Palsa > Peat permafrost | place: Sweden: Abisko... | reverse complement strand
TACCTCACCGCGTGTAGCGGGCGCTGGCGGAGCTGCGCCTGTCGTTGCTTCGTCCGCGCCTGGGACGCGATTCCTGCGCGCCCAGCGCTGGAACGATTGCGGCGCGAGCGACGGCATCCTGCGCTCCGGCGCGAGGGCCAGCGCCTGGCGCATCAGGTGACTTAGAACCGGCGCACGATTGGCAAAATTTGCGAGCCCGGGCGCGATGGAAGCCACGCGAAGCCATTTATCCACCATGCCGAAGGCGTAGGCGCGCAGGGGGCGCCGGCGGCTCTCGTAGAAATGCGCGAGAAATTCCGCCTTGTACGTCGCCATGTCGACGTTCGCGGGGCACTCGGACTTGCACGCTTTGCAGGAGAGGCACAAGTCGAGCGACTTCTTGACGTGCTCGTCGTTCCAGCCGCCGCGCGTAACTTCACCCTGGAGCATCTCGAATAGCATGTGGGCGCGCCCGCGAGTGGAATGCTCCTCCTCGAGCGTCACCATATAGCTGGGACACATGGTGCCGGCGTCCTGTTTGCGGCAGGCCCCGAGCCCCAGGCAGCGGAGCGACGCTTTCGCAAACGAGCCGTCATCCTCGGGAAACTTGAAATGGGTGTGCGGATCGAGCGGCTTGTAATCCGCGCCCAGCCGCAGATTCTCGGTGGGCAGATAGGCGTCGACCACTTTGTGCGGATTCAGGCGGTTCTCAGGGTCCCAGGCGGCTTTGAACTCGGCAAAAGCCTTGGTCAACTCCGGGCCGAACATTTTGGGGAGCAGCGCGCCGCGGGATTGCCCGTCGCCATGTTCTCCGGAGAGCGAGCCGCCGTAACTGACCACAAGGTCCGCGGCCCGGTCGACAAACTCGGCGTAATTGCGAACGCCCTTCTCGCTTTCGAGATCGAAGCTCACCCGCATGTGGATACAGCCGTGGCCAAAGTGTCCGTAGAAAGCGCCATGGTAGTCGTACTCATCCATGAGCTTGCGGATATCGCGCAGATATCCGCCTAGCCTTTCGGGCGCGACGGCTGCGTCGTCCCAACCTTCCCACTCGGCCGGCGCTCCCGGCGCGAAAGCGGCCGCGCGCGGACCTGATTCGCGGATCTGCCACACCGCTCGCGCTTCGGCGTTCGTGTAAGTCCGCGATGAAGGCGGATGGGGAACTTTTTTCAGGCGGTCGATCAGGCGCGCGGAAAGCTGCCGGGCTTCGGCCCCGTCATCGGCGCCGAATTCGACCAGGAGGAACCCGCCGCCCTCAGGCAATAGATCGAGGTTGGGCGCGCGCCTTTTCCTGAGAGCGTCGATGATGCTTCCTTCGAAGCCTTCGAGACCGATGGGCTGGAATTCCAGAATTTCCATCACGTGGTCGGCGGCTTCGAACGCGTCGCGGTAGCCGAGAGCGACAAGGCTGCGGTGCTGCGGGCTGTGGATCAGCTTCACTTTGGCTTCGAGGACGATGGCGCAGGTGCCTTCGGTTCCGACCAGCGCGCGCGCCACGTGAAAGCCGCGCTCGGGGAGGAGTTCGTCGAGGTTGAACCCCGAGACACGGCGTGGGATTTGGGGGAAACGCGCGCGAATCTCCGGCGCGTATGCGTCGCGGATATTTCGCAGCTTCGCGTATATTTCGCCCGGCCGGCCGCCTGCGCGAAGGATGCCATCGAGTTCGGTGTCGCTCGTCGCGCCCACGGTCATTTGCGTCCCGTCGGAGAGTAGGATGCTGAGCTCCTCGACGTTGTCGACGGTCTTGCCTCCGAGCAACGAATGCGTTCCGCAGGAATTGTTGCCGATCATTCCACCGACGGTGCAGCGGTTGTGCGTGGAGGGATCGGGGGCAAAAGTCAGCTGATGCTTCTCGGCTCGGTCGCGAAGCGTGTCGAGGACAACACCGGGCTGCACCCTCGCGAATTTCCGATCCGGATCGATTTCGAGGATCTGGTTCATGTACTTCGTGAAATCGAGCACTACCGCGACGTTGCAGCATTGCCCGGCCAGGCTCGTACCGGCGCCGCGCGGCAAAATAGGCGCTCCGTACTTTTTGCACGCCGCAACCGCGGCAATCACATCTCCGGCATCGCGCGGTATCACCAGGCCAATCGGAACCTGGCGGTAGTTGGACCCGTCCGTTGCGTAGAGAGCGCGGCTGCCGCGATCGAACCGCACTTCCCCGCGCACGCCCCGCTTCAATTCAGCTTCAAGATCGGATGCCTGCGCGAAGGCATCGACGGGCTTGGCGTGGGAACTGAGCGGCAATGGAGCAGGCGGATGCAAAGCTTAGAGAGTGTAATCCATTTATGGAATCCGTCGAAATCTCGCGTGCAACAGTCTCATCTCATGAGCCTGGCTGCCGGTACATTTTTTGCGGCTGGTGAGGCGCTAGGCTGGTAAACTTTGTAACCGTTGCACCCTCGCGGGAAACGTAGAACTTCGGAGGCCATCAAGTGAACGAAGGGGCAAAACCATTGCCGGGCGTGGAGATATTGGGGGCCCAGGATAAGCAGACGGACGAAATCCTTACGCCCGAGGCTTTGAAATTCGTGGTCGAGCTCGAGCGGCGCTTTGGTCCGCGACGCCGGGAATTGCTGGCTGCGCGAGTAGAGCGCCAGAAGAAGCTCGATGCGGGCGAACGCCCCGATTTTCTGCCGCAGACGGCTGAAATCCGCAACGGCAACTGGAGAGTGGCTCCGCTCCCGGCCGACCTGCTCGACCGCCGCGTGGAAATCACCGGCCCCGTGGACCGCAAGATGATTATCAACGCGCTGAATTCCGGCGCGAGCGTCTTCATGGCCGATTTCGAAGACTCGAACACACCGACGTGGAGCAACCTGATCGACGGCCACATCAATCTGCGCGATGCCGTGCGGCGCACGATTACCTTCACCGACCCGGCGACGAAAAAGGCTTACCAGCTGAATCCGCAGATTGCCGTTCTGCTTGTACGGCCGCGCGGCTGGCATCTGCCGGAAAAGCATGTGCTCGTCGATGGTCAGGCGATGTCGGGTTCGCTGTTCGATTTCGGGCTCTATTTCTGGCACAACGCGAAGGAACTGCTGGCGAGGGGAACCGGCCCTTATTTTTATCTGCCGAAACTCGAGAGCCATCTCGAAGCGCGCCTGTGGAACGATGTGTTTCTCTATTCGCAGGATGCGCTCGATATCAAGCGCGGGACCATCAAGGCTACCGTCCTGGTGGAGACCATCCTGGCGACTTTCGAAATGGACGAAATTCTCTACGAACTGCGCGAACATTCCTCGGGACTGAACTGCGGACGCTGGGATTACATTTTCAGCTTCATCAAGAAGTTCGCGAACGATCCCGCGGCCGTGCTGCCGGATCGCGGCCGCGTCACGATGACCAGCCACTTTCTGCGTTCCTACAGCAAGCTGGTGATCAAGACCTGCCATCGCCGGGAAGTGCATGCGATTGGCGGCATGTCCGCCTACATCCCGAACAAGCGGGATGCGGCCTTGAATCAGACCGCGATGGACCAGGTGCGCGCGGACAAGGAACGCGAGGCCTCGGACGGGCACGATGGCACCTGGGTGGCGCATCCCGGCCTCGTGGGCATTGCGAAAGAAATCTTCGACGAGCACATGCCGCAGCCAAATCAAATCGACCGCAAGCTTGAAGACGTCCACATCACGGCGACGGATTTGCTTGCTGTTCCCAAGGCGGAGATCACCGAAGCCGGGCTGCGCCAGAATATCGCAGTGGGAATTGGGTACCTTGAATCGTGGCTGCGCGGCGTAGGCTGCGTGCCGCTGTTCAATCTGATGGAAGATGCCGCAACCGCCGAAATCAGCCGCGCGCAGCTCTGGCAATGGATTCACCACAAGGCGCACCTGAGCGACGGCCGCGCAATCACCCCGGAACTGTGCCTCCAGATCATCGACGAGGAGCTGGCGAAGTTCCGGCAGGCGGTGGGAGAAGAGCAGTTCCGCGCGGGCCGCTACACCGAGGCCGCGAAGCTGGTTCGCGATCTGATTCAATCCGGTAAATTTATCGAGTTCCTGACGCTGCCAGCCTACGACCAGTTGAAAGAGACCGAGCACGCCTCGGCCTGAAAACAGTTCTGGAGTTTCTCTGCCGAGGCTGGTTATGATCCGGCTGCGGACGAGTTAACAGAGGATTTTCCCCATGCACACCGGGCGTCACTTTCTGCAAATACCCGGCCCCACCAACGTGCCGGATCGTGTGCTCCGGGCGATGGATCGTCCGGTAGTCGATCACCGGAGCGCCGAATTTGCGCAGATGAGCACGGAAGTCCTGGAAGGCCTCCGCCCGATTTTCCAGACTCGCGGACCTGTGGTGATCTACCCTGGCTCCGGCACAGGCGCGTGGGAAGCGGCGCTCGTCAATACGCTTTCTCCAGGTGATCGCGTGCTGCTCTTCGAGACGGGGCACTTCTCGCAGCAGTGGCGGCAGGTTGCAGAAAAATTCGGCCTGCTCGTGGAGTACGTGCCGGGCAGCTGGCGAAGAGGCGCCGACCCGGCGGAAGCGGAAGCACGGCTCAGCGCCGATCGAAACCACGCCATAAAAGCAGTGTTGGTCGTTCACAACGAAACCTCCACCGGAGTGACCAGCCGCATCGCCGAACTCCGCGCCGCCATGAACCGGGCGCGCCATCCGGCGCTCCTGATCGTGGATACGATTTCGTCGCTGGCTTCGATCGATTATCGCCACGACGAATGGGAAGTGGACGTCACGATTGCCGGCTCACAGAAGGGGCTGATGCTCCCTCCCGGCATCAGCTTCAATGCCCTTTCCGATAAAGCCCTGGCTGCGAACAAGACGGCGCGGCTCCCGCGAGCGTATTGGGATTGGCAGGAAATGCTGAAGGCAAACCGCGGTGGATTTTTCCCGTACACTCCCGCAACAAATCTCCTCTATGGATTGCAGGAAGCTCTTCACATGCTGCACGAGGAAGGCTTGCCGAATGTTTTCCAGCGTCACCAGCGCCACGCGGAAGCTACGCGAGCGGCGGTGCGTGCATGGGGACTGGAGATCGTCTGCGAGGAACCGATGGAATATTCGAGTTCCCTTACGGCTGTCTTCATGCCAGACGGTTGCGATGCGGATCGCCTGCGGGAAATCATCCTGGAGCAATTCGATATGTCCCTGGGATCGGGACTGTCCAAACTTGCGGGCAAAGTGTTTCGCATCGGGCATCTCGGCAGTTTCAATGACCTGATGCTGGCAGGAACGCTCGGCGGCGTGGAAATGGGACTGCAACTGGCCGGCGTGCCTCACAAAACAGGGGGAGTGGAGGCAGCTCTTCAGTCCCTGGTAGCGACGCGTCCGCTGCCGGAAGCCGCAGTTCCCATCGGATCCCAGCTCGCCTAAAACGGCGGTTTGGTGATATACCTGCAACATCTGGGGGACGGGAGCAATCGGCGGTTCACAAAAGCGGACGTGCCTGGAGGCGTGGCGTCAGCAAATGGCGACGGTTTCAAGTATCCCGTCGAGGATGGACCGATAAGCCTCTGGTTTGCAGTCTTTTACGGAATGCGCCGATGGCGAATATTGTGCCGGTAATTCACTAGGGCTTTTGCGCCCCGGGGGCAAGAACGTTGTCACTTGGACGAAAATGTTGCGCACTCTTAGCCATCCTGGCGCTCGCTATGCCTCTGCTCGGGGTGGATCAGCCGAACAGCCCGTTGACTGACCAGGACATCCTGCAGATGGTGAAAGCCGGATTCGACGACACCACCATCCTGCGGTACATCCAGGCCAACGATGTGGATTTCGATCTTTCCGTTACTGCTGTTGTAGCCCTGAAGAATGCGGGCGTTAGCCAATCGCTTATCCAGTCCATGCTTTCCATCGAAGTAGCGAAGAAGGAAATGGGTGTGGACGCGGCTCTCGCTGCCATCTCCGCCACCGCCTCCACCGGCCACGACGACGTCCATGTGTTTGCGCTGCTGAATGGAAGGCTGGTGCCGACCGAGCCTGAAACCGTGAAGTGGCGTTCGCCCGGCGGCTTGCGCAGCGTGGCGATGTTCGGTTTCGAGCGCGGGCCCATGGTAGGAGCGGTCAGCGGCCCGCACAGCGACCTTGTCACCACGTGGCCTCCGTTGAACATGGTGCCACTCGATATGGCATTTTACGTCCTTACGCCGAAAGGAAGCTCCGCCTCCGACTTCCAACTGCTACATTTCACGGAAAAAAACGACCGTCGCGAATTCCGGACGATCCCGAGCGACCGCGCCCACACCTGGGCCACTCCTGAAAATACCGTTGCCTTTACTCTGGAAGCTGTCGCTTCGAGGGTTTACAAGATCACGCTGCCCAACCTGAATGTGGGCGAGTACGGTCTGCTGACTCCTACCACGCGGGTTAAGGCCACTTCCGGCTCCGAGGGCCAGATCTACACATTCCGGATCGTCGAATAGCCCGTTTAGATCAGGGCGTCCGTTTGTTCCAGCCTCTTGAAGTAGTAATGCCGTAACCTCGCCTTTGCCCTGCCGGCATTCGATAATCTTGCCGCAGTGTTTGCCCGGAACGGGGTGCTCGGATAGAATAACCGTTTTGTATAGAGCCCAAAAATGACGCCGATAATGCTCCACAACACGCTGACGAATCGCATCGAGCCCCTGCAACCGCTCCACGAGGGCGAAGTGCGTATTTATACGTGCGGACCCACGGTGTACGCCTTCGCGCACATCGGTAACTTCCGCACCTTCGTATTCCAGGACGTACTGAGGCGCTTCCTGCATTCGCAGGGCTACCGCGTGCTGCAGGTCATGAACGTCACCGACGTGGACGATCGCATCATCCAGAGCGCCGCCCACGCGGGAGTGGGCATCCGTGAATATACGGAGAAATACATCCGCGCGTTTCTCGAGGACACCGGGGCCCTCAATATCGAAGCTCCGGAAGAACTGGTGCGGGCCACCGACCACATCGAGGACATGGTGGCCCTGATCGAAAAGCTTCAGCAAAAAGGGATGACCTACAACAGCGACGGCTCGATCTATTTCCGTATCGCCAGGTTTCCGGAGTACGGAAAACTCTCCAAGATCGACGTACATGGGATGAAGGCCGGGGCGCGCGTAGACGTGGACCAGTATGAAAAGGATGACGCCCGCGATTTTGCGTTGTGGAAGGCACCCAAGCCGGGCGAGCATTTCTGGGAGACGCGCATCGGCCCCGGTCGCCCGGGCTGGCACGTGGAGTGCTCCGCCATGGCCATGAAGTATCTCGGCGAGACGCTGGATATCCACACCGGCGGCGTGGACCTCACATTCCCGCATCACGAGAATGAAATCGCGCAAAGTGAAGGTGCGACGGGTCACCCCTTCGTGCGTCACTGGGTGCACGCCGAACACCTGATCATCGACGGGCAGAAGATGTCCAAGTCCCTCGGCAACTTCTACACGCTGCGGGACCTCTTCGCTAGGGGGCAGAAACCCTCCACGATCCGCTACGCGCTGCTCTCCGTTCCCTATCGCCGCCAGCTCAATTTCACCGAAGACGCGTTGAAAGCGGCGGAAAGCTCCATCGAGCGCCTGCGCAATTTTGTAGTGCGGCTGAAGACCGCGCAATTCCCTCCCGGCTCGGTTCCTGAAATGGTCAAGCGGGTGGAGCAAGCCGAGAAGGACTTTGACGCCGGGCTAGCCGATGACGTGAATACCGCCATCGCCACCGCCGCGGTTTTCGAACTCGTTCGCGACGTCAACACGGCCATGGATGCCGGCACGTTCCTCCAACAGGACGCCTTGCGCGTCCTCGCCGCCATGGAAAAGTTCGACGCAATCCTCGCGGTGTTGGCCGACGACGATGCCGAGAAGCTTCGCAAGCTTGGCTTCGGTGCGGCCGAGCCGAAGATAACCTCCGCTCAGGTGGAAGCTTTGGTGGAAGAGCGCATCGGCGCAAAGCGGCGGCGTGATTTCAAGCGGTCTGACGAGATACGTCAGTTACTTGCAGATTCTGGTATCCTTGTGGAGGATACGAAGGATGGCAGCGTACGCTGGAAGTATAGGTGAGCGCATCGGCGGCACCGCTTCGACTGATTTTCGCCTAGACAGCAATCTCTAAACAAACCGCTCGATTTATACATGCGGCACGCGGCATTCCCGGAGAGGCAAATCCGCATCTAAAAGATGAGATGCTTGGAGTTTCAACGACGCCGGTGACCACCACATTGAACCAGTCCAAGCTGCCCCAGCTTGTCACCAAGCTGCCCGGCCCGAAGGCCAAGGAAATCATGGAACGCGACCACAAGGTCGTGTCCCCCTCGTATACCCGTGATTATCCACTAGTTGCGAACGTCGGCCGCGGCGCGATGGTCGAGGATGTCGACGGCAACACCTTTCTCGACTTTGCTGCCGGAATCGCCGTTGTAGCCACAGGGCATTGCCACCCGGACGTAGTGGCTGCCATCCAGAAGCAGGCCGCCCACCTGATTCACATGTCCTGTACGGACTTCTACTATCCCGGTATGGTCGATCTGGCCGAGAAGCTCGTTGCCATCACCCCGGGCAAGGATCGCAAGAAGGTCATCTTTGGCAACTCGGGAACAGAAGCAATCGAAGCAGCTATGAAGCTCGCCCGCCACCGTACGAAGCGCGAGAAGTTCATCTCATTTTATGGCTCTTTTCATGGGCGCACGATGGGTGCTCTTTCCCTGACGGCCAGTAAGTCCATCCAGCGCAAAGGTTTCGGGTCACTTGTCCCCGGTGTTTTCCATGCGCATTACCCGAACACGTATCGAGGATCTGCAGGCATTCGCCCCGAACATGCCTCCGAGGACGCTCTGGCTTACATCGAAGACGAACTCTTCCGCCGCGTTGTGGATCCGAGCGACGTCGCGGGTATCTTCATCGAGCCAATTCAGGGGGAAGGCGGGTACCTTCCCGCGCCGGATGAATTCCTGCTCGGGCTGCAGCGTTTGTGTCGCGAGCACGACATCCTGCTGATTGCCGATGAGGTCCAATCCGGGATGGGACGGACGGGAAGCTGGTGGGCGATTGACCGCTCCGGCGTCGAACCGGACATCCTGTGCACGGCGAAGGGGATCGCCTCGGGAATGCCACTAAGCGCCGTGGTTGCACGCGCAGACGTGATGGACTGGGAACCTGGCGCGCACGCCTCCACATTCGGCGGGAATCCGGTATCGATTGCCGCGTCTCTGGCTACGCTCACTCTGCTCGAGCGGGTTTATATCGCCAACGCCCAGCGCATGGGCGCTTATATCATCCGCCACACGGCGGACTGGCGGAAACGGCACCGTATCGTCGGAGACGTCCGCGGACGCGGCCTGATGGTCGGCGTTGAATTGGTGCATGATCAGGACACGAAGGAAAAGGCGCCCGACCTCCGCAATCGTGTGGTTCAGATGGCCTTCCAGAAGGGCTTGCTGCTTTTGGGAGCCGGAGAAAGCACCATTCGCATCGCCCCACCGCTGATGATCGACGACGAACAGGCCGAATTCGCAGTCGCCACGCTCGATTCCTGCATCACTGCCGTCGAAGGCAAGAGATAGATCTGCAGAGCGGCAGCAAGATACTGGCCGACGGACTGGTTTATGCCGTCGGACCAGCGGTGTTTTGGTGGCACAGCTACTCTTGGCTGTGTCCTCCTGACCGCACAGGCAAGAGTGCCTGTGTCACAAAATCGGCGTGCTTTCAGCGAAGCGGCGCAATCGCAAAGCTTATCCGCTGTTGCGGATGCTCCCATCCCGTCGTAAACTTGTCGGGTTGCAAAGCAGCCACACACCGCTGTAGTTGGGCCTGTAGCTCAGGTGGCCAGAGCGCACCCCTGATAAGGGTGAGGTCGGTGGTTCAAGTCCACCCAGGCCCACCATTTTCCCAATAAAAACGAGGGTTTTAAGAACAGCCTTGCGCCTGGACCCCAAAATTGTCATCAAATTGTCATCGACTTTGACCTAACGTATTCTAACTATGACAAAATTGACGAAGGTGCGAGTACGTCGCTGCGAGTCTCTAAAATCTTCATACTGGGAACTAAGATGATTACGAGTTATTTGGCGTTTCTCGACGTCTTGGGGTTCTCGGCTTTGGTTGGTTCTGCTCGCAGTGGCGAACAGATTGAGCGTTACCGTAAATCGGTGAGCGATGCGACGGAGGACTTGGCCGTTAAATCTGTGGTCTTTTCGGACAGCATCGTGCTGACAACCGATGACCCAGCACGAGAGTCGCTTCTTGTGCTGGCCCGCGCAACGTCGAGGTTAATGTGCAATTTGCTCCACGCTGACATTCCGATTCGCGGAGCACTCGCGCACGGGGAGTTTTCCAGATCGACGGTGGGTGAAGGGGTGTTTGTTGCGGGCCGTGCGTTGATTGAGGCGTATCAATGGGAGCAGAAACAAGATTGGATCGGCGTCATGATAACGCCCAGTGCCTTGCGAACGGTCCCGAACATGAAAAGACTTTGTCCGCGCCCCGATAATTGCAATCTGGATTCAATCAACCCGTGGATGGAGGTCATCCAGCATCACCCAACAATACCCTTCCACTCTTCTGTGCCATACATGACGCCGACCTTTGATGGCTTTGCTTTGGTTCCGACAAAGGGGGAATCTCCGAACCACATTTGGTATAACATTCAACTTTCCATCGAACGCCTCGAATCGCTCCGAATGACTGCGCCATCCCCCGAATCGCAACAGAAGTACCAAAGAACACAAGATTGGTTGCGTACGCTTCTCAGCGGTTGGAAACACTTAGCCGCCGCGAGTGGTAACAGTCGAGGAAGTGCGAGCACTGAATAAAAAGAAGAAGGGCCACCCAACTGTCGGATGGCCCCGAGAAAAAACGGCTGCGCGTTCGATTCGTTAGCCGTTCGCGGCTTGTTTCACCTGCCGTGCGGAATACTGCCCGACTTTGATAAGCGCATCCTTGCGGTCCTCCGTGTCGGTGATGTTGTACCGTTTGAAAATGCTGGATGTCTTGTGGCCCGTGATCGACATCGCAACAGTTTCGCTGGCACCAGCTCGAATCAAATTCCGAGCGGCGCTGCGGCGCATGTCGTGAAGCGTCAGACCCCGATAGATGCGCTTCTTTGAATCGTACACACCGAACCCAGCCGCGTCGCAGGCCTCATACCAGCAGTAGCGCAAATCGCGGGAATCGAAGACGGGCTTGGACTCATCCCGGAACAGTTTCTTCAGGGTGGTTGCGATCTCGGCCAGCTCGCCAACCAAGGGCAATGTCAGCGGCTCACCTGTTTTTGTGATCTCTCCCGGCAGCTCTATTTCAGAACAGTCGGGCGCAACCATGCTCCATTTGATTTTCTGAGTCGCACCAACTCGACAGCCGGTCACATAGAGAAAATTTACGATTGGCTGGAGGTGCTTCGGAACGCAGGCCAGAAGTTTGGCGAACTGATCAGGAGCCAGAAAACCCTTGCGCGGTTTCGAATCGGCGGGCATCGGAAAATAGGGAACGTCTGTGTGCCGGATTTTTTTTTCTCGTTTCGCCTGATTGAACATCGTGCGGAGGTTCGTCAGGATGCGCCGAATCGTCGGGTCTGCGAGTCCCTGTTCCCTTTTTCTCTTGATGAATCGGCGGATGACATCGCTATCGATTTCAATCACCGACATGCCTGCGAAGAAGTCATCCAGGTGATCAATGCTGGATTTGGCCGACGCGAAACCGGCAGTCTTGTGCTCTTCGACGAATGAATCGCGGAGGTGTTCGTACTTCAGCGTCTTAACATCCTGTGCGGGTTTTATTCCGAGCCCACGTTCCCCGAGACGTTGCTGCAACAAGCGCTCCGCGACTTCCTTCACGGCGCTGCCGGTGGCTTCCTGAATCTGGCGCCCGTCCGCACTGTAGTATCTGAGGTACAATTTTTTTGTTCCTGGCCGAGAGATGATGGAACCTTGTCCGCGATTTCGCATCGGCGTTTCTCCTCTATGGCGGGGCTTTCACCCGCTGCGATGGGTGGCGATTTGAATCGCAGATAACCATCCCGTTCAATCAACAACAGGAGATTATCATCATAAAAGGGTATGTGTCAACTAAAATCGTGCATGCTCAATAGAGATTGGCCATTTTTAACTTGACATGGTTCTAGTACCTTGATAGTCTTAGGGTGCGCTAGGCTGATGGAATAAACGAAACCCCATCTTAGGGGGGCGACGTACACGCCCGAGAGGGAAACACACCGCAGTACAGCCTAAGCGAAGGTCCCGCCCTTTGTGACGGACACCACCTGAAGAAAAGGTTGGTGTACCGTGTCTAAACAAAAAAAACTCGCACCTGCAGCAGCAGCCCCCCGTCCAGCACCAAACCCAAACGCACTATCCTTCTCTTTGAAGGAGGCCGCCCAGGTGACGGGCATCGCACTATGGGCGATTCGTTCTGCTGTCTGGGCGAGAAAGCTCTCGGCTCACGTCATCGGCAAACGCCAGATTGTCCTCCGTGCCGACCTTGAAAAGTGGATAACGAACCAGCCGATTGCGAACGCTCGGCAGGTGGCGTCATGAACGCCGCACTCGCTCCAATCGAACGAGAAATAATTTCTCGTGCTCCGCACGATGACCGAGAAGATAGGGGTCAACAACTCGCCAATCAATTCGTCAAGTTCATTGGCGAGTCTGTCCCGCTGCTTATCCAAGTTCGCCAAGACTTCCTCGATAAGCGTTCGGATGAGACCATCTGCGGCGTCAAGACGTTTGATGAATACTGCACGGGAGTCCTACGCTATTCCCGCAGGCGCATCCAGCAACTCATTGCGGGAGATAACCCAGCGACTGCGACGCACGACGGCTCCGCACATCGTAAGCCGAAACCGTCTGAGATTACGGACGAACAACTGGCAGATTGGGAGTACGAGAACCGAATCGAAGTCCGCAAGATGGCGAAGAATTTTTTGAGTAGCGGCATGTCACCCGCCGATGCCATCGGTGCTCTAGTCGGTTTAGAAGTTCCCGAGCCGTACGCGAAAGCCGCCGTCCGAGTCGTGTCCGCAGGTTCGGCAGTCACGCCCGCGCAGGAGCCCGAAGCCGAGACGCAGGCGCCTGATGCCGCAGAGTCGAAGCCAGTTCCAACATCGCCAGACGATTTAACGGCACTGTTTGCGAATCCGAATATCATCTCCATCACAAAGCGAAGGACCGTCGAAGGATATGATTTGACGTTCCATAACATCTCGGCAGAGCAAATCGCGGCGCTTGCTCGGCTCGTAAACAAGGCCGCTACCTTCCCCGATGCATACGATGCTGCCTTGGAGAACGTCGAATGATTCTCCATGAGCGATTTGGCACCGCCAAAAAACGGGCTTGGGAGAAGTTCGGGAAGTATCACTACTCGCCGAACACCTTCAGCGTCGCAGCCCGAGTTTTCCTGGCTACCGAAGTTTTTGATGGCAAAGAAGTCTGCATCGGGATGGCTGCCTGTACGACGCTGCCCAGCGGCACCGTGAAGAATGCATGGGTGTCGCATAAGGTTGTGATCCTGCCGAGCGGGTCAAAAACTGGAGTCGTCAATTCACCTGAACAGCTCAGTCTTCCCGATTTTGACAGAAATCACCTTTGGCAAGTTCTCGCCGACGCTCTAGCGGCTCGGCTCGTCGGTGAAGGCCACCGCTACTTCTGCAATGCTTCCAGTGCACCGCCAGAACTAATCAGCTATCGGAATGATCCCGCTTCGGGCTGGAGGCCGACATCCAAAAACGGGCTGCCGCCACGAGATAAAGGTCACGGCAAGAAGTACGGCAACAAATCCAGAGCCGTGAATGCTGAAGGTCTGGTCGTGTCACATGAGTACGTCGGAGCGCCGAAGCCGAGTTTATAAAATCACAGCCGCAGGTTCGTTCGCAAGCATGCGATGCACTCGCTCGATGTCGTCGGGGAACCATTTGTCCACGACGTACGCCTCTCCGCAGGCACAACGGAACGCCGTAGGCCACCAACGGAGCGCGGGCTCGGTGCCGCCGCAAAATCGACACTCGGTAATTTCCCGTGAGAATCGCGGGTTCGTTCTCATCTGATCGGCAAGCCATTCATATCGACGGGCGATGGCCTTCCGTTTCTCTTTCGGCGATGTCGCTGCCCAAGTTTTAGCACGGTGCTCGCGTTCTCTGCTTCGGTGTTTTGCGTACGTCATGCGAGTGATATCGCGCCCCTGGGCAATTGCTGTGGCGCAGTCGGGGCAGACTCCCGTATCGTTCAGCGGACCACATGGTATCTCGTGGGTTGTTTTCCGCCAGCAGGAAGTACACGCTACTGAATCCATTCATCCTCTTTCGTCTTCTGCAGGCGCTGGAATCGGGCGCAAGACTCCCGCACCTCTTTCATCCATCGCTTCTTCTCCGCTGGTGCCAGCGCGCGGTAGCTTAGCTCAAGGCCCTCAACGAATTCCTGCAGGGTCCCTACGGCGACAGTCTCCAGTTTGAGCTGCTTGCGAGCCTGGCCTTCTCCTCGGGGGCCAGTTGCCGCACGTTTTGAAGCGACGCCCGCATTTGCTGGATTGTCGCGTCCAGGTGCTGGCGCGCTTTCGCTTTCTCACTGGGCGACATCTGCTCCACGGTTCGAATCGCCGCTTCCATCAGCTGTTCCGTCGTCAGATCATCCTTGGACATGTGTCACCGCTTACCGAACTTAGTTTTCATGGCGGTTCGCAATTCTTCCCGCCACCGCCTGCGCGAAATATCGAGCTGCAGGAATCTCGGAAGCTCTGCCTCCAACTCGCCGTCCAGCGGTTCGTCGGGCGGATTTCCCAAGAACTGCAGCCGCAGGTAGTTTTCACGCGTCACCGCGATTCCGTGCTCCTTCAGCCATTCCACTGTGTTGTCCTTGTTTCGCTTTGCGCTCATTGGACTCGCTCCCTCCTCATCAGTTCGGGCCGATCCGGCTGATAGTCCGCGTTGCGCTCGTTCTCGATCAGCACATGCCCGCCACCACAGTACAGGCCAATCTCTTCGTGTGAGAACGCTATGCCGTTCGCAGGCCGCACCAGTCGTGACTTCCCGTCTGGGGCCACGAGGAGGCCGATAGTGCCCATGCGTGCAGCGGCGGCCACGGCGTCAGGCCAATGTGGCTGCGATAGGTGCCAGCCGCAGCCGTTCGTGCAGAGCACGGGAATGTCTCCCCGATATCGTATGTTCTTAGGGTCAGCCGCGAACGCCACAGCGGCCTCCCTGGTCGCAAATGATGTTCGCTCCGTCCCGTCAGATCGTCGGCATCGCATCAAACCACCACCGTTCCACCATAATCGAACACGTAATATGCCCCTTCGCCCGCATTCGTGACTGCTTTGCGAATGCGCCGAGTGCCGCCATCGGAAACCTTGTACTGCAGGCCGTTGCCGCCAAGTCGCACGGCGATGTGAAACCGTTTCACTTCCACATCCTTCGCGACCGGTATGTCGGCGGGGTCGGTGATGCGATTCTTTTCGCGTTTTCGATGCCCATCGTGTGCTTGGTTCTGACAGAACTGCTGAGGGTGCTCATGATTTTTGCCTCCAAAGGCCGCATCAAATCTTTTTGCCACCGTGGATCGCAGGGTTGACTGCGAACTCGGTTGGGCTCTACTAATGCAGTTGCGAGTGTACGGTACCGCCCGAAAAATGCAATAGTACGCGAGTACGATTACCTGCCCTGCTCCCGCTCGAATCCCGCAACAGCCAGCCGTATTTCGTTCAGCTCTTCCCGCACACTTTCCAGCTTGGCCAGGTGCTCGTCGAGCAGGGGGACACCATCAAGATTTTGCACACGCTGACGCCGCTCGGGGTTGCGATGGCCGGTAGTGAAATTCGCGGTCCGTTCAAAGATTAACCCGGAGGCGATGGGCGCAAGGTTCGCTTCGACGAACTGACCGCCCGTCTCATCTCACCGATCCCTGTAAACCCCGCCCAAAAACTGCCCACTTTTGGTGCAAATCCGACCATGCAAAAATACTTTTGGGACGGTTTTATGCAAAAAGCCCTTTAAATTCGCAGTTCTGCCCAAAACATTTAAGAATAACGAATCATAGTTAGGAGGGTCATACACCGTGACTACAAAGACCAGATGGATTGGGTGGCTCGAAGCCGACCAGCTCAAGCGGCTCAAGGCCGTGGCCGCCCAGGAGAAAAGTTCGATAGCCTGGGTGGTAAGGCGTGCCCTCGATGCGTACCTCCTGACGGCGAAAGGACCGAAGCGATGAAGACCTACGACGCCTGGGATTTCCTGACGGCTCGCCAGAAGGCATGGCTGCGTCAGCTCATTCGAAATCAGAA
>Ga0302326_10015285_pt1 | contig 16161 bp, 13 predicted proteins | sample Palsa_T0_3_FD_202264 | JGI IMG/M metagenome (GOLD analysis project Ga0302326, IMG submission 202264) | Peat permafrost microbial communities from Stordalen Mire near Abisko, Sweden - Palsa_T0_3 | ecosystem: Environmental > Terrestrial > Soil > Palsa > Peat permafrost | place: Sweden: Abisko... | reverse complement strand
CAGAGCCTGCGCCGGGAGCAGCCGCTTGAGCAAAGGCCGCCCCGCCGCGGTCTGGGCGGACAAGAATACGACGGCGCCTATCTTCAGCGGGCGCTCAATCAGCGGATAGTCGTCTCCGCGCAGGTCGATCTCATACTTTTGCACGCCCGTACGGCGCCGAATGACGGGCGATCTGCGGATTTTTGCGACAATGCGGTCCCGGGCGTTCCATCGCAGGGAGTCGGCACGTACGTGCAGGAAGTTGCTGACTCCGGTAGCAAGAAGCGTGTCCGGAGTTACGAATACACTGTCTTCTGAAAGAATCCCCAGGCCTTCAATCAGGCACTGCAGAGTCACCGTCGACTTCCCCGCACCGCTCGGGCCCAGCAACAGGACTCCACGGCCGGCGCGACCCACGCAGGCGCTGTGCAGCGCTACGAGCCGCTGGACCCGCGCTGCAAGCGTGAAGACGGCGAACTCGATCAACTCATAACGCGTGTGATACGGGAAACGCAACATTCTCGGCGTTACGACCACGAGCGCTGCCCGCTCATGCGGCGACACGACCACGAAACTGGAAGACTCCCCGGCTCCGGCGAGGAGTCCCCCTCCCGACATCATCTGCAGGGGCGCCGGCTCGCTGCGCGCGCGCTTACCCTGGGAAGATGTCAGTACCAATCGCACCCGCAGCTGCGGCTCGCCGCCGGGCAGCCTGTGCCGCGGCAGACCGGCGTAGGCTGAATCCACCAATCGCAGCAAATCCGCACTGTTGCTCTCGAACCGGACCCCTGCTCCCAACACGTGGATGTCCCTGTGCATCCGCGCAGCGGATCGCTCCTCAAACGGGTCGGAGCGCAGCTCGGGCATTCGCTTCATGACATGGTTGCCAAACGTTCGGCGGATATCGACTCGGTGGCCTCATTGGCCAGATACGCTGCGACTTTCCGCACCACTTCGACAGCCGCGGCCGCATAGTTATCGGGCGAACCGCCGGCGATATGCGACGTAAGGAAGACATTCGGCAGGCGCCTCAAGGCATGGGAGGCGATCAACGGCTCCTCTTCGTATGTATCCAGGCAGGCGAAAATGTCACCCCGTTTCAGGCGGGCGAGCAAGGCATTGGGTTCGATGAGTGCGCCGCGCGCAACGTTGATGAGCACCGTGCCCGGGCGCATTTTCGCCAGTTCGGCGGCGCCCAGACAATGCCGCGTGCTTGCAGTGAGGCCACGATGCAAGGACACGATGTCGGCGGCCAACACCTCGCTCAGCGAAACCGGGACGGCACCGCTGCGGCGGATATCGTCGTCCGACGCATTCTCCGAGTAAACCAGGATACGCGCCTGTGCGTGCCCAAGGCTTTCGGCGAAAGCGCGCGCATTTGCGCCCCAGCCGACGAGCCCCACCGTGGCCCCTTGCAGATCGCGGGGCCGCGACGTGCTCTGTCCCGAGATGCCCACAAACGGTGAAGCTGCTCTCCAGAGATGCAGGAAAAATGTTTCGAGACCCGCCGCCCTCATGGCAGGCCGCGAAGCGCGCGCGGCCCGATACAACATGCCTTTCAATCCGGCCGCGTCCGGCACAGTTCCCCAGCCTCCTGCGCGCATGACATCGTGGGAGAGAAAGGCGCGACGGCGACCGAGAATCGCCAACCCAAGCGCGAATTCAGCCACGCTTTCTGCGTAAGCTGTGCTTGCATTGAGCAACCGGATGCCGCGCGCCAGAAGAGCTTCGGGCTCATGACGCGCGAGCGACAGGGCCGCAATGCCGACCACCGCAAGGCGCGGAAGCTTGTCCAAGATGTCTGCGGGCAGCGCGGATGACCCGCGGCCCAAAATAGCCGCGATAATATCGGGACGCTCGGTGGCCGACCCAACATCCTCCAGAGTCACCAGCCGGTACTGCGAAAGCAGACCCGCGAGCGGCGCTTGTAATTCGGAGGACGGCACCACCAGAATGGATTTTCCCTCGGGCGCCCGCCTCGGCGCAACAGTGCGAAGCTGGGTCTGCGGCAGCTGAACGCGCCCGCTGAAACCGGTTTCAATCAGCTCGGCGAGAAACAGCGATGGAGCGATCGCGGCGAGGCTGTGCTGCGGCTCGGCACCGCTACGGATCGCCTGAAAAAAGGCGTCATGCTCGGCCGCATACCCGTCGCCCTGCATCGGCAGCGGGATGGTTGTCGCTGACTCACCTTTTTTTTCTATGGTGAGGCCCGCACCAGTGACGCTGCAAGTTTCGTCGGGAGCATGGAAGACATACTCTTCACGCCGCGAACCCGCGTTGTTGTTACAGAGGAATACGCCTTGAGCACCGTCGCGCCAACGCATCAAGGCCGAGAACGCACCCGCTTGAGACTCAGCGGCTTCTCCGAAATGCGCCGTCAACTGCTCGGGCAGGCCGCCCATCATGAAAAGCAGCGTATCCAGGCCATGAATGCCGTTCGCACCCAACCAGGTGCGTGCCCCGAATGAGGGCGGATTGCGAAATTCGGGCTTGTGGAATACCGCTTCTGCAAATCTCCAACCGGCCCGGCCGGCGCGCGCACGAACCGCGGTGAGGGATTTCGCGAAGCGGCGATTGAGACCACCGGCAGCGATGAGACCTTGCGCGCTCGCGAGATCCGCCAGCTCGCGCGCTTGGCGGTAGGTGGGCGCCACGGGCTTTTCGACGAACAGATGTTTGCCCTTTCGCAGCGCCAGCATTCCGTATTCATAATGCAGCTGCGCGCTGCCAAAAATGTATACGGCATCGATGTCCGTACGCTCGAGGGCCGCGACACCGTCACCACTGTCTTGCAGAAATCCGAATTTACTCCGCGCAGCCGCCGCGCGTTCGCGCTGGATGTCGCAAACCAGCGTCAGCACAATGTCGCCTTGGTCGCGCAGCCGCGCAAGATCCGGTAGATGAATCGCGCCGGGCGCCGGACCCGCTCCGATGACCAGCACGCGAACCGGCTTGAGAGATGTTTCGGTGACCACGCTTAAAATTCCGATCCGCAGGCTATAATTCCGGCTGGGTTGCGGCTGCGCAAGACTACCGGCCGGCGGTCGAACGGGCGATGAAATTTCCGAATCTGGCGACACTGAAAAGCGTTGCGCGCAAGGGCCGCCATGCGATCTGGGACGTCGGCCTCTCGCTGCGTCGCGCAGTCCGTCGGCCTGAGCCCGGGGAATTCCAACCTTATTATTACACCCTGCCCGATCGATATCCGTGGCTGTTTGGCTTTGCGGTCACGCGCATCGGGACGCGCAAGGACCTGCGCATATTGTCCTTTGGCTGCTCCCGCGGCGAAGAGGTTTTCAGCCTGCAAAAATACTTTCCCGGCGCCGCCGTCAAGGGCATCGACATCAACCCGCGCAACATCTCTCGAGGTCTGGCGCGTGCGCGCGCGGAAAAGTCCAACGTGACCTTTGAGGTTGCGGCGACCACGGAACGCGAACCCACGGGTTTCTATGACGCGATTTTCTGCCTGGCGGTTCTCGTCAATGGTGATCTGACCACCTCGAACGCGGAGCGCTGCGATCCTCTGCTTAATTTCGAGAGATTCGACTGGATGATTGGCGATTTCGCCCGCTGCCTGAAGCCGGGCGGATTGTTGGCATTGCACACAACCAATTTCCGTTTTTGCGATACGGCAGTCGCCGGGGACTTCGATGTAGTTTACGAAGCTGATCCAAAACACCTGGCGCTCGATGTCCTGTTCGATCGCAACAACACGCTGATGAGCGGCGAGCGCGAGCGCTATCGGGCCGTGGCCTTCGAGAAACGCTGACTCGGCTGCTGCGGGCAGCCTCCCGGAGTTTCGCGGCGTCACTGCAGCGGATTCGGTTCGTAGCTTGAGGCCTCTCGCATATCCGAAGGGCCACGGATCGTCGCGTATGGGGCGAGCGAGTCCACCTCGTTTCGATCGTACAAGTCGTCGCTCTGGATGCCGCCGCTGCATTCGCCGTGTGAGTGTGTTTTGAGATTCCGACCGGCCAACAGCTGCTTCACCCGCTCGAGGGGCATATTCCATTCGGCCGCCAACCGGCTCGCGGTTGGCTCCGCAAAGGAAACATACAGATCTTCCGCATTTTCATGATCTTCCCGCCCTGTGAAATCCACCTTCGATGCAAGCGTCTTGCGGTAGCCGGCGACGACCTTGGTGTAACCCGCCACGAGTTCCATGAACTGTTTCGTGCTGTAGTAGCCTTCGAGATCCGTGACATTTCTATAGGGTGGTTGCAGGTTTATCTCATGACACCAAAGGCATTTGCTCGGTTTACCCGCAGCGGTAAGAGTGGGCGTCGTCGCGGCTTTCAGATGTCCTTCCAGGTCGTAGAGACCGAATCGCAATTGCCCGTTCTCCATAAAATCGAGGGTCTCGATGTCCGCCTTCTCGAACGAATGAGCCTGCAGAGAGCCGGCTCCCTCGAATGCCACAAAGGCCATGGACTTGATGCCCTTACCCTGCCCGACTTCTATCAGGCGATTGCCGTGGGCGACCGCCGACTCGACTATGGCCACTTGCTTAGGGAAGAAAGCGTGCTTGGCGCGAAACTCCGCGTAAGTTTGGCTGACTCCCGTGAGCGCATAGTATTGGTAGGAACTGCACAAACTGAGAGAGAGGAAGCGGCCGATGTCGATGCCTCCCATCACGCGATATTCGTCACCGGACTTGAGGACATCCAGCAGCTTCTTCCAGGCCGGCTTCGAGACTTCCATGACTCCCGCGGCATCCAGGTCGAGGGTCACTGTCGTCCCATCCCAGGAAGTAATAGCGGCGTCGGCCGGCAATTTTGCGCCCAGAAATGACAGCGCCCAGAACAAGCCCGTGTCGGCCTGCGATCTCGCCTGGCTGGGGTAGCTCTTGATCCAGCGAAGCTTGATGACCAGGCTCTGATCTTTCGGCGTCAGGGGTTGATTCGGCCGGTTGCAGCCCGAGGTGGCCAACAGCAAGATCACGGCAAGCAGCCCCGCCATCGGGATTGCCCTTCTGTGCATCACGTCGTCCATTTTCGTCCTCCTTGCCGGCTTCGCCGGCGCGCTCCGGCACGCTGCTAAAATCGGCCGGAAGCGATTCTATGGCGCTGTAGGGCACGGCGCCCGAGAGACAGCAAGCCTCTCTTCTGTCTCTTCTCGAAAAGTCCTTCAGGTATAGAGCGGGGCATGCGCCCCATGATGTTTACCAGCCGCCTGCTCACGAGCGACGCGCTGCGCGCGGACACCGCATGCAGTGCGGTTGCGGAGTTGATAAATATTACCGCGGTGTTTGGGTTGGTCACCACGGTGTAGGCCGGCTCGGCATCTGATTCGGCGACTTCTGACCCGACGAACAGTCGTGCGCTGTTGCGCTTCCATCGCAATATTTCCAAGTCCCCGCCTCCCGCCCGATCATTTTCAGCGCGAAAGTAGATGAGCGCCGCGAAGAGTTCATCAGGTGCGTCGGTATGTACCCGTCTCACGCTGCCGCGGCGCCGTGACGGAGTGTTGATGCCGATGTGACAATCCAGTGCGATGTCGCACTCAGCGGCTTCCGGGGTATCGAGAATGCCGGTCCGCAGTTCGCACAGCGGCCGGCCCAGACGTCGTTCCAGCTCTGGATAGGCCGCCATTATTTCCTGTCCCATCAATCCAATGAATTCCTGAAAGAAAACATTCGATACGTGATATCTGGTGAATTCCTGCCAGTGCTTCGAAAAGCAATCTGGTTTTTGCAATATGCACCGGGCGCCGACGTCATGCCTGGAATTGGGTTTCGCGCGCCCGCGCTTGGCCGAACTCCCGAGGCGCAAAATCGTTTCGTCGGAGGGAAAGGTCCGCGCGAGCTCAGCGTACAGTCGTGCAGGCAGACAGCCCTCGACCACGACATGCGCATAAGGCTCGTGACGAATGTCCGCCCGCGTAATGCCGCGCAGAATACTGTATTCAGACATTCTGCATTTCCGGATGGATCCGGCGGCGTGCAGCACGCTGCGCCGCAGGGCCTGCAAAGCCGACAGCATAGACGCACACAACAAACATCGCGAGCAGCAGGAACAGTCTCGGGTATGCCAACACGGTAAGAGCGCCATCGCCTTCAAACCTGTAGGCATGGCCGTAGGGGATGAATCCGATAAGTGCGTATGTGGAGAGAATCAGGTACGCCGGCACGCGGGCACGTTCAGAGAGGAAGTAGTTGATGAGCAATGCAACCGGGAGCCAAAGCAGAACGAACGCGTAGGTCCCTGAGCCCGGGGCGATCAATAACACCAGAACTCCGAGGATTCCGATGGTGGGTCCGATTGCGTGCACGCTGCGCGCGCGACAGAGATTAATCAGTGCCGCCGCTGCCACGAGCACCAGCAAGCCCTTCGTACTGACGATCGCGACCGTCGCCGCCGGCGGCGCCGAAAGCCACGGATGCGGATTTCGCTCAAGGTCGAGTATGAACAATCGCTCGAACAGGGTATCGAACGACTGGAATACCGCAGTGAACCGCGGACCCGGGACGAGATGTCCCGTGAAGTGATCCAAGATCACATCAAGAAGGAAGATCTGATGTACTTTCCAACCCAGCACGCCGACGCTGACCAATGCCACGACGGCCATCGCGATGCCACCGCCCAGCAATACTCGCCACTGCCTGTGCAAGAGAAAACCCGCCAGAACGATCAGCGGATAATATTTGATCGGCACGAAAACACCCAGGCACAGACCGGCCAGCAACGGCATGCGTTTGAGGTAGAGGTAGTATCCCAGAAGACAGAAAGTCGAAATGAGGATGTACGGATGGCCGAAACGCAGACCCGCGAGCAGGCCCCACCCCGATAAGAGTACGAACAGGGCCGAATCCATCAGGCGCCAGTCGAAGATTCTGCTGAGCAGCAGCATCGAACAGATCAGGCACACCAGGTTCAAAGCGGTCACGATGCGCAATGCCGTCAGCGGTTCGAAACCCGTGAGCGGCATGAGGAGCAGGGCTGTCGGGGGAGGATACGGGCTAAATTCACCGGGATTTTCCGCGTGCCCTACTCCGTAGCGACGCGTCTGCTCTCGAAACCACGCTCCATCGTAGAGCTTCACCGCATCCTGCCCGTCGCGCACGGATTTTGCGGAGGTGAAATACTCCGGGAAATCGTCGGTAATTTCCGTGAACGCCGGCATTACGCCTCTCAGCACCAGAAGTGTCATGAGCCCGGCCAACAGCAAGGCCTTGCAGGCGCGGCTAACGAGCGCCAAGTCAAGCACGTCCAGCCTGCCGCGAAAGGACTGACAGGCAAGAATGTTGGCCGGCGATCTTTCCAGCAGCGAGCTCGTAGACGACATCGCAGTGACGCAGGGCCCCAGCCCTGTGAGCAACAATGAGAATGGTCCTGTCGGCGCGCAGCGACTGCAGCATCTCGCCGATATCGCTTTCGCTGCTGCTGTCCAAAGAGCTCGTAGCCTCGTCGAAGAGCAGCATCGAGGCATCCCGATAGAGCGCTCGGGCGATGGCCACGCGCTGGCGCTCCCCGCCGCTCAAGCCGCGCCCGGTCTGCCCAAGCCGTTCATTGAAACCCGCGGGGAAACCGGCAATGCAATCCGACAGACATGCTAATTGCGCTGCGGTCTGCAGCCTGTCGCGGTCTATCTGATCAGGTGGCACGCCAAAGGCGATGTTCTCAGCCAGGGTTCCCTCGAGCAGAAACACGTGCTGCGGAACATAGGCGATGCCCGATTGCCAGGAGCGGTAGTTCGCACCCCGCAGCCGGATCCCGTCCACCTCGATATGCCCTGACTGCGGCAACAGCAATCCGCTCACCAGGTCGAGCAAGGTCGTCTTGCCGGATCCGTTGGCGCCCTTGAAGCCGACGATTGCGCCGACGGGAATGACCAGCGACACATCGCTAAGGGCCTGCGGAAGCTTGGACGAATAGCGAAATGATACCTCGCACAACCGGACCTCATGGCGCGGCCGGCCGTGCCATGACTGATCCGACACAACGGCCGCCGAGCCGTCGTGCCCGGTCCGTGGGCGATCCAGATCCATCTCGACATTGGAAAAGGCGGCGCGGTCGGTGCGAATGTTCACGATCGCCGTGAAGGCCTGCTGCAGCGCGGGCAGCAATCGATAGGCGGCAAGTCCAACGAAGGTGAGCTGACCCACCCAGGGGCCGGTCGCAGCGACGCGGCTGCGCACGTACAGCGCAACCGCCACCAGGCAGATGACGGTGACGCACTCGAGCACGTATTTCGGGCTTTGCGAAATGGCGAAAGTGCTGGCGCCGGAACTCGAGATGCCGCGCGACTGCTGCGCGAACCGCGCGGCGAAAAAATCCTGTACGCCCAGCAACGTGACGTCTTTGATTGCTCCAAAAGCTTCGCTGATCGTCCGCATCCGCTCGCTGCGAAGTTGGTGTTCGTATTGCCCATTGCACCAGAGGCGCCGGCGGGCGGACGCATAAACCGCGGCGTAGCTCGCGCCCAGCCCTGTCATGGCGGCGACGGCGACAACGGGATCCACGAACACCACCGCGACCGCAATGAACGCAATCGTCACCAGGTTCGCCACCAGGATGAGTGCATATTGGACGATGCGGGAAGTCACCCGGGCGCTCTCCTGCACTTTGCTCGCGAGCACGGAGCTGCCGCAGCGAGCGTGGAATTCATAGCCGCGACGCAGATACTCGGCGAACAGCTCGGCGTGCAGGGATTCGCCAACGCCGACAGAAAACCGGTTGATTGCGAGCAACCCGAACAGGTTGATCGCATTCGCGATCAACACGCTCGCCGCAAAGGCGGCACCCAGCGCAGGCACCACCGAGCGTGGTCCCACGTGCAGCTTCTGCAACACGGCCCATGCGACTGCACTGTGAGCAATATTATCCGGAGCGGAAAGCGCGGCAAAAAATGGCAGCACGGCTGCCACCCCGCCCACCGTTGACAGAGCCATCGCGATCGAGAGCAGCTGCAGTCCGATCAGCTGCCGGCGTTGCCGCGAGTCAAAAAGCCGCCACAGCGCGCCCAGCACAGACATGTCGCTACCTACTCTCACAGGCCGGACACACGCGGATCCCACAGTTGAATGAATCTGCGCGAGAAATCCAGTTCCCAAGGGCGGCCATAGCGCTGATAGCGGTAGCGCCAGGAGGCGAGCACCTGGAGTGCCGCCTTTCCCCAGTTCGGCGATCTCACGTCCGTGATCGTCGGATACCTGCAGCCGAGCACGGTGGTGAAATCGCGAATCCGCTCGCGCAATTGCCGGGTGAGCCACGGAGTGTCCGTATGGCACCAGTAGGTCAGCCACTTCTGCTCCGCCCATTCGTCCGCCGTGGCCGGAAATACCAGCGGGCTTCCATCGCTGTCTCGCAGGCTGCTGACCGCGCGCTCGACCTGCGGGTTCTTGCTTCCCGGCGCCGGCGGCAGCGGTGCATAGATATAGAGCATGATTTCCGTGCGCGGATGCATGCGCTTGATGAGCCGGATGAACTCGAACGTTCGCTCCGTTTCCCCTTCCGGATCCTGGGGCGGGGCCAGCATGAACGACAATTCCGGGATCACGCCGTTGCTGCGGCAGAGCTCGACGGCCTCCAGGGTCTGATCGGTACGCGTGCCTTTGCGCACATCGTGCAGCAGCCAGTCGCTCGGTGATTCTGCGCCGATGTAAGCCATCCGCAGCTTGCTCTTCCTGACCAGCGCCCAGGAGCGCTCCGACAGATTCAGCTAGGCATCGGCGCGGGCGAAACACCACCAGGGTAACTGCAGTCCGGCGAGTACCTCGAGCACCGGAGCGGTGTCCTCCTCGCGATCGAAGAAGTTGTGGTCATAGAACTGAATGGAGTCCATGCCAAACTTCGTGTTGAGCAGCCGCAACTCCTGCTCCAGCCGCTGCGCCGGCGGCAGTGCGGTCTTGCCGCGGAACATCGCGGCGACGCCACAAAATGTACAGCGGAAGCGGCAACCTAGTGCAGCCTGATAACCGCCGGTGCGCTGCCCCAGAAACGTTCTTCCGAAGTAGTGGCGTGGATCACCCACCCGTTCGTAAGGCAGGCTCCGTGCAAGTCCCGCAGCCGAGAACGCCCGGTTGGGATTGTGGATAATCTGTCCATCGCGGCGCCACGACAGCCCGGCAATCGGTTCGAGCGCCGCCCCGGCGACGCCTGCGGCGCCGAACAGCACGTCCAGAAGCTCGATCAGGGTTTGCTCTCCTTGAGCTCTGATGGCGTAATCAACATACGGCACGTTCAGGCTGGGCTCAGCGCAGATGGTTGGAAAATGACCACCCCAGATGATCGGGATCGATGGAAACCGTGCCCGTATGGCGCGTGACACGAGTATCGCCATTCGCAACTGTGGGCCGCCCATCACGCTGACACCAACAGCGTCGATGCGTCCGCTCTCCAAGGTACGCACGGCCGTGGAAACGAAGTCGCGGTCGACGTTGCCGTCAATAATGCTGGATGCGTACTTTTCGTCGAGGGCCGCCGAGAGGTTGAGCACGGCGAACGGAAATCGCGCGCTGCGGCGTTTGGTGATCGTCGGGTTGATCAGAAGGACGTGCCGCCGACGCTGCGCCGGCGTAGGAATCAGGGCTGTCATGCCGCCGCCCATGCCAGGCCGGAAATTTCCAAGCCCGGCTCGTCGACGGCCGCGGCGCAGAGTGCGGCGACCAGTCGACGCTCGAGCATCTTCGGCTTGCCGTCAACACGAACAGCCGCCCAATGAGTTGCCGGCGCGATCAGGCGGGCGAAATCCGGATCCGCGTACAGCGCACGGCCGCCGAGCACGACCAATCGAACATCCGCGCGCGAGGCGTCGGACAATGCCATGCCGCCGGGCAGGACCAGAAGATCCGCCCGGGCGCCGATTCTCAGCGCTCCGCGATCCGCCAGCCGCAGCAATGCAGCGGCGCCGCGCGTGACCAAGGATTCGAGTGTGGCCGCCTCGAGCGCATCGGATTCACGCGCCGCCTTGAGCTCGCACAACAGGTCCCGGGACCCACTGAAACGCGAGTCGGTTCCCAAAGCAACGCGGCCACGGCCGACGAGCTCGCTCACCTCCGCGGTCTTGCCGAAAAGGCGCGAATTGGAAGATGGACACCAGATGAGACCTGCCCCCGCATGCTCGAGACGCATGCGCTGAGCGGGACCTAAGGCGATGCCGTGCACGATCAGAGTGTTGGCGCCCAGGCAGCCGAGGCGGTCGAGCCGATCGAATTCATCAGCCGCTTCCTCGTCTACGCCTTCGGCGACATGGATGATCCATGGCCAGTCCGGCGGCGTACGCAGATAGGCATTGCGGACCTGGTCTTCGCCATCGATGTACAGGGAATGAGACCAGCCATAATCACTGAGGACAGACGTCGGGAAATGCTCGCTCAGCAGAAACGGGTAGAGCGGGTCGTGATGCGCGACGGTGGTGACCCCGCTGAGCAGATTCTTTATTCCGCCGATCAGCAGGCGCTCATCCAGCGCCACGGCCACGCGCGATTCGAAGGCGGGGTCCGTCCGCCTGCGCAGGTTGACTTGCGACACCCAGTCGCGCGCATGGCGCCAGTGGCCCGTCGATTCCAGCGGCGGCAGCGTATTGAAGTGCAGATGATCGTGCGCGTTGATGAGCCCGGGCAGCAATCTGTCGCCGCGCAGATCCACCACCAGATCCCCCGCGCCTGCGCCGCTGCCCGTGCCGATGCCGCCGCTCAGCGCGGCGATCCGTGCACCCGCCATGCGCAGCGAGGCGGCAGTGCCGCCGATGTCGGCGTTGATGAGAGTTACGCAGCCTGACATGGCAGGTTCATCGCTTGCGCGCCCGTACGATCAACACCACCGGCACCCCGTACCACTTCCGATAGACCTGTTCCGAACCGGGAAAGGCCTCATTCAGTTCCATCCCCATCCGGACCTCGCTTACCGCCTCTACCGTCAAACCGGCGGCGGCCATTGCGTCCTGCTGGCAAGAAAGATCGTAAATCTGGTGCGGTACGGTCCAAGTCATGCCCGCTGCGTCCTTGAATGAGCGGGTCATTCCCGCGCGAATCGCTTCCGAATGGAAATCGGAATACACGAGGTTCCCCTCCGGACACAGGACTCTTGCGGCCTCGGACATCCACTGCCGGATGTCCGTCGCATGGCCCACCGCCAGGCCGGAAACAACCGCGTCGAACGCCGCCGGCTTAAACGGCAGCTGCATCATGCTCGCGCGAACTCGCGCAACAGCCGCGACTTGCTCGAGCATGGCCATGCAGAAATCCACAGCGACGACCTGCCCAGCCTTCGCTTCGCGTAGCAGGTGGGAATAGCGGCCGCTGCCGCAGGCCAAATCCAACACGCGCCTGCCATTCAAGTTCGGCAACACGTCCAGCATCGAGCGCTGCTCGGCTCGCATCAGCGGGTTGTGTGCCACAGGAGGGTAGACGGGCGCCCAACGCTCGTATGCCTCCAGCGTTGAAGTCGCAATGGCACTCATCGCGGCAGGCGAACGGCTTCGACAATGAAGTGGTCCGACCAGGAGGCGAGCATGCTCGATCGTTGCGCCCACCTTTCCATGCGGCTCAACACGGTCACGGCAAACGGCGAGCGTTCGAGCCAGGCGGCAGCGTAGCTTGGGGGCAGCGCAACTCCGAGCGGCGCCAGCCTGGTGACCGTGAAATACGGCTGCAGAAGCGACCTCATCTGGGCGGGTGTCGGATATGAAATGGTCATACCACGCCATTTGATGCCGCCCGGATGCAGCCGCCGCCAGCCTTTGCGCCACTCGCCCCTCATCAGATACCACAACCATTCCCACGGAGCGTGACGCCCCATGATCACCCACAACAGCGGAGCGCCCGGGGCAAGCCGGCCGGCAACATCGGCTACAAGCGTCTGCAAATCTCGAACGCAGTTGAGGGCGCCAAAGTTCGATAGCACGCCGTCGAACACGTCGCCATCGGCGAAGGAAGCGAGATCTTCCATTGCAACGCAACGAAACTCAATCCGCTCCTGGCAATTCGCCGTCAGAGTCTTCCGGCGCGCCACGTGAATCATCTGTGAGGAGGGGTCGGTCGCCACTACCCTCACTCCCCTGTTGGCCAGCCGCACTGCGTCCTCGCCGGTCCCGCATCCAAGCTCGAGAATGCGCTGCGAAGGCCGGAAGACTTCCTCAAAGCGCGACCAGACAATCTCGCGCAGCGCTCTGCCGACTTTGGTGTCGGTAAACGTTGCGTCATAGGTGCCTGCTATGTCGTCAAACGCGCAGTCGCGCACGTTGTCTTCCTCGAGATCCAGTTGTCCCGCGCGCACGGTCGTTTAGGCCCTGGCTGCAGATCGTTGGCTCAACGAGCGATAGTTCACTTCGTCATCCAACAGTTCTTGCCAGCGTTGCTCGATCGCATCGGCCGCCTTTTCATGTTCATGTGCTCCGGCAGCTGCAGCCGTCTGCAACGAGATTTGATCGTGCAGAAGATTGCGCACCGCGCGATAGAAGTCCGACGTATAGGTACCGTGGAACATCATGTCCAGATCGTTGCTTTCGCGCCAATGAGTCTTGGCGCGCAATTGCGCCTTCACCAGATCGTGGAATTTGGTGCCCGGCAAGGGATAGGAGACACTCACGCCGATATCATCGGGCCGGGCGGCGGCCAACAAGTCCCGGGTCGCCAGGATATCCTCGATCTGCTCGTCGAGATATCCCAGCTGAATGAAAAACCCGACACGAATTCCCGCCGCCTTCAACCGATGGCGCGCCGTGATGATCTCCGACACCGTCGTGCCTTTGTTCATGGCGTTCAGAATCTTTTGGCTGCCGCTTTCTGCGCCGATCCACGCCTCTTTGCAGCCGGCATGCCGCAGCGCCTCCGCCATGCGCACGCTGATCAGATCCGCCCGCGTCTGGATGGTGAAGGGAATACGCGCATCCTGGGCGGCGGCCGCGACGGCGAATTCGCTGACCCAGTCGACGCGAAATCCAAAAATATCGTCGGCGAACCAAATGTGATCCGGAGAGAAGGCACGTTTCAGCAGCGCCATCTCTGCCGCGACATCGCCGGCTTCGCGCTGTAGATAGTGGTTGCCCCAGATGGGTTTGGCGCACCATGTGCAGCGAAACGGACAACCCCGCGAAGCCGCCATGTTCAAACTGAAGTAGCCGTGGGCCTTGCGCCAGACTGCGCGATACCGCTCCACATCAACCAAGTCCCACGCCGCAAGTCCGGGGTCCTGCGCCAGAACCGCGCCCCTGGGCGGAGTGGCGGAGATTACTTTGCCGCCGCTTAGGAAGCCGACACCGGACAATCCACGCACCGCCTCCTCCGGGAGAAGTTGCGGCTGTTGCTGCAAGCGCGACAGCAGCTCGAGCAGTGTCGTCAAGCCCTCGCCGGCCAGGGTGAAATCAGCGCCGGCAGACAGGTACACGCCCGGGGAGTCGCTTACATCAGGTCCGCTGGCGATAACGCGCGCACCGCCGCGCCGCGCCGCGCCGATCATGTCGCAGGCAGCGCGGCGCATGGTCGCCAGGCACATCTTGCTGAGGAAGTTGAAGTTGTCTTCATAGAAAATACACAGCTGCGGGCGCTTGGCCTCCAGCAGCGTGCCAAAATCCGCCACGCGGTCGGCCAACATCGCGTCGAAAAATGACACCTGGTGTCCGGCCTTGCGCAGCAAGCCAACCGCCTGCAGGGTGGCGAGTGGCGGATAGGGCTTGGCACGCATCATTTGCTTTTGATCGAGGCGCAGGAAATACGAATGGCATACAAGGATCGAAAGCATCATCGCTCCACGGTAGGGCGCCGCCGATTCGCGCGATTCGTCCGCAGACGACAATGCGCGAATTAAATCGCCGTATAACGACTGAGTACCTGATCGTGGGGATTGGGTTTAAACGGGGGCGGTATTCCGTTAAATTTCCGGCGGGTCACACGCAGCGGATGATTCTCTCGGTGCGAACGCTGCGCTCAGGGCATGCAAGGTCGATCCCGCGCCGGCAGCGAGGTCGCGAGTCCGTGCCGATCGCGGAAATCAGCGCAAAGTACGCAGTTTTTTTAAGATAAGTGCCGTAAAAACCCGGAGGATTTAATGGAGGGCCTCCAGCACGCCAACTCGTCCACGGAGACTTTGAACGCGGCGCAGTTCCCCGACGGAGTTCTTCGGGCTCGAGCAGATGCCAAACCTTATGATTATTGTAGAACGGCGTCATCGGATACAGATGATGGATCAAATGGTAGTTCTGGTTCTGCAAGGCAGGTCCCATGAACCACTCCGCGCCCTCGCGGATCGTCGTGGCGCGGGTGAAGTTATGCTCCTGCTCGACGTCATGGGGCACGTGCGGCAGCCAGAAAAAACTGAATCCGAGGGTCAGAAATATCACGCGGGTAGGAATGAACCAGAGCATCAATACGTCGAGACCATAGCCGAGGGCCGTGAGCACGCCGATGAAGCATAGAAAGAGCGCCGCGAACCAGTAGGACTGGATCAGAAACGGCCGGGATACCTTGTCGCCCTTGGTGATCGCATAGATCAGGTAAAACCCGTCGATGAACACCCAGCGAAACGGCAGCGTCCACCAAGATCCGTGCAAAACCCGGTCCGGATCGAGCGGACCATTCGCGAAACGGTGGTGCAGCACGTGTCCCCACCGGAACAGCTTCAGACTGACATAGGGAGCGACGAGGACCAGTGCCAACTGGCCGATCCCGTCGTTCAGCTTGGTGTTGGTCGAAATCGCGCGGTGCAGCGAGTCGTGGACGACGCTGAACGCCACGTACCCGACGACGCTGTTGAGCAACATGCCGACCCACAAGGGCATCCTGCCGCTGCCGCACAAGTAATACGAAGAGAAGAAGGCCGCATTGAGCGCAATCCACATGCAGAAGCTGGGCCATGCGAGCTTCGGCGCGCTGGTGAGGCGCTTGAACTCACCTTTTTGTTCCGCCGTAAGGTGATCGAAGGCAATCGTGCGGTCGCTCATGGATTTACCTCGGAGTTTTCTTGGGGCGCGACGCGCTGGTCGCGGCCAATCCCAGAACTTGCAGAATCATGGGACGGATCAATTGATCGAGCGTCCGGCCATGCACCAGCTGATTGGCCACGTGCAGAGTCAGCAAGCCGTGCAGCGCAGTCCATACCGCATGAGTGATCTCGCGGGCATCTCCCGCAAGAACCCCCTCATCGATGCATCGCTGAATGAGTTCGACCGAGTGCTCGAACAAGCGGCGGCGGGCTGCCAGGAGCTCGGGATAGCGCTGCGGCGGGGGCTGGGCCGTCGCAAAGA
>Ga0302326_10015284_pt1 | contig 16162 bp, 14 predicted proteins | sample Palsa_T0_3_FD_202264 | JGI IMG/M metagenome (GOLD analysis project Ga0302326, IMG submission 202264) | Peat permafrost microbial communities from Stordalen Mire near Abisko, Sweden - Palsa_T0_3 | ecosystem: Environmental > Terrestrial > Soil > Palsa > Peat permafrost | place: Sweden: Abisko... | reverse complement strand
GGCGGATTGCCCGGACGCGCGTTCATCCTCGAAACGCCGATCGATGCGCCGGGCGACGATCGCCGGAACGTTCGCGCGCTTTGGGGATTGGCAGGCATTCCGGTAAAGCAAGCCCCTGCAGCCGTGAAGGGATTTTCGATGGTGCGCGCAAGCCGCAAGCCCGGGGATGCGGTGGTCCCCGCCGCGGGTCTCATCGCCGCGGCGAGAGGCGCGAAAATGCCGTCCGCAAAGACAACGCCAAAAGCCAAGAAAGCAACCAGCCGGAAGTAACGCGACGAAAGGGAAAACGTGGCCGAGTACGATCCGCAGGCAGTCGAAAAAAAGTGGCAAAAACACTGGGAAGAGACCGGCGCGTTTAACGCCGATGCCGATCCTGCACGGCCGAAATATTACCTGCTGGAGATGCTGCCGTACCCCTCGGGCACCCTGCACATGGGCCACATGCGGAACTACACCATCGGCGACTCCGTGGCGCGCTACCGGCGCATGCGTGGTTTCAATGTGCTGCACCCCATCGGGTGGGACGCCTTCGGCTTGCCCGCTGAAAATGCCGCGATCAAGCGGGGAATCGCGCCGCGCGATTGGACCAACGCCAATATCGAACAGATGAAAGCGGTTTGCCGGCGCTTCGGATTCAGCTACGACTGGCGGCGCGAAATCTCGACCTGCGAACCCGAGTATTACCGCTGGAACCAGTGGTTTTTCCTGCGCATGCTGGAGCGCGGCCTCGCCTATCGCAAGCGCAGTTTGGTGAACTGGTGCCCCAAATGCCAGACGGTGCTGGCCAACGAGCAAGTGGTGGATGGCTGCTGCTGGCAACATGAAGACACCCTCGTGGAGGCCAAGGAGATCGAGCAGTGGTTTTTGCGCATCACCAAATATGCCGATGCCCTGCTGGACGACATGGCCGAGCTCAGCGGCGGCTGGCCGGAGCGCGTCCTGGTGATGCAGCGGAACTGGATTGGCAAGTCCCGCGGGACGCGAGTGCGGTTTGCCATCGAGGGGGAGGAAGGCCAGGCGCTGGAGGTCTTCACCACGCGCGTGGACACGATTTACGGCGCCTCGGCGGTGATCCTTTCTCCGGCGCACCCCTCGCTGCCGGGATTATTTGCCGGACGCCCCGGGCAGAGCCAGATGGAAGAGGTTTGGAACCGCCTGCGAGGACGCATCGTTCGTGGCGCCCAATTGGCCACCGCGGAGAAGGAGGGATTTTTCACCGGGCGCTTTGCCGTGAATCCCTTCTCCGGCGAAAAGGTGCCGATCTGGGTGGGAAACTTCGTGCTTGCGGAATACGGAAGCGGCGCGGTGATGGCCGTGCCGGCGCACGACCAGCGCGATTTCGAGTTCGCGGAGAAGTATCGGCTTCCGATTCCGATTGTGATTCAGCCGCTGGAGGGTCCGCCTCTGCTGAACGGCGACCTGGAAAGCGCATATACGGAACACGGGCGGCTGGTGGACTCGGGGCCTTACAGCGGCCTCACCACCGAGCAGGCTCAGGTAAAGATGATCGCCGACGCCGAGGCCGGTGGCTTTGGCCACGCGGAGATAACCTTTCGACTGAAGGACTGGGGAATCTCCCGGCAACGCTATTGGGGCACGCCCATTCCGGTGATCTACTGCAAGAAGGACGGGATCGTGCCGGTTCCCGACGATCAATTGCCGGTGCGCCTGCCGCAGAACGTGGCGCTCACCGGGCAGGGCCGCTCGCCGCTGGCCAACGTGCCGGAGTTCGTCAATACCACGTGTCCAAAATGCGGTGGGCCGGCCGAGCGCGAGACCGACACCATGGATACGTTCATCGACTCCTCCTGGTATTTTTTCCGCTACACGGACCCGCACAATGGCCACGCCCCCTTCGATCCGGGCGTCGTGCGTTACTGGTTTCCCATCGATCAATACATCGGCGGCGTGGAGCACGCCATTCTGCACCTGATCTATTCGCGCTTCTTCTGCAAAGTGATGCGCGATCTGGGGCTGGTGGAGCTGCGCGAGCCGGTGCGGCGCCTTTTTTCGCAAGGCATGGTGTTGAAGGACGGCGCTAAGATGTCCAAGTCCAAGGGCAACCTGGTGGGCGCCATCGACATGGCCGATAAATACGGCTGCGATACCGGGCGCATGTACACGCTGTTCGCCGCGCCGCCGGAAAAAGACCTGGAATGGAGCGAGCAGGGAATCGAGGGCTGTTCGCGCTTCCTGCAGCGCGTATTCCGGCTGGTGGATCGCCACGCCTCGGGGCTGCATACGGCTCCATCGGCCCAAACGAAAGACGCGAGCTTCGAGAATCCCTCGGCCAAGGAAAAAGAGCTGCGGCGCAAGGCCCATCAAACCTTGCGGCGCGTAACCCAGGATTTCGAGGCCCGTTGGCATTTCAATACCTCCGTGGCGCTGATCATGGAACTGGTGAATACGATCTACGCGCAGGAGCCGCTGGAGGAGAATGCGCGCCCCGCGGTGATCCAGGAGACCCTGGACCTGTTGACGGTCATGCTGGCGCCCATGGCGCCGCATCTGGCGGAAGAGCTGTGGCAGATGCTGGGGCATGACGCGGGCCTGGGCGCCGCCAAGTGGCCGGAGTACAACCCGCAACTGGCCGAAGAGGAGCAAGTCGAGATCGTCATCCAGATCAACGGGCGCGTGCGCGGGAAGATTCGCGTGGACGGCAGCCTGGGCGAAGAGGAGTTGCTGGAGCGGGCCTTCGGCGATCCGCGCATCGCGCAACTGGTCAGCGGACAGCGCGTCGTAAAACGCGTGGTGGTGCCCAACAAACTCGTGAACATTGTGGTGGCCTGACATCCCATGAACCTGAAAACCTTAAGCGAACGCGGCGGCATCGTCGTCCTGGATTTTGGCGGACAATACACGCAACTAATCGCGCGGCGAATCCGCGAACAGCAGGTTTTCTCCGCGATCCTGCCGTGCAGCGCCTCGCTGGATCAAATCCGCGCCTTTGAACCGGCCGGCATCGTGCTCTCCGGAGGGCCGTGCTCGGTCTATGACGCCGACGCGCCGCCCTGCGATCCGGGCGTGCTGGCCATGGGAATTCCCGTGCTGGGCATTTGCTACGGGCTGCAGTGGATCGCGCATGCCCTGGGGGGAAATGTAAAACGCTCCGACCGCCGCGAATACGGCCCCGCGGAGGTGGAATTGCGCGATGGGTCGCCCCTGTTCGCCGGTCTTCCCGCGCGTATGAAGATCTGGATGAGCCACGGCGATAACGTCCTGCAGTTGCCAGCCGGTTTTCATGTGACCGGCGCGACGGGCAGCTCGCTTTCCGCCGCCGAGGATCCCGCGCGGCGCATCTTCGCGGTGCAGTTTCATCCCGAGGTGCGGCACACCGAGCGCGGCACGGATATCCTGCGCAATTTTGTGTTTCGCGTTTGCCAGGCGCGGCCCAACTGGAGTGGAGCTTCCTTTATCGCCGAGACCGTGGAAAGCATTCGCAGGCAGGTGGGGAACGAGCGCGCCATCTGCGCCCTTAGCGGGGGCGTGGATTCCGCGGTGGCCGCCGCGCTTGTGCATCGCGCCATCGGCGACCGCCTGACCAACATTTTCGTGGATAACGGCCTGCTTCGGAAGGGCGAGTTCCACGACACCATCGAACTGCTCGAGAAGCGCATGGGCATGTCCGTGCTCGGCGTGGACGCGACGGAAAGGTTTCTGGCGCGTCTAAAGGGCGTGACCGATCCGGAAACCAAGCGCAAGCGCATCGGCGCCGAGTTCATCTCCGTTTTTGCCGAACATGCGCGGCGGCTTGGCAACGTACGCTTCCTGGTGCAGGGGACCCTGTATCCCGACGTGATCGAATCCGTGCCGGTGCGAGGCCCCTCCGCGACCATCAAGACGCATCACAATGTGGGAGGGCTGCCCAAGGACCTGCCGTTTGAGCTGGTCGAGCCGCTGCGCGAACTGTTCAAGGACGAGGTTCGCGGAATCGGCAGGGAGATCGGCCTGCCGGAGGAGATGCTGACCAAGCATCCCTTTCCCGGGCCCGGCCTGGCAGTGCGGCTGCTAGGCGAGGTCACCCCCGCGGGGTTGGCGACGCTTCGCGATGCCGACGCCATTGTTGTAGAGGAGATTCGCAAGGCGGGATGGTATGAGCGAACCTGGCAGGCGTTTGCGGTGTTGCTATCGGTGCGCAGTGTGGGGGTCATGGGAGACTCCCGAAGTTACGGCGAAACCGTGGCGGTGCGCGTGGTTCAATCCGAGGACGCCATGACCGCCGACTGGACGCGGCTGCCTCCGGAAGTTCTGGAGAAAATTTCCATGAGGATTGTGAATGAGGTCGCGGGGGTGAACCGCGTGGTCTACGACATCAGCTCCAAACCCCCGAGCACCATCGAATGGGAGTGACGCGACAGCGGAAGGCTCTCCGTTAGGGCGGGTCCCTAGCGGTTGGCCATCTTCTGGGCCATATAGAGCAGCAGTCGGCGGTCGCCTTCGTCAATGCGTCCCAGCAGGCGGCGAAACATGGCAAGAAAGCGAGCTTCTTTCCCGGTGGCGCCCCAGGCGATCTCGTCGGGAGTCTTGCGCTTGGGCAGATTGGCGAGTTCCGGTGGCGCTTCGCCGTCATAGAATAGCTGGTACAGAGGCACTTCGAGGGCTCGGGCGATTTTCTCGAGAGTCTCGATGGCCGGGACGGTGTGGCCGTTTTCTACCCGGGAGATGTAACAGCGAAGCAACCCGGTGCGTTTTTCGATATCACCTTGTGACAGATTCTTTTCTTCGCGCAATGTGCGCAAACGCTCTCCTATCATCATGTCGCCATTATTATCATTTGATTGTCTTTACCGCAAGGGGAATATGCAAAAAGCCCCCGGAGGCGCCTATCCGCATTTCGGCGCGCTGCCAGGCCAGCCAGTACGCGGATTTGTGCGGTTGGCAGCGATTCGCTTACCCGGATATGTGCGGATAGTGGGAAGCGTTGGATGCGAATTTATCCGGGTCACGAGGGCAGTTACGGCGGAGTTTTCTAAACAGTCGGTGAAGATGGTCCGAGCCTGTTTTTTAGATGGTTTCAAGTACGGCCCACACCCCTGCAGGAAGGCGGTGTAATATGGCTGTAACCGAATAGCCATGAGGAACGTCCCTAAAGTTGAGGATCGACAGAGCCCGGCGGACAAGCCGGCCCTGGCGCAGGCCAATAGTGAAGCCGAGCGCCAGTTGGTGCGAAGGGCTCAGGAGGGCGATTCCTCGGCGTATGAGGAACTTGTACGCATTCACCATCATCGAATCCTTGCGGTGGTGGGAGGGATACTCCGTGGAGGCGAAGACGTCGAGGACATCGCGCAGCAGGCGCTGGTCAAGGCGTACCTTTCTCTCAAGCGGTTCGACCAGCGATCGGGATTCGGGACCTGGCTGTACAAGATCGCGGTCAACGAATGCTGGGATTATTTTCGCAAGAAAAAGGTCCGCCGGCTGGTCTACGAATCGGATTTGAGTGAAGATCAGTTGCGGCAGATGGAGGCCACGCCGGATTCCCGAAGCGGCGGCATCAAGAGCGGATCGGAAATCGGGCGGCATGTGGAACAGAGCGATCTGCTCAACCGCTTGCTGGACGAGATTGACGAGAAAGACCGGACCATGTTGGTGATGAAAGAAGTGGGAGGGTTTACGGTAGAAGAGATTGGAGATGTACTCAGCTTGAACGTCAACACGGTAAAAGTGCGGCTGTTTCGGGCCCGCGCCAAGCTGGTGGAAACTTACCAGCGCAGACTGAAAGGCCATACATCGACGCGTTCCTCGAGGAATCCTTGAGAGGAGAAAGGCAGGCCGGTAATGTTTGAAGTCGACCATGGGCCCATCGGGTGTCCGAAGTATCGCCGCAAGCTGGAAGAGACGCTGCTCTCGGGCGCGAGCCCCGAAGCCGGTAGCGACTTGGAGGCGCACCTGCAGGAATGCGCGCCATGCCGCCAGGCGGTGGCGACCGCGGCGCTGGCTTCACAACTGGTGCGCGACGCGCAGCGGCCGCTGCAATATTCGGACGCATTTGTAACGCGCGTGATGGCCACTATTCGCGAGCAAGAGTCGATCCAGGGGGGGCCGGGCGCCTTCTGGCGCTTGCTGGAATTGTTGGCTTCGCGCTTTGCGCTGGTCGCCGCGCTGGTGCTCCTGGGAGTTTCCTTGTACCTCGCGGAATTCACACCCACGCGCAACACCCTGCCGGCCACGGGTACGACGGAGATTGGCGCGGGTTTGCCCGAGCCTCCCGTGCCTCCGGCCAATGATGATGAGATTCTGATGTCCCTGGTGGAGAGGAACGATGGAATTTAACCGCGCCAGTCGAAAGGCCATTGGCCTGATCGCCCTGGTGTTTGTGCTGGGAATTGCATTTGGTGCGGTGGGTATCACGCTGATGAATCGGCACGTGTTCGCATCGCGCGAAAGCGTGCAGGCGGGGCCGCCGCAGCATCGCCTGGTGACGCGCCTGACCAGCCAGTTGAACCTTACGCCGGACCAGCAAAAACAGCTGCAGGACCTGCTAACCGACACTCAGAAGCGCTATGACGCGATCCATGACCAGATGAATCCGCAGATCGTGCAGGTTCGCGCCAATATGCGCGACCACATTCGCGAAATGCTGACGCCGGAACAGCGCCCCAAGTTCGAGGATTTTCTGCGTCAGGTGGATGAAGAGCGAGAGAAGCGCGGCACGCCAAACGGGCCTCCCGGCCAACGCTGACCGTATCCATTTGTTTTGTAGTATCTTCCTGCAGAATTTCCCCTCCCAACATTTAGAAGGGCCCACCATCCCCGGAAGTTTTCTGCCAGCGCGAGAAACGCCTAGAAGGGAATATCTTCGTCGGAAACTTCGGGGCTGGAAACGTCGTCGGAAGGCGCGGCATGGAAGTCTGAATCGGCGGAAGCGGTTGTCGCGCCGCCACCGGAAGCGGCTCCGGCCGCTGCCGCATCGCCGCGACCTCCCAGCATGCGGAACGAGTTGGCGACAATTTCAACCGTAGTGCGCTTCTGTCCTTCGCGATCGTCCCACTGGCGCGATTGGATGCGGCCCTCCAGGTAGATTAGCGAACCTTTGCGGAGGTATTGCTGGGCGATTTCGGCCTGCTTGCCCCAAACGACGATGCGATGCCATTCCGTGCGTTTTTGGCGCTCGCCGGAGCGATCCTTATACGTTTCGTCGGTAGCCATCGAAAAGTTGCACACCGCTTGGCCGCCGGACGTATAGCGAGTTTCAGGATCTTTTCCCAGCCGCCCCACTAGAATCGCTTTATTGACAGACATTCGCGCTACCCCCGGAGGGCTGAAGATAACACGCCGCCCTTGCTGCGGCAATCGTCTGCGCCAGCATCATGGCGGGTTCAAGCCTTGACTCCGCAATGCGCAAGTGCAATGGCCCCGCACGACGTGCTTATTGGGCCGGCAAAGTTACTTTCTCTTTGATGGCGGCGGCGCTTGGGGAGGCTTATTTTTCTGATCGAGTCGGCAGGCCCCGCAAGGAAATGGTTTGCCGTGCTTCGGGCATTTGGTTGCACTCATGGCATTTCACCTCGGTTGGACTCTCTTCAATGATTGGTTCGAGAAAACAGGCATGCGCCGTATTCGCAGCCCGCGTATTTCGGACACGCACGTAAGGCGTCAAGCTGTGGGTGCGTTTGGGGCGAACAGGGTACTCACTATAGTGGCCTTATGCCGGCAACTTAGCCACTGTTATTCCTTGGGAGGCGGTTTGTAAGTACAGCCCGCGCCCGATCGGGAGATCGCAAGTCAGTCCCGCTCGATCAGGCGGCTGCGCGCGCCCCCGGAACCTGCGGTGGGCTGGCAATACGGCGACTCCCGAAATCTAGCCTTGAAGAAACTCAGTAGTAATTGCTGACGTAGGGATGGACTTTGTATTCGTCGGTTATCTTGGCCATCCAGGGATACCATTCGCGCCAGTTGGTCTTCAGGCCATCGCCGTCGATGCGCTTGAACTCGATGCGATAGAAGTGAATGGGCACGCTGCCGGAATTGTGAACCGCGTGCGGGGCCACTGGACCAGTGGTGGAACATGTCGGGGCGTCAAACCCCTTGGGGGCTGCGCCTTGGCCCATGCCCTGTCCGTTGAGCGGGCTGCCGGGATCGAGCGGGTGGTCCTCGCTCTGGCTGCCGGAGATGGCGTCCATGGCCAGGACCGAGGGATACGGATTGCCGCTCATATTCTCGGTCTCGCCGGGCCGGATAGTCACTTCAATCAAACGCACATGGTCGTCTTCATAGAGCAGCTTGTTGTTATTGGGCGCGGCCTTGTAGGAATCGTAGGCGATAGGATAAGGCCATTCCGCGGAAAATTTTGCCGCGTCGGCTGGGGCTTTCACGTTCTTGACCGCGGGCAGCGGATCCAGCAGGTGCGGGTACCACTCTTTCCAGTGATCCTGAATGTCCTTTCCATCCAGGCGCAGGAACTCCAGGCGGTAAAAATGGTGCGGCCAGGTGTCCAGATTGGTTTCCGCGTGCGGCGATTGCGGATTCATGGTGGCGCAAGTGGGGAATTGCAAACCCTGCGGCGCGGGTCCAGCGCTGCGATGCGGCGCGTTCTGCGGATCGAGGGTCACGTTATAGGCTTTGGGCACCGGCGCATCCACGGCAAACACGGAGAACCAGGGATGCCCGTGCATCTGTCCATGCACGCCGGGAAAGTAGGCGACCTCCACGAAGCGCACGTGGCTGTCGATGTAGCGAATGTGGTGAACCTCCGCCGCCCCTACCGCCGAATCGTACTCGTCGGGATAGGGCCAATGCTCCGGGTAGTCTCCGGGGTTTAGCGTCTCCGGTCCGGTGAGCCGCCGGTACGGCGGCTTAGGCGCGTCGGGGGGCAGCGATGCGGGCGCAGCCGCCGCGGGAGCCGCCTGTGGCGCCGAATTCTGGGACCATGCCGTCAGCCACAGACCAAGTGCCAGAATGCCGCCCAAAGCTACGGTGAAACCATGAACGCTGGAACGCCCCATGCTTGCCTCCTCGACCAAATCGCTTGCCAGAGAACCCGGAATTCCTCTTGCCAGCCCATTTTTTGTACGGAAGACTACTCATCCTGCCCGGCGATGTCAACCGCAAGCGCCCAGCGCGGATGCCATCACATACCGAAGCGCCCGACACTTCTGAAGTAAGGTTGCAGGCAGTAAAAAGTAGGTTGGAGGAATCCTTACAGCGTGAATTCTTGTGGAATGACGACGAAACGAATCGCTCTGAAGAGACTACGCGGCTTGGCCGAGCTCCTTGAGCTTGGCGCGCGCGCGGCGTTCCTCTTCAGTGCCCGGAAACTCACGCACGACGGTGCGCAATTCGGTCATGCCGGAGGCCTTCTGTCCCAGAGCGATCAGGGCCAGTCCTCTCTTGAGGTGCGCGGGAGCCAGCTTGAAACTCTTCGGAAAGTTCATGAGCACTCTGCTGTAGGCGTCCACGGCCTGATCGTATTGCTGCTGCGCGAAATAGATCTCCCCAATATAGAACTGCGCGTTGGAGGCCAGGTCGGTGGCGGAATAGTATTTCAGATAATCGTGAAACTCCTGCAGGGCCAGGTCGTACTTATGGCCCGTAAGGTCGCGGAGGCCGTTGGAGTACAGCAAATCCGACGAAGGGGCCCCGGCCGGCGGAACGGAAGCATAGGACGGCGCGGAAGCGTACGGCAGGCCTCCCGGGGCTGCCTCGGCGGCCGGGGAAGAACTTCCTGGCTCGGGGACGCCCGGTGTGCCCGGAGCTCCCGTAGGCCCGGGGGCAAATTCGCCGCCGGGTTGCGGGGACGGGGCGGGCGCGCTGCCCGCGAGCTTGGAGTCAATGCCCTGGATCGCCGTTTGCGTATCGGTGAGCTGCTGATTGAGCTTGCCCATGCGCGCCTGCATCTCCTGGAGATTGTCGGAGACGCTCTGAATCTGCGTGGACATGGAGTCCAGGCGGGCGCCGGAATTCGCCTGCATGTCGCGGACGGTTTTTTCCAGGTCTCCCATGGTTCCGCTGAGCTTATTGACGGAGTCCAGAGATTGTTCGATCAAGGTTTTCTCGACGGCGGCGTTCTGGGTCAGGGCGGTCTGCAGGGCCTGTTGGCCCATACTCAGCTGCATGACGCTCTCCTGCAGTTCCACCATGTCGCGATTCACGGCTCCGGCAGGCGCGGGAGCAAGCAGCGCGCCCCCCGCGGCGCCCGCCAGAAGGGCAACTCCAAGATAAGCGATCCAATGTCTACGCATCATCCCTCCTTACATCAACTGGGCTTGCGGCAAATGGCTTACGCCAAGCCAGCCTAACTCTGCGCACTCAGCATCAATGGCCCCCCGTCAAAGTCTAGGTCGAAACAGAGGTTGAAGCCGAGCCGTGCCTGATGGATCGTGGACCGGACATTAAAATCATATGCCCAAAACGCTTTAGTGGAAACAGGGAGTTGCCCGTAAGCAGCAACTCCCGGTTTCCAGGCGGCACGCTGAAACACGCTGAAAGAGGTATGCCTACTTGGCCATGACAAAATGCGCGCGCCGATTCTGCTGCCAGCAGGCTTCATCGTGCTCCGTGCAGAAGGGCCGTTCCTTGCCATAGCTGACGGTTTGCACCCGATCCGCGGGGACCCCGAGGGAAACGATGAAATCCTTGGCGGCCTGCGCGCGGCGGTCGCCCAGCGCGATGTTGTATTCGGTGGAACCGCGCTCGTCGCAGTGCCCTTCGATGGCCACCTTGATCTGCGGATACGAGCGCAGGAACTGCGCCGTCATGGACAAGGCATTGCGCGCGTCGGCGCGAATGTCAGCCTTATCCAGGTCGAAATAGGCGTCCTTGACCTCCTGGGCGAAAAGCTCATCAAGCGAAGTCGTGGATGCCGCGGGAGCCGCGGGAGGCGGAGGCGTGACCGTAACGCGCACGTTGGCATTAGCCGATCCTCCTGGGCCGGTGGCCGTGATCGTGTACGTCGTGGAATCGGAGGGGGTGACCGAAGTCATACCCTCGGGAGCGACCGTGCCGATGGCCGGAGCCAGGTCCAGCGAAGTCGCATTGGTCGAGGACCAGTTGAGCGTGGAAGACTGGCCGCTCTGAATCTCCGTGGGGGAAGCTTGCAGAGTGACCGTCGGCCGCGCCGGTGGCGCGGCCGGCGGAGGCGGAGGCGGAGGGACGGCGGCAACGGGGTGTTTGCACCCGCTGCTGACGATGACCAGGGCCAGCAAGCTGTACACGATAACGCTTCCTACCGAACGTCGAGTGCGCATTTCAAAATCCTCCTTGAGCAACAGTCCCGCAAGAACTTGTCGAAGTAACACCGGTGTCGGCTTCCACAGAGCACCTTCCCACACAGATGCAAAACCATATCACAATCGAGGCGCTTACATCTATCGTGTTACGATACATACAACATCCCCTATGCAACCGGCGCCTACTTGGAGGACCAGTTGGCCGATTCGTTCTGCCCGGCGGTGGTCAGCTGGTGCAGGTTGGTGCCGTCGGCGAGCATGGACCAGATCTGCCGCGTGCCGGTCCGCGTGGACTCAAACACCAGGTGGCGCCCATCGGGCGCCCAACTGGGCCGCTCGTTGCGCCCGGCATCGCGCGTCAACTCCACCAAGGCGTGGGTGGCAATATCCATCACATATAGGTCGTAGTTGCCATTGGGCCGCCTCCAACTGAAGGCCAGCAGTTGCCCGTTGGGCGACCAGGCGGGATCGATCACGTAGCCCATGTCCGGCAGGGTCACGCGCTGGGCCTCGCCGCCTTCTGCGTCCATGGTGTAAAGCTCCGGGATGCCGGTCCGGTCGCTCACAAAGGCCACCTGCTGTCCGGTCTTGGGATTCCAGGAGGGGGAGGTGTTGGCGCCCACCGAGTGCGTGATGCGCTTGGCGTGGCCGCCGTCGGCATCGGCGGTGAACAGTTCCGGATTGCCATACATGCTGGACATGAACATGATCTTGCTGCCGTCGGGCGACCAGGCCGGCGCGCTGTTGGTTCCGGCGTAGTGCGGCCAGGAGATCTGCTTGTGCAGCAGCATCGAGTACATGCAAATCTGCGCGCTGCTGACGATGGCCGTGGGATAGCAGGTGAAGGCAATGCGGTCGGCGTCGGGAGACCACCGCGGCGTCAGGGAGATGGAGTGCAGGGAAGTCAGTTGGTGCTGGTTTTCGCCGTCGTAATCCATGGCCCAGATTTCCTTGTTGCCGGTGCGCTGGCTGACGAAGGCAATCTGCGTGGAAGCGATTCCCGGCAGGCCCCCGGAAAGCCGCGCAACGATCTCGTCGGCGAACTGATGGGCGAACTTACGCGTGTCGGTTTCGTTGGCCTGGCCCTGATAGACGCGGCCCACCACCGGAGGCGCGGAGATATTTTGCACATCATAGAACCACGCTTGGATAGTCAAGGCCGTCCCGCTGGAAGCGAGGTTGCCGAAAGCCAGGAATTGCGCGGAAACCGGCGGCCCTTGCCAGGCCGGATAACTCAATTCCGACGGGATGCTGGGAACCTGCGTGGGGTAGAAGCTCTTGCTGGCAAGCTCCAGAATACCGCTGAAATCCAGGTCATTGCGCACCACGTCGCTGAACAATGTGGCCAGTTGAGGCGTGGAAGAGTCGCGCGCCGCGAAATCCGCGACGGCCACCCGCGGCTTGGCCACACCCAGGCCGGTGCCGGTGCGAAACCAGTCTTGCGCCACCGAGGACGCGGGAAACGCAAACAACATCACCAGAAGCGCAAGCAGCGCGCTGGGGAGAAATCTCCCGCGCAAATTTGGCAGGTGGCGCTGTACCTTAGGCGGCATATTTCGCTCTTTCAATAACTCCTTATCCAGGCAACTGTGTGTATGCATTACGCGACCTCACCGGCGAAAATCAAACCAGAACTCCACGGAAACCTTGTTGCCACCATATTCATTCGGAAGCGGATTTAGCGGACTGGAGCCCAGGATGGCGCGAACCGCCGAGTTGTCCACCGTGGCATTCCCGCTGGACTGCAAAATCTGCACGTTGGCCACGGCGCCATTGCGCAGAACATCGAATGCCAGCACCGCGCGCGGCGCCCATCGCAGGCTGGGATCCACGGTGCTCTGCAGCCAGTTGGAACTGACGCGGCTGCGCACGGCATCGACGTACCAGGAAAATTTGCTGCCAAAATCGCCGCCGCCGGTGCCGCTGAATCCCAGGCCGCCGGTGGTGGCGCCTCCTCCGGTTCCCAGCGCGAATTGCGAGTAGGGCACTGTCGGCGAGCCCCCCTGCCCGTAGGGAACGGCATTTTGCGGAGGTTGGGCATCGTCCTCCAGCACTTTGGACGGGCGAGTGACATAGCGCGGCCGCTTCTCTTTCTTGAATTCGGGAATTTCCTTGGCCAACGGCGCGGGCTGCGGTTTGGGCTGGGGCTCGGACTTGTAGAGGCCCTTGGTCGGATCGACCACGCGATTGGTGGTTACCGCATCGGGTTGCGGCAGCGGCACACCGTTCAGGCCGCCCACCAGCTTGACGGAGATTGCGCCGCCGCCTGTGGACCCGCCCCAGCCGTTTCCAGTGTGGGACAGCAGCGTGGAGATTGCGAAGGTGCCAAAGAGCATCGCGTGCAGCAGGATGGACCCCAGCAAAGGGCCCTTCAGGCTCTGATCGTCAATCTGAATATGCACAGTGGACATGGCTGCTCTATTGCGTGCGCGGGCGCGACGTCAATGGCTCGGTCACGATACTGACGTTGGCGATGCCGGATTGACGTAGTGTATCGATGACCGTTGCAAACGTGCCAAACGGCACCGTTTCGTCGCAGCGAAGGAACACGGGATCGGTTTGCGGGTTTTGCATCTGGGCGCGAACTTTCATACCCAGATCGTGGATGTTCACCGGGTCGTCGCCGATATAAACCAGCTGGCCGCGATCGATGGTCACCACCACGCGGGCTTCGGTGATTTCCTTCACGGTCTGCGTTTTGGGCAGATCCACGTCAATGCCCGATTGCAGGATGGGTGCGGTGATCATGAAAATGATCAGCAAAACCAGCATTACGTCCACGAAGGGGACGATGTTGATTTCCGATAGCGTTGATCCGGTTTGGCGAGAAAGCTGCGGCATTCGATGTTTTCCGCCCCGGCGCGCGTTCGCGCCGCCTGCGAACCTCCGAGCGGCCTACAAGTATTGCTTTTCAATCAGGGCGGCGACTTCCATGGTGAAGTTGTCCATGCGAGCGCCCAACTCCCTGACGTCGTGCAAAAAATGATTGTAAGCGATCACCGCGGGAATGGCCGTGAACAGTCCGGCGGCGGTGGTGATCAGCGCTTCGGCAATACCTGGCGCCACCACGCGCAGGCTCGCGGCGCCCGCCGTCCCCAATCCCGAAAATGCGTCCATCACGCCCCATACCGTCCCAAATAGCCCAATGAACGGAGTCACCGAGCCGGTGGTCGCAAGAAAGGGCATGTATCTCTCGAGCTTGCGAACCTCGTCCGCCGCGGCGGACTGCATATCCGTCGTGACGGCGTTGAGGCTTTTCACGCGCCCGTGGGGATTGCTTGCGGCGAGCTGGCTGGCCAGTTCGCTATAGCCGGCGGCGTATACCGTTCCCAGCGGAGACCCCGTCGCACCGACGGCTCTCGGCTCGGGCAGTCCCTTGCTGCTGCGAAAGACTCGCAGGAAAAGCGCTGTCTGGCGATTCAAGCGCGAGAAAAGCGTCAGTTTTTGCAGGATCAAGGCCCAGGAAAACAGGGAAAAACAGAAAAGGATGCCAAGAACCGTCCGGGCGACCCAACCCGTTTGCTCGATCAGAGTGTTGAGTTGGCCTACGTAGATACAACTAGCCAGCAGCGGAATCGTTGGTCCCCCCCAAGAAACTTGAAGCAACGCCGCAAAATTTACCGTAGCACACGCTCCACCAGCGGTCAAACGAATCAGAACATTCCACATAAATAATTAGATGTCTCTTCCGACACATATGAACAGGGCGGCCGGTGACTGGAGAACTGCGGATCGCGCGCTCCGAAACATGATAAAGTTTGCAGAGCATGAGTGAGAGCATCCACGTTCCCCTGGAATCGCTGGCAGGTTCGCCGGCGAAACCCGGCGCTTGCCCGACCGACGACCCCTCCCGCACGTTTTATATCGAGACGTTTGGCTGCCAGATGAACGATCACGATTCCGAGAAGGTTGCCGGGGTCTTGCTGCGCCGCGGGTATCGCCAGGTGCGTTCGCCGGTAGAGGCCCGCCTGGTCTTCTACAATACCTGCAGCATCCGGGAGAAGGCCGAGCAGAAAGTTTTCTCGCGGCTGGGCCTGTTCAATCCCAAGAATGGACTCATCAACCCGGAGCACGAGCAGATCGTCGGTTTGCTCGGCTGCGTGGCGCAGCAGGAAGGCGAGCGCATTTTCGAGCGCGCCCCGTGGGTCAGCCTGGTGTGTGGTTCGGCAAGCTATCGCAAGCTGCCGCAATTGCTGGCGGAGCTGGAGGCAGGGAATCGCCGCGTAACCGGCCTGGAGACCGATACCGGGGAGACCTTTGAGACCGAACTGACCCGGCGCGACCACCCGTTCCGCGCGTATCTCACCATCATCGAAGGCTGCGACAAGGCTTGCGCCTATTGCGTGGTTCCCTTCACGCGCGGCCCCGAGCGCAGCCGGGCCAGCGATTCGATTCTGCGCGAGGTGCGCGAACTGGCGGACGTCGGCTACACCGAGGTGCAACTGCTGGGCCAGACGGTCAACTCCTATCGCGATCCCTCATCCCGGGGCCTGCGCTTCTCCGAACTGCTCACGGCGGTGGCCGAGGTTAGGGGCATTCGCCGGGTGCGCTTCATGACCTCGCATCCCCGCGATCTGGGCGCGGACATCGTGGCCGCCATGGACGCGGTTCCGGCGATCTGTGAACACATCCATCTGCCCGCGCAGTCGGGCTCCACGCGTGTCTTGCGGGCCATGAAGCGCAGCTATACGCGGGAGGAATATGTCGAGAAGCTGCAGTTGATTCGCGGCGCGCGGCGGCCGATCAGCATCACCTCGGATATCATTGTCGGCTTTCCCGGCGAGACCGAGCGTGATTTTGAGGACACCCTCAGCCTGTTGGACTTCGCGCAATTTGACGGCATCTTTTCGTTCCAGTATTCGCCGCGGCCCCATACCGCTTCCTTGACGATGAGCGACATAGTTCCCGAAGAGGAAAAGGCGCGGCGCCTGGCCGAACTGCAGGAACGGCAGCGCATCATTCAAGTGGCCAGAAACGAAACGCTCATTGGAAAAGAG
>Ga0302326_10015282_pt1 | contig 16165 bp, 12 predicted proteins | sample Palsa_T0_3_FD_202264 | JGI IMG/M metagenome (GOLD analysis project Ga0302326, IMG submission 202264) | Peat permafrost microbial communities from Stordalen Mire near Abisko, Sweden - Palsa_T0_3 | ecosystem: Environmental > Terrestrial > Soil > Palsa > Peat permafrost | place: Sweden: Abisko... | reverse complement strand
GTCGGCCTTTCTCGCGAAGATCAAGCTCGCCAGCAAGTCGCTACTTGCGGTGATTACCGACGTGCTGGATCTATCGAAGATCGAGGCGGGCGAGCTGATCGTCGAGTGCGCCGCGTTCAGCCTGGGCGAGTTGCTGAACGAAGTGTCCGAGGTCATGGCGGTGCCGGCGAATGCCAAGGGAATCTCCTTCAAAGTCGATGCATCGGGCGATCTGCCCTTGGCGCTTCAAGGAGATGCCACGCGTCTCAAGCAGATCTTGACCAATTTGCTCTCCAACGCCATCAAATTTACCGACCACGGCGGCGTCGAGCTGCGCGTTCGTCGGATCGCCACCACCCCCACCGGGGTGACGCTTCGATTCATCGTGCAAGACTCGGGCATAGGCATTGAACCCGAAGCGCAGGCCCGACTGTTCGCACCGTTTGCCCAAGCTGACGCATCGATTACACGGCGCTACGGTGGCACAGGACTGGGCCTGTCGATCGTCAAGAGGTTGACGGAGCATTTGGGCGGACAGGTTGACCTACGGAGCAAGCCCGGCGTCGGCAGTGAGTTCAGTGTCATGCTTGAGTTTGCGCTGGCCGAACAAGGCATGCTGGCTGTCCATCAGAGCACAGCAGCCGTGCCCGGCGTGCGCCCGTTGCATGGCGTGCGCATCCTGATCGTCGACGACAGCGAGATCAACCTGGACGTGGCGAAGCGCATCCTCGAATTGCATGGCGCGCAGATCTGGCTGGCGGGCAACGGGCAAGATGCCTTCGATTGCCTCGAGGCACGGCCGTACGCGTTTGATGTGGTACTCATGGATGTTCAGATGCCCGTGCTCGATGGCTACGAGGCGACACGACGCATTCGAGTCGAACTAGGATTAATAGGCTTGCCAATCATCGCGCTGACGGCTGGTGCGCTGAGCAGCGAACGCCAACGGGGCGCTGCCGCCGGTATGAATGCTTTTGTCATCAAGCCGTTCGATGTGGAGGAGTTGGTGGCCAGCATACTGCGCCACGTTCGGCCTGCGAGCTTTCAGGCCGAAACAATCTTCAAAGCGGCGCCTGAAGAAGCGACGCAGGCCGGGGTGCAGTGGCCGGAAATCGACGGCATTGACTCGAGCGACGCGCGTGCGCGATTTGGCGGCGACGTGGCTTTGTTCCGATCGATGCTGGGACGCCTTTTCGAAGAGTTTGCCGATTTGACGCTTCCCGCGACGGCGGAAGGCCGGGGAACGCTCGCTCTCCATGCGGGACGGATGCACAAGCTGAAGGGCTGTGCGGGCATGCTGGGGGCGAAGGCGATCCATCGGCTTGCGGGCGAAGCCGAAACGGCCTGTGCCGCAGGTGAGACTGAGGAAGCTCGACATCTTGCGGCGATGCTTGCCGCTCAGATGCAAATGTTGCGCCAATGTACCGCACCGATTTTCAATGCCGCGCAGGCGCAGGCCGCAGAACCTGCAGTGCCGCTCGAAGTCGAGCTGGATCCACGACTCCTCGCCGACCTCGTCAAACTGTTGCGCGACCAGAGCCTCTTGGCGCTGGACCACTTTAAGTCCCTCTCACCACAGCTGCGCGGGCATCTGGGCAAGGACTCGTACGATCTGGTGCATGACCACGTGGACAACCTGCGCTTCACCGATGCAGCCCAAATGCTTGAACGGATCCTAAATCATGGCTGATGAGGGAGGTCTAAGGTAATGCGCCGACAGGTGCCTCCGGCGGCGCGAGCTCTCCGAGCGCTCTTCGAATGACCGCCAAGAGCTCCGTATTATCCACGGGCTTTTGCAGATAGGCGTTCGCTCCCGCCTTGATAGCGCGTTCTCGGTTCGCACGGGCATCGCGAGCGGAGACGACGATGATGGGGATTACCCCGAGGAACGGGTGTCTATTCAGCTTTTCCATCACGACAAACCCGTCATCCGCCGGAAGACCTAAGTCGAGAATGATCAGATCCGGTTCCTCCTTGCGTGCCACCGCGATGCTGGAAAGTGCATCCGCCGCAAAGCAGGTGTCGTAACCGCTGCCCTTGAGACGCACATGCATTCCCTGGCGTACATCCGGATCGTCATCCACGATGAGGATTTTCTTAAGGGCCATTGCTTACCATCCTCGACGAGATTTCCTCGTTCATCAGTGTTTGAATGTCAGTTGACGCCTTTTCCAGAGACGCATCCGCCGATTCGCTCGCACTTCGTTTGATGGCATCGAGTGACCGGGGGAAAACCGATAGGGTCAAGCCCGATTGCAAGGTCCGCTCACGAACACTGAATTGCTCCCGAATCCGTCTGACTATCGCCTCGGTGCCAATGGCGTCGGTAATGACCACCATGAAGAAAAGTTCCGCCGCTCCCGCGGCTCCCATCTTTGGCAATAAAACGTCCAGATCCGAATGCAGACACCGATGCAGGAGATCGCGGACCCCGTGACAGTGTTCCGCGCGCACTTCGTCCGAAAGCCAGCCCGTTTGAGAAGCTAATTCGGCCACAAGCAGCGTCATAACACCTTCCGCATGGTCGTTCTGCCGCAGGGCCGGCTCGATCAGCTTGGGCAAGGAAAACACGGGTAAGGTAAAGGAAAAGACGGCGCCTTGTCCCGGTTCGCTCTCGGCCCAAATTTGGCCCCCCTGATGCATCACCAGCTCCTTGCAGATGTACAGGCCCAAACCGAGGCCTTTACGTCCCGCCCAAGCCATATCCGGGGCCTGGAAGAGGCGTTCAAAAATGCGCTCGGTCATGTCAGGCCTGATGCCGGACCCAGTATCCGAGACTTCCAAGACCAAAAGATCGGCGTCTTCCTCGAAAACCCGAGCTTTGACCTTCACCGTACCGTTGGCGGGAGTGAACTTGATGGCATTATCGACCAGGACGATGAGAATCTGACGAATGCGGGTGGGATCGGCACATACCAATGGCAGGCCGTCTTCAATATCTGGATAGAGAGTGATTCCTTTGGCTTGCGCCGCTCCCTGTAGCGTGTTGACGACGAAAACGATGGCATCTGAGACTGAGGTACATTGCAGCTCAATGACGAGTTTGCCGGCTTGAACTCGAGTGACTTCAAGTAGGTCATTGATCATCGAATCAAGCTGCTTGATGTTTCGTAGCACGATCTCCAGGTACTGGCGTTGATCGACTTTCAAATCGCCGGCCAGGCCGTCCAGCAGGATGGTCACAAATTGATGGATCGCGGTGAGGGGTGACCGCAGCTCGTGCGATACGTGCGAGAGGAACTCATCCTTGAACTGCATCTGATGCGTGCGAATGAGGTCGGTTTCCGTTTGCATGCGTTGGCGCTCGATCGAATGGCGCAGAGCCCGAGGTAGCGCGCGATTTTCGATTTGCCCCTTGATCAAATAATCCTGCGCGCCTTCTTTCATGGCTTCGGCGGCCAAGCCTTCATCGTCGAGACCCGTCAGCACGATCAGCGGTACTTCGGGAGCCACGGCGTGCGCACGCCGCACGGTCTCAAGACCATGTCCGTCCGGCAACCCCATGTCCAGAAGAACGATGTCGACACCGCCTTTCGCAAGAAAAACCAGCGCTTCGCTCAAGCGCAGGACGTGGGTCAATTCAAAGCTGCCCGGACTCTCCGTCCTGAACATCTCACGCAATAAACGAGCGTCTCCCGAATTGTCTTCAACCAGGAGAACTTGCAGTGGCTTTTTTTTCACGATGGGTCTTGAGGCGGCAACTTGACCACGGACAGCCAGAAACTGTCTATGCTCTGTACGACCTTGAGGAAACCCTCGAGGTCCACCGGCTTGCTGATGTAGCAGTTTGCATGTAGCTGATAACTGCGCAAAATATCCGCCTCGGACGCAGAGGTGGTCAAGATGACGACGGGGATGCTCTTCAGAGCCGCATCCTCTTTGATTTCCTTCAGCACTTCCCGGCCGTCCTTCCTGGGGAGGTTCAGATCGAGCAAGATCAGATCTGGGCGGGGCGCATTGGCGTGCTTTCCCTCGCGCTTGAGAAATTCGATTGCTTCTATTCCGTCCGACGCCACGTGCAGGCCGACTTGCACCTTGGCATCCTTCAAGGCTTCTCTTGTGAGCCGGACGTCGCCCGGACTATCTTCGACCAACAGCACCTCGATGGATGCGGGGAAGTTTTGAATCAATTGCGTCATGCGCCAACTCCTTGCGGTAGGGCAAAGTGGAACGTCGAGCCCATTTCCGGTTGCGACTCGACCCAAATTCTCCCTCCTAGACGTTCCAGGATTTTCTTGCAAATGGCCAAGCCAATCCCAGTGCCCGTGAACTCCTCTCGGCCGTGCAAGCGCTGAAATAGGACGAAGATCCTGTCAAAGTACTGAGGCGCGATCCCCAAGCCATTGTCGCGCACCGAAAAGATCCATTCATCACCGCTGCTTGTTGCGGCAGAGACGTGTATGTGGGGAACTTCGGCACTGCGATACTTGAGCGCGTTCCCGACGAGGTTCTGAAATACCTGAACCAATTGCGTATCGTCCATCATGATGGCTGGGAGTGAATCATGAGTTACTTGCGCACCGCTTTCCTCGATGACTGCCCGTAAGTTGTTAAGCGCTTGTTGCAGTGCCCCTTCGCTGGAAATCCTGCGCGGCATCTTGCCGTTTTCCCCCGCGCGCGAGTAGGCCAGTAGATCCTGGATCAGCTGCTGCATGCGGGTGCAACCATCTACTGCATAGGCGATGAACTCATCGGCATCGGAATCCAGACGCCCCTGGTAGCGCTTAGCAAGGAGCTGCGTGTAACTCGCCACCATGCGTAGCGGCTCCTGAAGGTCATGTGAAGCGACATAGGCGAAGTGCCCGAGGTCGTCATTGGAACGCTTCAGTTCTCCCATCGTCTTCAACAAGTGCTCCTCGGATTCCTTGCGCTCGGTGATGTCACGAATGGCCGCCGTCACCAGAATGCCTTGGGTGCTCTCCAATGGGCTCAGCATGATTTCGATCGGGAAACCGCTGCCATCCTTGCGCCGCCCTTGGAGCTCGATTCCCGTACCGATCTGCTGCGCCAGTGCCTCCGCCGCACTTCGTGCCCCGTCGGCGATCAGGCGCTCCGCGAAGCCTTGCGGGATGATCTCCTTGACCGGCTGCCCGATGAGTTCGTCACGGTGATAGCCAAATTGCTTCTCCGCCTGGACATTCAGCAGCACGATTTCACCAGCTTGGTTGACCACCACCATCGCATCGGGCGCTGCTTCCAGCAGGCCGCGATACCTGCCCTCCATCTGCGTAAGATGCTTCTCCGCGGTTTTGCGTGCGCTGATGTCGCGGATGGCTGCCGTCACAAGGACGCCTTCCCGGCTCTGCAGCGGGCTCAACATGATCTCGATCGGGAAGTCGCTGCCATCCTTGCGTCGTCCTTGAAGCTCGATTCCCGTACCGATCTGCTGCGCCAGTGCCTCCGCCGCGCTTCGTGTGCCATCAGCGATAAGGCGCTCCGCGAAGCCTTGCGGGATGATCTCCTTGACCGGCTGCCCGATGAGTTCGTTACGGTGGTAGCCGAATTGCTTCTCCGCCTGAAAGTTCAGCAGTACGATCGCCCCGCCTTGGTCCACCACTACCATTGCATCGGGCGCGGCTTCCAGCAGGCCGCGGTACTTTGCCTCCGTTTCCTTGAGCCCGGTGATGTCGTGACTGATCTCGGAAAAGCCAAGTAGTGCCCCCGATGAGCTGCGCGCCGCCGTGATGACTAGGTTGGCCAGGAACCGCGATCCGTCTTTGCGCACGCGCCACTGTTCTGTTTCGCACCGCCCGCTGGCAGCGGCGATCCGCAACACCTCTTCCGGTTTGCCCTGGTCGACATCTTCTTGTGGATAGAAGCGAGAAAAATTTTGTCCGACGATTTCATTCGCTTTGTAGCCCTTGATTCGTTCGGCGCCGGCATTCCAAGTTATCACCCTTCCCAGCGGGTCGAGCATAAGGATGGCATAGTCCTGCACGCTCTCGACCAGAATCCGCATGCGCTCCTCGCTGCCAATTAGCGAGCCCTCCGCACGCGCGCGCGCGGTGTACCCGCGCGCGACTGCCCAGCCGCACATGGCGGCGATCAGCAATGCCAAGAAGCTAGAGGCGACGACGGCGCGATAAACGACGCCACCGACGATAAGAAGTATGACGGCAACCGCGAGCAATCCGAATTGCACCGTCGGAATGAGTGGCAATTTCGCTTTCATTCAAATCCATAACAAAAGTCACCGTCACTTCGCCCCACCGCCAACCCCATCGTGACAAGAGGCTCGTGCACTGGAGCTTCCCGCCGGCCATTTAAACAGGTTGCCAATTCACAGACCGTGCGTTGGCGAACATAGAGCGGAGATACTGTGAGGCGGCGTAAATCCGGCAAGCAGCTCTTCAGTTTGCATGGCTGCGCGGAGACATCGACCGGCACGAGAGTGGACTTGTAGATGTCAGTTACATAGTCGGTGGGATTCAAGGAGTCTGAACGTAACTACTATCCGTCGAATATGGATCGGTGTCCGTGACGAAACACTCGTTTGCGGAGGCTCGCAGCGCAAATACCTTTGTTCTCGAATTTTCAACGGTTGCATAGTGAGAGCGAATTTGAAGGTACAGATCTGGGTCTCGCGATCGTTCGGCGCATTCTTGAGCGTCCTGGAGGCACAATCTCCTGCACGGGCCTCGGTCGGTAAAGGCGCGGCATTTACCCTTACGTTGCCGACGTGAGACGGAAGGTTATTGATTACGCGCCGGGATACGCCTTCGGCAAGCCCGCACCGCTCTCTCAGATTCGCGGCGAACCTGCGCACGAGTCCATGCCACTGCGGCTAGGCACGAGCCATCGCTGTCTCGATTTCCGCCAGCAAATCCATCGCGTTGCCCTCCGCATCGGATTCGTCAACGATGACCGCGCCATGCTCGTCCGTGTCGAGATGCATAAGGCCGGGACTACGAAGTTCGACCCGCGCCAGCAGCGTCGCCTGGCGGTGATACTCGCGCAATAACCGCCGGCTCTGAGCCTCCAACCGTTTGTGAAACAAGGCTTGTTGCACCGTGAACACAAGATCCGTCGGATTGCAAGGCTTGAGAAAGAAGCGATAAACCTCGCCCTCGTTGATCGCGCGGACGGCGGCTTCGAGGCTCGCCTGACCCGACAGAATCATCCGGATAGTATCGGGATATTGTTTGCGCACGAGCCCGAGAAACGCGGATCCCGACATGCCGGGCATTTGTTCGTCCGAAATCACAACCTCCACGGGATTGGCGGCGAGAATGATCTGCGCAGCGTCGGCCGAGGTGGCCGTGAGAAATATGTACGGTTCGCGCCGCAGTGCCCGTTTAAGCGCTTCGGTGACGTTGGGTTCGTCATCGACGAGAAGAATGGTGGCTTTGTTCATACGAGGATCCTGTGGTCAGACGGGTGTTTCAGCACGGTACCAATGCGCGAAACGGCTCGGAGACACCCACGCCTTCGGCGATACTGGTGAGTCGCACGATAAGGGATCGGGTCACTTCATGGCCGGCGGGCACCAAGCGGATGCCTTTCGGGCTTACGAGATCTTCGTCGAGAATCATTCCGGGCACGAGATCCTTGACGCGGATTTGACGCAGAACGCGCTTATGATTGGTAATTGATATCGTTAGCAACGCGTTGAGGATGGCGCCCGGCAGCCCAAACTTGGATGCGCGCAGCGTTTCCACCGCGGCCTCTCGATTGGAGCCGCGCACGATGAGACGATCGAATTCCAGCGATGCCTTCAACAGAACCTGACCGGCACTGCGGATGTCCCACTCACGCAGATCATCGGGCTTGCCCGCGAGAGTCGGTTTGTCCAGCTGAGCGGCCACGATCGCGGCGACATTCTCCAGGCGCGGGATGGCTGCGAGCAGCCTACCCGCAACCTCGGGATGCGAATCGTACAGCCGCTGTTCCTCTTCGGTCAGTGCTTGGCCTACCTCGACCTTGGTCAATATCCCGTGCGGCAACGCGACGCAGCCAATTTGCGATACAAAGGCGGCAAGGCCGCATTCCCAGCGTTCCGAGAGCCCTAGCGCGGCCGACATGCCGAGCGTGTATCCCTGCACTCGTGAGGCGCGGTTCGATGCAATGGGGCTTACCATGCCGAGCATTTCGATCAGCATTTTTACCGCGCCGCTCAGGGTCTGTTCGAGCAGCACCTTTTCGGCGGTCAGCAACTGATGCTGGCGCAGACCATCCTCGACTGCCGCGAGCAATTGATCCGACGGACAGGGCTTACTTAGGAATCGATAGATGTGTCCCTCATTGACGGCGGCAATCGTTGCCTGGAGGTCGGCCTGGCCGCTCAAGATCATTCGCACCGTGTCCGGTTGCTCCTGGCGAACCTTTGCCAGGAATTGCGCGCCGTTCATGGCGGGCATGCGCATGTCGGAAATGACCAGCGCGAACGGTCCGGCCTCTCGTAGCAGGCGCAGCCCTTCCGCTCCGCTCGGCGCCGTCTGCAGTTCGACTTGTTTGCGCAGCGTGCGCTGGATGGCGTCCAGCACATTGGGCTCATCGTCGACGAAGAGCACGCGAGAACTCATGCCGCCACCGGCGCGCCGTCAAGCGTATTCAAGGCGTTGCACCAACGCGGTACGTGGTCCACCAGGTCCAAGCTTTCGAGAAAGCCGCGTTCGAAATCGAACTCGGCGGCATTGGGATCGAGGCTGCGTTGCCGCGTGAGCCGGTCGGCAATGTGCAGGATTCCCGACAGCCCCAGCCCGGGGCCTGTAGCCATGCTGGGTTGATGATGAAACGCGACGGCTTCCACGATGGACGTGGGGAATCCCCACAACCCCAGTAAATACGCTCCGACCTCGGCATGATGATCTCGAATCTGTGCGACCGCATCCTCTCGCGACAGTGGCAGATCGGCGCGTCCGTCCGCGGGCCGGGTCGCCAGCACCAGCTTACCCACGTCATGAAGCACTCCCACCAGGAACGCCTGCTCGGCAACCGCGTTGGAAAAGTGCTCGTGAAGCGCGATCGCACGGGCAGCCACAGCGGTCTGCAGGCTGTGTTGCCAAAGCTGTTCATGACTGAAGCCTGCCGTAGAGTCGGTAGCAGCGCCTCTGAACACACCATGTCCGAGGACCAGTGCACCCAGGGTATCCAAACCCAGGTAAGCCACGGCTCGCTCAGGCGTCGTGATCGGCCGGCGTGAGCCGAAGAAAGCCGAATTGACCAGCTTCATGATATTGGCCGTCATCGCCACGTCGCGACGCACGATGCGCGCCACGTCAGTTATGGAGGAGGAAGACTGCTGCATACAGGCGAGCAGCTCTTGAAAGATTTGCGGGGAACTCGGCAGCATGCCGACGCGGCCTATCAGTGCCGCGAGATGGTCGCTGCTCAGCAAGCGTCGCAGATTCTGAATCTGCGCGATTGCCGCTTTGAGCGATGCGCCATCACAGGGCTTGGCGAGATACTGGTGAGCCGCTCCGACGGACCGCATGATTGCACCGGCTTCTGCGTGCCCTGACAGTACCAACCGCACGGTTTGCGGGGAGAGTTTCTTCACCTCGGCCAACACTTGCCACCCATCCGTTCCCGGCATTTTCATGTCGCAGACAATTACATCGAGCGGCGCTCTGATCAGAGCCAACAATGCCTCCGCTCCGTTCGACACGAACTCCATGTCCCACTCATTCCGCATGCCGTGCAGCGTGCGACGCATCGCCTGCAAAACGTTGACTTCGTCGTCGACAAAAAGAATACGAATCATCAATAATACTTCCCGAGTATCATGCGGCGGCTTGGTTCATGTGTGCCGCGTCCGCCGCATCGATGGGTAGGCGAATAATAAATGTCGTGCCAGTGCCGCATTCGGTCTGGAAAGCCAAGGTTCCCCCGTGCTTGTTGACGATAACGCTGCGGGCGATAGCCAAACCCTGGCCTGTCCCTTTTCCCACCTCCTTGGTAGTGAAAAAGGGATCGAATATCTTGTCGCGCGCCGCCTCCGGAATACCCGTGCCGGTGTCGCCGATGCTGATCTCGACCTGGTCATCGATGCGACGTGTGCGCACGGTCAGTTGCCCCAGATCCGAGCTGCCTTTCACGACATCGCCGATCGCGTGGGATGCATTGATGATCAGGTTGAGAACCACTTGATTGATCTCGCCGAGATAACATTGCACAAGCGGCAGCTCGCCGAGCTGCAAGTCCAATGCCGCGACGTACTTGTATTCATTGTGCGCGATCACGAGCGTACTGCGAATGGCCTGATTCAGGTCCGCCAAGGTCTTTTCAGTCTGATCAGGATGCGCAAATTCCTTCATTGAACGTACGATGGTCGCGATTCGGTCGAGGCCTTCGATAGCACCGTCCACGGCGAGCGGAGCTTGCACCATGAGGTAGTTGAGGTCGGCAGATTCTTCTGCTTCTATGGCGAGTTGTACCGCGGCGGCAACATCCCCGGCCGATCGGGCGGCGTACTGAAGATTCCGGTACGCTTGAATCACCGTGGCGATATCCGCGATTGAGGTGCGCACAAACTGCACGTTGTCAGAGACGAACTGAACTGGAGTATTGATTTCATGAGCGACACCAGCCGCCAGCCGGCCAACGGATTCAAGCTTCTGCGCCGCGGCGAGATCGCGGCCAAGGCGCCGTAGCTCGGTGATATCGAGCATTAGCCCGCGCAAATACTTCGCGCCCGAGACCATCTCACAGGTTCCGGTAAAACGCACTTCCATCTGACGATTGGTGCCCTGAGATAATCTCGTCACGAATTCAAAGGGACCGATATTGCACCCATCAAAATGCTGCCGAACCTCGCGATTCGTGGCGCGAGGGAAGATGATATCCAATGCACCCGGCTCTCCCCATGCCGATTCTGCGATGCCCGAATCGACTATGCTTTTGGCGCCGATGTAGGGGAAGCAGCCACGCGCGAGGTTCAGTGTGAATGGAATTGCGTTGGTACTCTCGGCTATAAGCCGAAACATCTCTCGGCTCTGCTCCAGCGCGCCGGTGCGTTCGGTGACCAACGCTTCGAGCCGTTCACGTTCGGTCAACACCAGGTTCTCGTGTTTCGTCGACAGTCGATTCAGCTCGGAGACCATGACGTTGAACGCGTGGGCAAGCGCCCCGATTTCATCCTCGCCGCTCTCGTCCAGGTTTGCATGAGAACGATCACCGTAGGCCATGCGATCAGCGGCGTCGGCGATGCGTACCAAGCGGCGTGCAATTCGGCGGGAAGTCTGTACTGCCAGCGCCAACGCACACAGCATTGCGCTTGCTGCGACCGCCGCAGCGATCCATGCGTCGTGCCGTTGCAGTTCGTCGATGGATTTTGTCGAGAGCCCTACGTACAGGCGCCCATCGCGCCCTTCGCGGGCCTTGACCCTTGCAAGGGCAATGACGTGACCCGGACCCTGCGTGATCTCGGTCTGAAGGGAGGGCAGGCGCGATGGCGTGATTCCTCGTTGCTCAAGTGCAGTACCGTCAGCCTGATATACCGCGAGGCCGTCGACATCGGGATCGCCCATCAGCGATACGAAGAGTTCCCGCGCCGTCAACCGATCGTCGAACGCGACCACCGATTGCAACTGCTGTTGCAGTTGTCGTGCATATTGCACCGACTTATCTCGGAGTCCCGCGTGCATGCGGCGAACGGCTAGCGTGGTCAACGTAATTGTCGATATGGTGGTAGTCGTGATGCAGAGCAGGCCGAATACCAGCATCAACTGAGTTCGCAACGGCCGATCGCGCATTTTTTTCAGGTGTGTCATTGGCGGCCGGCCACTGGAAGGCGGGGCGGTGCCACATAGGCACGAGGGATCTCACCGGTCAAGGATCCGAGCCACGCAGCGATGGATAGAGCTTCCTCTTTGCTCAAATCGATACCCAATTGATGACGGGCCATCAGCATCACGGCGGTGTCGAGTGTGGCAGCGGAGCCATCGTGAAAGTACGGCGCGGTACCAGCAACGTTGCGCAAACTCGGTACCTTGAAAACCATGTCGTCCGCGGGATTTTGGGTAATTTCCCGTCTGCCATGATCGGTTTGGTTCGGCCACGGTACGAAAATGCCCAGTTTTTCGAACATGGTGCCGCCGACATACGCGCCGGTGTGACACACCATGCATCCCAAATTGGCAAATAGTTTCGCGCCTTCCTTCTCATCCGAAGTGAGGGCCTGCGAGTCACCTTCAATGTAGCGATCCCAGCGCGCCGGGGTTATCAACCCGCCTTCGAATTCGGCAACGGCAGCCGTTACATTGGCAAACGTAATGGGTTCGACCTGAATAGGGTAGGCGAGCGCGAATGCGCTACGGTATCCTGGAATGCTCTTCAATTTGGCCACGATGCGAACGGCATTCATGCCCATTTCGGTCGGATTGTTCAGAGGCCCGAACGCCTGCTCGGCCAAAGTTCCGGCGCGTCCATCCCAAAAAAAGCTTGAATGCCCCGCCACGTTATAGACGGTCGGCGCATTGCGGCGGCCCAGACGGCCGTCGACGCCTACGGAAGTTTTGGTGTTCGTGGTGCCGTAGCGATCCAGCGGATGGCAGGAATTGCAAGAAATTCTACCTGTGCTCGATAGCAAGGGTTCGAAGTACAGCAAACGGCCGAGATTGACCAAGGCAGTGTTTTTCATCTGTGCCGGCCGGTGAATGGCAGAGAAACGGCGTAGCAGTCGCGGATTCAGGTCCTGCTCAGCAACCTGAGAACGGTTCGTGTCTAAGGCAGGTAGATCTTCCAAGCGGCTGACCGTCGACTCCCGTCCGCAGGCGGCGAGGACAAGCAGAATGCAGCCCTGATGGATGAGGCGCAGTCTGGCGCGATTGCGCGCCGTGCGATGCGTGGGGTTTTTGTGAAGGTTGCAATGAATGGCTTTCATGAGATTAGGCCGCTGCGGAAATACGATCCACCTTGATCGTGCTATGCCATTTGCATCACGCCCGCGAGGCAACTGCTCGAATAGCCTAGGGCGAGCTAACTGGTATTGATGTAGGGAAAATCGCGACAGTCTGCAACGAAATCCCAAAACCGTGACGTGCCATCACTTCGGCAGCTCTGCGGGACAGTACGGTATCGCTAATATCGCTATACTCGATATACTGCAATTAGGCCGCAAGCGTGCTGCGGATCGATTGGACGCGCGAAGGAGACATTTGGATGCGTTTGCTGTCGATTTTTCCTGAGAATAGCCTCGGTGGGCGTCTCGACGATCTCTTGGCCTCTCGCTTCGCGTTGCAGTCTATGCGTGGTGCCGTTGCCCATCCGGAGGAACTTCCATCCCGGCTCCGAAGTTGCATCTTGAGCCTTGCGCCGGTGTGTGCCTGGCGGGCCTTTCGAGCTGGTGACGGAATCTTTTGCGCGATAGCGCGTGCGCTATCTGGGGAGAATCGCGCGTCCGCCGAGGGCCTCGAAGCCTATTTTTTGGACAATAATGCTTGTGTCTATTCCGCTGCCCTATGGGCGTACGACGCTGCGCATGGATGGTGGCTCGACTCTGTATTGGACCCCTCCTATGATTGCGAGCATGGGTGGTGGCTGGGTCCACTGATGATTCAACGGGTTGCGCCCGATTCAGCAGCATCGGAATTACTGCAAGGCAGGCGTCCGGCGCTCCTTGGTCCGCGCATTGGACGCGTCGGCTGAACGGCGCGCGCCGGTACCTCCTGCCGCGCGAAGCCGGCCAACAGATCGAATTTCCAGACACCCCGGAACACGAGAGCGGCCTCAGCGTTCAGGAAGTAGGCCTCCACCGTAGACTCACCCGCTTGAGGCACGGACGGGCGCATGCGGCCCAGCACGAAGTAGACCTGGTGATCATCGGCATAGGCGCACCACGCACTACCCCTGGCCAGATTGCGGACGCAATGCTGCAATCGAACCGGCAGATCACAGGGTGACCAAATCCGATGCCCCCAACGTGCGGTGATCCAGCGAGAAACCAGCAGTTTGTCGAGCAGTGCTTCGAGGCTGACAGGAGCTGGGGGTTTCAAACCCAAACGCGTCACTTTGCTGGATCCTCAGTCGTTAGGACCGCCGGGCGCGAACTGTTGGACGCCTCGATTCGTTTCAGCTCGCCCCGGCTTTGTACCCGCCACATTCCCGTGGCGGCGAATTCAGGCCGCGGCCACGATTTGAACAAGCGCTCGATATCGCTCGCATCCACTGGGGGGCTGAAGAATCGGCCCTGAGCAGTATCGAATCCCGCGCTGCGCACGTATTCATAGGTCTGCCGGTTCTCGATCCCAGCGGCGCACACGGTCAATTGCAGGACATGGGCAAGATCGGCAATTGCCCCAACAATCAAACGTGCCTCGCGTTCCCGCGCAACGTCCGCGATGAGCGATTGATCGACTTTGATTTCTGAGAAGGGCATTCGATACAGGTCGGTTAGCGAAGACCATCCCGTGCCGAAATTGTCGAGGCAAAGGCCCACGCCCAAGATGCGCAGCCGCGTAAACACATCGAGCATCATATTGCGGTCGTCGGTACTTGATGCCTCGGTGACGTCGAGCACAAACTGGCTCGCCGGTACTTCGTTTTCTTGCAGCAGCATCCCGAGTCGATCAGGAAACGCACGATCTCGAACGAGACGCGGACTCAGATTGACGATCATGGCGAGATCCAGGCCACGCCCGCGCCACTGGCCAGCTTGGCGCACCGCTTCCGTCATGACGTAGTCTGTCAGTCGCGTCATCAGTGCATACTCTTCCACCGCGCCCAAGAAATGCCGCGGATAAAGCAGGCCGCGCCGCGGATGATTCCAGCGCACCAAGGCCTCTACCGCCTGAATTCGCGGGCTTTCGCCCGTAATGACCACTTTCGGCTGGTACTGCAGCGTAAACTCAAACTGAGACAGAGCCTGTTCGAATTCGCCGAGGTCAATCGGCGGCGCGGTTGCTAAATGGGGTTCCAGCAGGCGTTCCGTCGCGTCCAGATTGATGGGTCGCTCCACCGCACCGATCACGTGCAGGCCGCGTGACGCCGCGGCCCGTCCGGCGCTGGCGAGAACCCGAGCATCAACGGAGCCGATGAGCAGCACCGAGGGAGGAGGGGAAAGCTGCGCGAGTTCATCTAGTGCGTCCACATCCTCACTGTCCAGCCGATCTACCGCCATGACGGCGATAGTCGGATTGCGTACTGACAAAAGCTCACGCATCCCCTCAACACTGCCCGTCTCGATGAGATCGCACCCTAGCCTGATACAGATGTCATGCAGCGCGGCCGACGATTGCGGATCCCGGTCGAGAACCAGTAGAAGGTCGGAGCCTGCTTTGCTTGGGGCGCGCATCAGCCCAGCCCAACCCGGAGCGAAGCCCGCTCCCGGAAGAAGGGCAGGGGCGCGGTCGTTCTGTGACGGGTGGCCGGAAATGATTGCTGCAACATATAGCGCTATTAGCTATTATAACGCTTATATCGATCTGAGTGGCGGTTCTCAATTTTGACATCGAGCGGTCGAGTCTCCCCCCGTTCCGCTCTGCTTGCCCATCCTGCTCCCACCCGCGATCGGCCGAGCAAGGGGCGGTTTCGCTCAGGGTTTCTGCATCCTTCTTGGAGTTCCAATGAAAATGGCTCGCCGACCGGCGGTTACTCAATCTAAGAAAGCCAGGACCTTTATCAGGGGCTTCGATGAAGTCACAGGTGGGGGACTGCCGCGGGGCCGCACCACGTTGCTGGTAGGTGGTCCCGGCTCCGGTAAAACCATCTTCGGCATGCAATTTCTGGTAAACGGTGCCCTGCACGAGCGCGAACCGGGCATTTTCGTTGCATTCGAGGAGGCGCCGAGCAGAATTGTGTCGAATGTGGAGGGGTTCGACTGGCCCATCGCAGAATTGCAGAAGAAAAAGCTGTTCTTTATGGACGCCCAACCGTTGCCGAGTCTGATCCAAGTGGGCGATTTTGATCTAACGGGGATGCTCGCAGCCCTCGGCACGAAGGCCAATCGCATGGGCGCGAAGCGGATTGTGTTCGATGCCCTCGATGTTGTGTTGGCCCTGCTTCCTGATCAGGGGGCAAAGCGGCGCGAAGTTTTTCGCCTGCATGAATGGTTGCTGCTGCACGGCCTGACCGGGCTCGTCACCGGGAAATCTGGTGGTGATGAAGATGCGTCGTTGAGTCAGTCGCCTTTCAATTTCATGCAATTCATGGTCGACTGCGCCGTCGTGCTCAATCATACAGTAGCGAGCGGCGTTTCCCAGCGGAACCTGCGTGTGCAAAAATACCGTGGTTCCAGCTTCGAGGAGAA
>Ga0302326_10015281_pt1 | contig 16166 bp, 16 predicted proteins | sample Palsa_T0_3_FD_202264 | JGI IMG/M metagenome (GOLD analysis project Ga0302326, IMG submission 202264) | Peat permafrost microbial communities from Stordalen Mire near Abisko, Sweden - Palsa_T0_3 | ecosystem: Environmental > Terrestrial > Soil > Palsa > Peat permafrost | place: Sweden: Abisko... | reverse complement strand
CTTCCTACGACGCTTCGCCGGCGACGGCGTAGAGGTCGCGTCGGCCGGGACGATTGCGGCGGACCGACCCGATCCGGGCGTCGTCGCGGCGATGGCAGACGTCGACATGGATATTTCCAACGCGCGCCCTAAGCTCTTAGACGCGAACGTCGTCGCCCGTGCCGACCGGATTATTACGATGGGCTGCGATGTCGAAGGCGTGCCGCGTATCGACGCCGATTGGGGGCTACCCGATCCGAAGGGGCAATCGCCCGAGCGCATTCGGGAAATACGCGATATCGTCTGCGCGAAAGCCGGAAAACTCGCGAAGGAACTCGTCGCGCACGGAACGTGAAAGGCCGGCGTCGCCTCAATCGTAACTCCCGCAAACATACCATCGCTCGCGTTCGCAAACGATCCTGCACAACGCGCCGTCGTCCAGCAGCACGTCGTACGCATCGCTTTGCAACGGATGGCCGCCCGTATCGAGCGCTTCCGCCCACCACGATTCGTCGACGCGCCATGGGCCCGCGACTTCGAGGACCGCGTGCGCTCCGACGAACGCGGGGCGTCCGTTTTTGAGGCGGACGTCGATTGCGCGCGGTGCGACGATGCGGTAGGCGAGCGTTGCGGTTTGCGCTGCGGTTTCGCGAACGGTTAGAGCCGCGCGTGTCGAGCGTGCGACGCGGGCGGCGTTGAACGGTTCGTAGGCGACGCGCGCTTCGTAGCGATTTCCGGGAATGATGCTCGCGCGGACGGCGGCGTGCGGGCCGAGGGCGGCTTCTAATCGAGCGAGGGCGATGCCGACGATTTCGGGATCGGGGTCGCGGTTTGCGAAGAGTGAGAGTTCGCTGCCGCCGCTCTCGAGACGTTCGGCTCCTAGACGCAATCCGGTGACGGGCGAATGCAAAACGACGCCTTCGAGCCGCGCGCGCAAAAGATCGAACAAGGTGGTGGGCTGCGCGCTCGGCTGCGCGAGGGTGGTTGTGAGCGCAACGCGTTCGCCGTCTTCGCATTCGAGTTCGAGACGCAGGATGCCGCAGCGCTTGCCGGCGTAGGCGACATCTTCGGCCACACGCGCGACGAGCGTGCGTAACGCGAAGAGCAACTGATCTTCGCATTCGGCACTGCCTTCGCCGTAGGTGCTGCGCTCGATCGTGACGCGGCGCGTGCGCGGGACGAGCGGCGTTTCATCGACGCCGCCCGCAAGGGCATGCCAGCACGCGGCTTGCGGACCGAAGCGGCGCACGAACGGGCCGTGCGGCAGCGCCGCGAGCGTGCGCAGGTTCGCAACACCGAAGAGCGCGAGGCGTTCGAGCGTCGGGCGATCGAGTTCGAGAACCTCGAGCGGGAGCGGCGCGACGAAGGCGCGTTCGTCGCCCGCGTGAACGACGTGTCCGTTGCGCGCGAGCGCGGCCGTGCGGGCGACGAATTTACTCGGAGCGAGCGCGACGTGCAGCGGCAGCCGTGCGAGCTCGGCGTCGCTAGCGAACGCCTCGCGTACGCTATCGAGTAGGCGCGCTTCCGAGCCCGTAATGCCGCGCATCTCGAGGAACGCCGTTCCTTCGGCGGCATCTTCGATGAGCGGCGAGGCGGCATCGAGCGCGTCGAGCGCGCGCTCCCACAGGATGCGGTCGCGCGCCGGCTCGTCGACGACGATCGCCGCTTCGCGCGCGCAGGCGGCCGCTTGCACGAGCGTCATGCCCGGCCGCGCGCCGAGCGAGTAGGCGGCGGCGTCGAGTGCGATCGCGTGGCCGCGCTCGAGGCGATCGGCGACGATCAGCGGTCGCTCGTGCAAACGCGCATCGTCGAGCCGCGCCACCGCGACCTTGTATGCCGGAACGAGTGCGCAGAGGATGGGCATCGTCCGAACATGGTAATCGAACGTATGTTCGATGTCAACGAGAGCCCGCTCCTTACGCGCGGCGGTAGAGCGTGCCGAACGCACCTCGCGCGAAGACGTGATAGTGCTGCGTAAAGTAGGCCACGAACTCAGGCGTGCGAGCCATCATCACGTGCGGCCCGTTGTCGTCGATCGAGATGTAGACGAATTGCGGCATGTGCGTTTGGAATTCACGGATCAGTTCGGCGCGTTGTTCCGGTAAGAGCAGCTCCATCGACCAGCCGTTGAGCACGAGCGGCTGCGTGCGCCCGGTGACGACGTAGTACATGGGGTTGCCCATTACGTACACATCCGCACCCGGCGGCAGCAGCGCGGCGTCGGCCGAAACGCCCGCATATGGGTAGGATGATTCGATGCGATAGCGTTCGCGATCGTCCGCGCGCACGGCGAAATGGTAGCGTGCGAGCGTGCCGATCTTGCGCAGCTCCACGCGGGCCGGCAAGAGCGCGCACAGTGCGGCGAGGCCGAGCAGGCCGAAACTCGCGAGGCTGCGCGGCGCGCGCACGAGGGCGACGAATCCGGCTGCTGCAAGCACGCCGAGCGGTATGCAGAGCAGGAGCCATTGATATTCCCACCACGAGGTGCGCTGCGCGAGGATCGTTGCGGTCGCAGCGACGATCCATACCACGAGACTGCGGGTCAGCGCATCGAGTTTGCCGGAGCGCACGATGATGAAGAGTGCGACGATCGCGAGGACGATCGCCGCGGCGAAGCCGTGAAGCAGCCACTTCACGCCGTCCGTGAGATTCGAGACGTGTACCGGGAGCGTCGCGACGATGCGCGGCGGAATCGTCAGCCACGTGTCGAGGGCGATCCCGAGTGCTCCACCGCGAGCGAGCGTTACGAGCGTTGCGAGCACCGGGACCGCCGTGCCTGCGAGGAATGCTGCGACGGCGATGAACCCGGTGCGCCACGACGGCCGGTACGTGCCGCTCGGGAAGGCGAGCGCGTTGATGAAGAGCGCGGCCAAGAGCGGCGCGAACACGAGTTTTAAGATGAGCGCGCACCCCGCCGCGAGGCCGGCGGCGAAGAGCGTCGCAGCGCGCGCACGCCCGGAGCGTTGCGCCGCTTCGCACGTGAGCCAAGCGGCAACGAAAATCGGAAAGCCTGCGAGCATTTCGACTTGCACTTGCTGAGCGGAGGTCGACACGATGTAGTACGCCCCGATCGTGAAGAGCGCTACGAACGGCGCCGCCGGAGCGAGCGTTTTCGAGCGCGATGCAGCGTACGTCAGGACGCCGGCACAGGCGAGAAAGTAGATCAGCTCGAGCAGATGAACCGAGAGCGCCGTAAAGCCGCCGAGCACGCCCGCAAGATAGTAGAAATCGAAGATTCCCGGTTGCTTGATATCCCAGAAATCGCGGTAGAGAACGGCACCGTGCGCCATCTCTTGCGCGCCGATCAGAAACAAACTCTGATCGCCTTCGAGCGGCTGCGCGAGATCGATGAGGCCGGCGACGGCGACCACGATGAATACCACGATCGTCGAAGGTGAGAGTCGCTGCACTGACCGTGGCGGTTCGGGAATGGTGCGGACGTTTCATGCGGTTCACGCAATGACGTGCAGCGCGGCGGGTTGCGCTTTCGTCACGAGCGCACGCTCGCGCAACGCCGGATACGGGGCGCCCGCGCTTTCGAAGCTCGCGCACTCGAAGGCCGCACGTTTCCCGGGCGCGGCACGCTTGTGTTTGAGCACGGACACTTCGATGCGCGTGCCTGCGAGCGCGCAGAACGGACCGCTCTCGCCCGCGAAGCACACGTGCGACGGCTGCAAGCGGATGCGCAGCGATGCGAAGTAACGCAACTCCTCGCTCGCGCTCGCGCCGAACGCCACGAGCAGCGCGTTCGCGCGATGCGACAAGCTCGCCAGGCGCGTCCACGCCACCGCGCGCAGCGAGACGGTGGGCATGACGACCACGCCGAAGGCGGCCGAGCGCAAGAGGATATCGGCCGCGCGAGCGACGCTCTGGGCGTCGTTTGCCCGCACCACCAGGAGCCGCTCGAGATCGACCCCGGCCGCGGCCAGGGCGGGCGGATAGAACGAGCCTTCGGGCCCATCGGGCGTTTCGATCACGGCGCCGAGGCCGCCGGCCTGGGTGGCCCGTGCCAGCAGCCGCGCCGCGACCGCCGAACGGCCCGACCCCGGCGCCCCTTCGAGCGTGGCGATGATGCCGCGCGGAAACCCGCCGCCGAGCGCGAGATCGAGCGTGCCGAGGCCGCTGCGAACCACGCTCTCCTCGGCCAGGGCGAACGCCTCGGGGGAGGCGGCCCGATGCCCCGCGGATAGCGCCGCACGCAACCCTGCGAGGGTCGCGCGGCGCTGATCGAGCGTGGCGGGAGAATCCATGGGACCGTCATGGTAATCGAACATATGTTCGATGTCAATGCACCGGCGCGCGGGTCGTCTCCCGGGTGAACGAGAAGCGCCGTCAGCGTGAAATCGCATCGATACGTCCGATTCGGCGGGGCGCCCGGCGTCCTCGCGATCGCGCTCTTTGCCCTCGCGGGCGGCCCGTCGGGGGCGCAGACCGCGGCCCCGCTCGCCGCGCCGTTACGCCTCTCGTTCGTGCCCCATGCGGCGTTCTTCTCGCTGCAGACGAAGCAGCACGAACTCGTCGATCCCGAGGTGTTCGTCAGTGCGCCGGGTGCGCCGCCCGCGACCTCGTTCGATCAACTCGCGCACGCGGCCGGCATCCGCAATGCCCTGATGAGCGACGACGGTACGCAGCCCGCGCGCGATGCGAACGGCCGCGAACTCGGCGTCGATCTCCAGCACTGGTTTTCGGCGACGGGCTTGATTGCGTTCTCGCCGCCCGCGACGCCGGGCGCGGGTGAATCCGTCTCCGCGCGGTTCGCGAATCTCGTGCCACACGGCCGCTACAGCCTCTTCCACGTTCACGTCGATCGCAGTGCGCCGGGTCCGGCATTCGCACCGCTCGACGGCAGCGGTATCGCCAACTCATTTTCGGCGGGTCCCGACGGAAGTGCCGACGTTTCGCTGACGGTGCCGCGCGAGTTGCCGCACGGCGAGCTCGTCGTCCTGATCTTTCACACCGACGGCCGCGATCACGGCCTGCAAACCGGAGCGCCCGGCATCGATGCCGTGCACCAAATGATCGTGAGTATTCCTTAGCCGGCGAAGCCGTAGCCGCGCGCTATGAATGCGGCGCAGAGCGGGATGCACAGCAGCAGAATCACTTCGCATACCAGGCACGCGCGGACCGTGCGATAGGTACCCGCGTCGATGTCGAGGCTGCCCGCGGCATCGGAGCCCGCGCGGCGCAAACGAATGAAATGCACGGTCGGCGGGATCGAAAACAGCCCGAGCGTCAAGAATAAACCGATCTTCGTCCAGAATAGTACGTCGTGTACGTAAAACGCGGGCGTCTTCGGTGAGTACATGACATGCGCGATCCCGCTCACGACAACGGCGACCGTCAAAATGCCATACGCGATGTCGATGCGCGCGATGCGCGCGAGCGTCACTGCGGGAAGCCTTTGCGCGTAAAAGAGAACTTCAGCGAACAGGCATCCGGTGAACGCGAAAATCGCCACGAAATGAACCCAGGCAAGCACGGCATCGAGCATGACTCAATATAGTACATTGGAGTATTGAAGGTCAACCGCGAACACTGGTTAGAGCATGATCAGCCCGCGGCGTATCCCTTGCGTGACGGCTTCGGTGCGGCTTGCCGCGCCGAGTTTCGCGAAGAGCGAGGCGATATGGAATTTCACCGTGTGCTCGGAGATCTCGAGGCGTGCCGCGATCGTTTTGTTGGGCACGCCGCGCGCGAGTTCGCCGAGGACCTCGATCTCGCGCGCTGTGAGGCGCTCGCCCGCGGGGAGGCTCACCGGCGCGAGCGCCCTCGGCTGGACGGCGACCAGACCCGCGGCGACGGCCACGATCGCCGCGACGATCTCTTCGGGTGATGTGTCGCGCGCGAGAATCGCGTGCGCGCCTTGATCGCTCGCGCCGAACATTTCGCTTGCCCACGCTTCGCGCGGGTCGTCGACGAGCGCGACCGTCGGAAAGCGCGCAACATCCGGCGTGCCGTCGCGTTGTTCGAGCACCACGTCGGGATCGTAGCTCGCGATGCTGCGTTCGAGTTCGAGCGGCGAGGCTTCGCCCGCGAACGCTAAACGCGCGTCGCCGCGCACGATCGCGGCGAGGCCCGCGCGCGCGAGTGCCGAGGAGGCGCAGACGAGCGTTCGGATCACGCGGCGCGCGAATTCTCCGGCGTTGCCGCCCAGGCGAGCGTTACCCGCAGCTCCGCGCCGGCTCGCAGAATATCGAGCGACGCGGCCGCAGCCAATTGGTCTGCGATCGGAGGGCGCGCATCCAACGCGTTCGGAACGGTATCGAGAATCGCGTCGCCAAGTAGAAGCCCCGAGCGCTCGGCGACGCTGCCCGTTTCGATCTCGACGATCAGGAGTGCCGACGTGCTTCGGCTGACGCGCACGGGCGCGAGCCGAACGCCAAGACGCCTTCCATCGCCGGCACGTTCGTGCGTACCGAGAAACGCCGCGACCGCGGCGCTCGGCACGGCCAGGGCCAGGCCGTTCGCAACCATACTGTTGATACCGACCACGCGGCCCTCCGCATCCGCGAGCGGGCCGCCCGAATTGCCCGGAGCGAGTCTCACATCCGCTATAACCCAACGCGCGTTGCAGCGATGCACGAGTCCGGCCGTCACCGCCCCGACGAACCCGAGCGGGTTGCCTGCGGCGACCACGAGTTCCCCGGGAACCACGGTCTTCGAATCGCGCACGACGGCTGGAAGCAAGTCGCGCAGGTTGGCCGGCGCGTCGACACGCAGCGCGGCGAGATCGCGCTCGGCGTCGCGCCGCACGAGCCGCGCGCGATGTTTCGTACCGTCTTTCGTTTCGATGGTTGCCGAGCGCCCGCGCACGACGTGCGCGTTCGTGAGGACCAAACCCTCGTTGTCCCACAGAACGCCCGATCCCGACCCGCGACCGCCTTCGTCGTGAACGCGCATCGTCGATGCACGCAGGCGCGCGGCAACGGTCGCCACCGCAGCGTCGAGCTCAGTCGTCATCGCTCGGCCGCTCCCCGATCGTGATCGAAAGGTCGCGCAGCTCACCGCCGCGCACGACGTGCAGTTTGCGCACCGTGCCGACGCTGTCGCTTCCGAGTGCCCGCTGCAGATCGTCGGAATCCTCGATCGCATGCGTGTCGAGCGCGACGATCACGTCGCCGATGATGGCACCCGCGCGATCGGCGGGACCGTTCGGCGCCACGTCGACCACGATCGCGGCGGATTCTTGCGTTCGGCCGAGCTTCGTGCGCAGCGATTCGGGCAAACGCACCGACTGCATCGCGAGCCCGAGGTAGCCGCGCGCGATCCGTCTGCCGCTCAGCAGCGCGCTTGCGACGCGCTCGAGCGTCGAGACCGGGAGCGTAAGCGCAGTTCGCCGCGACAAGCCCCACGTATTCATCCCGACGAGGGCACCGCTCGTGTCGATCAACGCGCCGCCGGAGAAACTCGGATAGATGTTGAGATCGGGCCGGATGAACCGATCGACGTCGCCGCCGCGCCACGTGCGCCACGGACCGTCGAGCGAACTGATGATGCCGAAGCTGGCACCTGGGGCTCCGTCTTCGTCGCGCCCGAGCGCGAGCACGAGATGTCCCACGGCCAGATCCGCGACGGCTGCGCGGCGCAGCGGCACGAGGGTCGCCTCCGTGCGCAGCAGTGCGACGTCGGTCGATGGATCGCGGCCCGCGAGGCTCGCCTTCGCCGTCGTGCCGCCGGCGAGCAGAATCTCGATGTCGTCTTCGCGTTGGATCGCGTGGTCGACGGTAACGATGTGGTGCTCGTCCCACGCGATCCCGCTCGCATCCCGGCGCGGATGGGCGTCGACGTAGACGATCGCGGGGCCCGCATCGGCCACGGCGCGCGCGAGATCGATCGAAAGTGCGGAAAGACTGGAGGTCGCTGCGTTCATGCGCCACAGTATGCGCTTCCAGCTGCAAGCGCGCATCGCCGATTCGGCTAGGGCGCGACCGCAGCGTACGCTACATCAGCAGCAGCAGCTTTCCGGTCGTCTTACGCGATTCGAGATCGGCGTGCGCTCGCGCCGCATCCGCGAGGGGATAGGTATGCTCGGCGCGCAGCGCGAGCGAGCCGCTGCGTAGGAGGGCGAAAAGTTCGCCCGCGCGCCACGTGAGCTCCTCGCGCGTCGCGATGTAGGCTCCGAGGCTCGGGCGCGTTGCATAGAGCGAGCCTTTGGCGTTGAGCGTCTGCAAATCGAGCGGTGGAACGGCGCCGCTCGACGCGCCGAACAACACGAACATGCCGCGCGGGTGCAGCGCCTCGAGGCTCGATTGCCACGTCGTTTTTCCGACGGAATCGTACACCACATCGACGCCTTTGCCGCCCGTCATCTCGCGGGCGACGGCGGCAAAATCGTCGCTCGTATAGTCGACGACACGGTCGGCTCCGGCGGCTTTCGAAAGCTCCGCTTTTTCCGGCGTGGAAACCGTCGTGATCACGGTCGCGCCGTTCAATTTCGCGAGTTGCGTCAAGAGCAGGCCGACGCCTCCCGCACCCGCGTGTACGAGGGCGACGTGTCCCTTGCCAAGCGCGAACGTGCTGTTGGCCAAGTAGTGCGCCGTCATCCCCTGTAGCATCACGGCGGCGGCGTCGCGCAAAGATACGCCTTCCGGCACGGAAACGAGCATCCCGGCCGGGACCGCGGCATACTCCGCGTATGACCCGGTCGCACCGGCGTAGGCCACGCGATCGCCCACCGCGACGGAGGTGACGCCCGAGCCCAACGCTTCGACGATGCCGGCGCCTTCTTGGCCGGGAATCAGCGGGAAGCCCGCCGCCTTGTACGTTCCCGTGCGCACGTAGACATCGATGAAATTGACGCCGCTGGCCTCAAGGCGCACGAGCGCCTCCCCAGGCTTCGGTTCGGGCACGGCGACGTCGCGGAATTGCAAGACCTCGGGGCCGCCATTGCTCTCGATTGCGATTGCTTTCATAGTTCCACAACCCTACTGCAACGTGGACGGTTGTCGCAAGTACGCTTCGAGCGCGTCCGGCGCGAGCGCGCGGGCGTAGTAGTAGCCCTGCAGCTGGTCGCATCCGTGCTCGCGCAAATACTCGACGTGGGCGGCGGTTTCGACTCCCTCCGCGACCGTCGCCAGGTTGAGATTCCTCGCGACCGCGATGATCGCGCGAACGATCGCCTGGTCTGCCGAATCGGTGAGGAGATCGGTGACGAACGAGCGATCGATCTTCACCGTGCTCACCGGAAGACGCTTGAGATACCCGAGCGATGAATAACCGGTTCCGAAATCGTCGATCGAAAGCCGCACGCCGAGTTCCACGAGTTCCTCAATATTTCGCACGCCGGAATCAGCGCTGAGATAGGCGCTCTCGGTGATTTCGAGTTGCAGGCACTGCGGCGGAATATCCGCGGCTTCCAGGGCCGCACGAACGCGGCCGGCGAAGTCGAACTCGCGGAACTCCTGCGCGGATATGTTCACGCACACCGAGAGATCGGCGAATCCCATATCGCGCAACCGTCGGATTTCACGGCACGCGACGTTGAGCACGTGGGTGCCCAAGCGCAGGATCAAGCCGGTCGCTTCGGCCAGCGGGATGAATGCGTTCGGTTCGATCGTCCGGCCGCCTTCGTGCCAGCGCGCAAGCGCTTCCAACGCGACGACGCGGCCGCTCTGCGCATCGATGATCGGCTGATAGGCGACGGTGATTGCTTCACGCTCGAGCGCGCTGCGCAACGCGCGTTCCAGTTCGAGTTCGGCGACGGCTGCGACGTGCAGCGACGACCGGAATACGTCGACGGAGTTTCCGCCGCGCGCCTTCGCGGCATACATCGCGCCCTCACCGCTGCGCAACAGCTCGTCGGGCGTGGTGCCGTCGCGGGGAAACGTAGCGAGCCCGGCGCTGGCCGAGACGACGAGAATCGAGCTATCGTATTCGAGCGGCTCGGAAATAGCGACGAGCAATCGGTACGCAATCGCCAGGCCCGCGCTCTCGTTCTCCAGTTCCGGCAGGATGACGACGAACTCGTCGCCTCCGGGCCGGCCGACGACAGCGTTCTCGCCGGCCGTCGCCACGATGCGCTGCGCGATCTCGCAAAGAACCCTGTCGCCCGCCGCATGGGCGATCGTGTCGTTGACGCTTTTGAAGCGGTCGAGATTCACGAATAGGACGGCGAGAGTCGCTCGGCTCGAGGCTGCCGCATCGATCGCTTCGGCGAGTTTCGCGCGGAGCAAAATGCGATTCGGCAAGCTCGTGAGCGTGTCGTGTTCGGCGAGGCGACGCAGACGCTGCTCGGCGATCTTACGGTCGGTGATATCGAGAATGGCGCCGATAACCCTGGTCGGTCTGCCGTTCTCATAATAGAAACGGCCCCGCTCGAGGACGTGCCGCAGGCGACCGTCGCGCGTGACGATGCGATGCTCGCTCGTGAACGAGCCGCCTTCCAAACGAGCGCGCTTTACGCGTTCCAGCAGTGCCGCGCGATCGTCGGGATGGTCGAACTCATACAGCATCTTCGGCCGCTCGCGCGCCGGATCGATGCCGTATATCCGGAACAACTCTGCCGACCAGCGCACGTCGCCCGTTACCAGATCCGATTCGAAGCTGCCCAGATGAGCGAGCTCCTGAGTCTCGCTGAGCGCGGCACGGCTTTCGGAGAGGGCGCGAGAGACCGAAACGCGCGGGCTCGCGTCGATGGCCATCACGAGTCTGGCCGGTTTGTCCCCGAACAGAAAGACGGTCGAGGTGACGTCGGCGTAATAGAGGCTGCCGTCGGCACGCCGAAGGCGCGAAAGCCCGTCGGAAAACGTGCCGAGCTCCGTCTCCGGACGAATGTCGTCCAGGGTCATCTTCAGCATCTGTGTGCGCGAATATCCGCAGCCGGCGCAAGCGGCATCGTTGACATCGAGAAAGCGCAGGGTTGTGATATCGAACACCCACATCGGCTGCGGGTGGCCCACGAACATCGCGCGATACACGTCCGGTTTGCGCAGCCCGAGCAGCATCAGCTTGCCTTTCGGCCGCCGACGAGACGCGTGCCCGAAAGCCGGTCGTGCGGATGAATACGCATGAAAAACCCGACGAGCGCCACGGTCGTCATCGCGCTCCAGAACGCGACAAAGTAACGCCACATCGACTGAAGGATTCCCGGCTTGCCGAAATCCGTGGCGCGCACGACGCGCACGTCCATAACCGTCATGCCGAGCGTTTGGCCGCCGAGCGCCACCAAGAGTCCGCTGTAGATGAAGAACGCGAAGAAGATGAGGAAGCTCTTCGTCGCGATCTTGATCGCAGGCAGATAAGCCAACATCAGGTTCACAACATGGGTGCTGTCGTGGCCCTTGCCCGGGCCGAGATCCCGCGAGACGGTGGCGACGACCGGGATGTTCAAGACGGCGGCGATCACGGCGAGATCGATGCACGTCGCGCAGATGCGCCGGACGACCGAAGCGCACTCCGTGCGCTCGACGCGATGGGCCGGATCGTCGACGATGGCGACGGCGTTCGCCCCGGAGCCGGCCAGCGCTTCGCGCCAGCCGAGTGCGACCGGATCGGTCGAAAATTTGCGAAGAGCATCGAGGCGATTCGTCGCATAGGGTGCTCCGGCGATCCACTCTCCGATGCGCAGCGAGGGATCCGAATCGAATTCCGCGCGCTGTTCGGCGAGGACGTCGAGATCGACGCGCCGTCCGATCGCGTGAAAGGTCGTGATCGCGATCGCGCCGAGCGCGTCGTCCAGCCCGTCGCAGCACAGCAGGCCGACGCGGTCGGCGGTGAATTCGGTCTTGCGAAGCCACGCGCCGAAGACCAGCGCCACGACCGGATTCTCGCGGCCGGACGCACTCAAGAGCGACGTGAGGCGCGTGTGTCCCGCCGCGATGTGACCGAGTTCGCGTGCGATCAGAAACCGAAGTTCGCCGCGGCGCAGATGTTCGAAGTACTGACTCGAGATGATGAGCGAGTACGGCTCGCCGATGCCGACCGCCGCGATCGGCACGAATGGATCATCGCGCACGAAGACCTGCGGCGCGGCCATGCCGAGCTGGGCCGCGATCGAGGTCGTGAGCTCGGCGATTTCGGGAAGTTGCCGTCCCTCGATGCGAATGCTCGAGCCGAGCAATTTACCGCGTGCGATCGAAACGAACACGAGCCCGGCCGCGATCAACAAAACGAATTCCGAGAGTGAGATGCCGGGGAAAATCAGGCCCGCGATCGCGATGACCGTAGGCGCCGCAATGACGCAGGTCCACAGCGCGCGACGCTCTCCCGGGACGCGCAGACTCCGTCCGCGCACGAAGAGATCCGTCGCTACCATCGGGCCGGGGCGGTCCCGCCTGCCGAAGGCTCGAGCGGCGGCCGCGTGCGAGCCGGGGCCGACGCTCGGCATACCGAGCAAGCGATTCGACGGGACGTCGACATAACTAGGGCTTCTTGCCTATCAGCGCTGTAAGCTCATGCCGTCACGGAAACTGCGTTCGGGGGGTTGACAGATACAAATAAAGTGCTATTGTACTAATACGCTAGTACAACAGTACGGCAGTACATCGGAGACACCACCATGGACCTCATCCCCACCACCCAACCCCGCCGCACCGACGACGCGATCCCCGAAGCCGGCCGGCGCACCGTCATCCCGACCCCGCGCTCGAACGCGATGTTCCCCGGCTGGGGCGTCCGGTTCTAGATCGTAGATACGGTTCCGCGGGCGTAAGCGCGTGACAATCTTTCTTATCGATCCTCGCAGCGGCGTACCGTTGTACATTCAACTGGTCGACCAGGTGAAGCGCGCGGTCGCCCTCGGCACCCTCTCGCCCGGCGAGCAGCTTCCGACCGTGAAGGCCCTGGCCCTCGATCTCACGATCAACGCGAACACCGTCGCTCGGGCCTATCGCGAACTCGAGCGCGATCGCGTGATCGAGACGAGTCCCGGCCGCGGTTCGTTCGTGCGCACCGAATCCGGATCGGGCGAGGTGCGCCGCGCGATCGAGGATGTCGGCGCGAGCGTTCTGGCCGACGCGGTGCGCGAAACGCGATCGCTCGGTATCGGCCATGCGACGGTCCGCGCCCTGTTCGAACGCGCACTCGAGCGCTGGTTTCCCGGCACGTTGCCGGACACTCCCCCGGAGGAAACGTGAACACGATCTCGATCCGCAATCTCACGAAGCGCTACGGCGAACAACTCGCCGTCGACGCGCTCTCTCTCGACGTCGCTCCCGGTTCCGTCTGCGGACTCCTCGGGCCCAACGGCGCCGGCAAATCGACCGCGTTCAAATGTTTGCTCGGCCTCATTCGTCCGACGGCGGGCGACCTCGCCATATCCGGCGCTCCCGTGACGCCCGCAACGTTCGAAACGCTCGCGTATCTTCCTGAGAAGAACACGCTCTACGAGTGGATGACCGTCAAGGAACATTTCGAGCTGTGCCGCCGCACGTACGCGCGGTTCGATGCGGCCCGCGCGAGCGAACTCGCCGCGCTCTTCAAACTCGATTCGCGCAAAAAGATCAAGCGGCTTTCGAAGGGTCAGGCAACCGCCGTCGCGATCGCTCTCGCCTTCGCCATCCGGCCGGAGATCCTGGTCCTTGACGAACCATCGAGCGGTCTCGATCCGATCTTCCAGCGCACGGTGCTGGATCTGATCATCGATGCCGCAGCCGGCGGCGCGACCGTGCTCTTCTCCTCGCACCAGATCGGACAAGTCGAACGCGCGGCCGACCGCGTCGCGGTCCTGCGGAACGGGAAGCTCGTGCTCGAGGGCAATCTCGATACCCTCAAAGGCGACGAGAAAATCGTGGAGGCCGTGTTCGAAATGGACGCCTTCTCGCCAAACGGCCTTGCTTCGGACCCGCGCGTTCGCCGGATCGTTCGCAACGGCCGGATCCTGCGTGCTTATGTGCGCTCGGGCTCCACGGAGATCGCTGCCGAACTCGAAGCGCTTCATCCCAAGAGCGTGAGCGTCTACGACCTCACGCTCGAAGATATTTTCCTCGGAGCCGTCTCTGATGCGGCTCCCGCCAGCGGAGACGCTTAATGGGTTACGTCGAATACTTGCGTGCGCGCCACGCCTTCACGGTCTTTGCGATAGTCCTGACGGCCTGCATCGCGTTTACGGATTTCAGCATCCTCTACGGGATTCACAACGCGCACGTAGAGCACAGCAGCGCGAACCGGGATACGACGTACACGATCTCGGTGGCACCCGGTTCGAAGGCCCACGGCAAGGCGGCCGACGACGAAGACAGCGTTCCCATCTCGCTCGCGGACAAAGATTTCACAGTTCCGATTGGAATGCTCTTCGGGGTCGCCGCGTATCTCGCGATGGTTCTCGCAACGATTCTGGGCACGAGCCTCAACAAAGAAAATAGCCGCGGCGGGTTCGCGTTCACAAAACCCATTTCGCGAGAACGCCTCGCGCTGACGTTCATCGGAATCGATCTCGCCGCAATCGTTGCCGCCTTTTCGTTCACGGTGCTGCTCGGGCTCGCGTCGCTCGAGGTGCTCGGCATTTTCGGGAAGCTCGCGTTGGAACCAGGCGCCGCAGCCGTGGCCGCGGTCGGCCTCGGTGCGGCGGTCATGTGGTACGGCCTGCTGCAAGCGGCCACCTCGATGCGCGTCGCCGGCGGCGGTCTGTTCGTCGGCTTGAGTTGGGTGCTGTTCTTCATCATGCTGCCGTTCTATGCGATCACGTTCCTCGGGCCGATCTTCCACGGCCTCATCGTCGCGATCGATTTCTTCAACCCACTCGCATACTTTGCGCTGGTCTCTCACGACGATATCGTCACGACCATCTCACTCCTGGGCTTCTCGCCCGGGACCTGCATCGCCATCACCTGGAGTCTCGCGACAGCCGCCTGCATCGCCGCGATCTATGGCTGGAAGCGCGTGGAGGTCTAACAAATGAACGTCATCCTAGGTACCGCCTTCTCCATCACGCTCGGAATCTGGCGCCTTCGCGTGCGCGTGGCCATCGAAGACACTGCTTACGGCGAGGGCGACTTATTTGACGATAAAGCCGTTCGGGTACGCTGAACCCGAGTATTTCCACACCCCGTTCGTGATCGTGTAGAAATAGACGTTCGGGTCCTGGACATCGCCCTGAGTGTTAAAGGCGATCGTTCCGATCAGCGTTTCGAACGGCGTCGTTACGTTGAGCGCCCGCTCGACGGCGATCCGGTCGTTCGCGTTCACGCGGCGCACGACCGCGATGACGATCTGCGCCGCGGCGTAGGAAAACGTCGAGAGCGGCGTGAGCTGTCCGTACTTCGTTTCGAAATCATTCTTGATGCGGAAGGCGCCGGGCGCGAGCGCCAAAGGCGGCATCGAACTCGATATCGTGAGTCCTTCGGCGGCCGTGCCGTACTTTTGAATCGTCAGCGGGTCGAAGATTCCTTGCGACCCGAAAAACGGTCCGGTGTAGCCGGCGCCTTGTAAGGCCGGGATGATCGGCCCCATGTCCTTCGTTAGCCCCGCGAGGAACACGAAGTCCGGCTTCGCGGCAAGCACTTCTCTCGCGACGGCGGTAAAATCGGGCTTGTCCCAGCTGAAGGAGATCGCGGTCGAGGCGACCTTGTCGCCCTGCATTTGCGATTGAAAACCGGCGGCCACATCGGCTCCGTAATCGCCGTCCTGATACAGGACGACGACGCTCTTGGGCTTGACCGTGGTATTGATCCGGCGCGCGGCGAGATGACCTTCGACGGAATCCTTGGTTTGAAGGCGTAGTAAGTTCCCGTATCCGTGGGCGGTCAGCCGTTCGTAACTCGATGCCGGGCAGAGGACCTGCATGCGATTCGTCACGTAGGTCTGCATAACGGCTTCCGTGATGCGCCCGCTCAAATGCCCGATCACGGCCACGACTTCTGGATTGTCACAGGCGAACTCGGCGTTGACGAGGGCCGACGCGAGCAAGTTCTGATCGTCGAAGGTCGTGATCTGGAACGCTTTATCGAGCGCGCCGAGCAAGAGGTTCGCATCGTCGCACGCGGCGCGTACGCCGTTGGCCATCTGCTCGCCGAGCCGGATCTGATCGCCCGTGAAGGGGCCGACCACGGCGATCGTGATGGTGCCGGTGATCGGGTTGTCGCCGAATGCGGCTCGCGCGGGACGCGCCGTGACGGCGAGTGCCGCCGCCGTCCCGCCTGCCAGGAAAGCGCCGCGCGTACGAGGGGGGACCGCTCCGACGTTCACGCGTGCCATGCGAACCCCGCGCAGGTTGCGGTCAGGAACGCGACCGAGAAAACCATATTGCTCAC
>Ga0302326_10015279_pt1 | contig 16167 bp, 13 predicted proteins | sample Palsa_T0_3_FD_202264 | JGI IMG/M metagenome (GOLD analysis project Ga0302326, IMG submission 202264) | Peat permafrost microbial communities from Stordalen Mire near Abisko, Sweden - Palsa_T0_3 | ecosystem: Environmental > Terrestrial > Soil > Palsa > Peat permafrost | place: Sweden: Abisko... | reverse complement strand
CCGCGATCCGGAGCTTGCGCGGGGCTGGGGCGGGTGCCGCGGCGGCCGCGACCGCGGAAGATGCCCTTCGCGGCTCGATCGCGACTCGGCGCTTCGTTATGGTAATCGGGCGCTGCGTGATCGTGACGGTTTGTTCGGCGGTCTCGCGTACGCTGCGCTCTTCATGCGGCCAAATCGCAATCAAGATCGTGAGCACGATCGCGTGGATCGTGAGCGAAAGCACGAAACCGGCGCGATCGCGCCGCCCGCGTTGTTCTGGTTCTACGTTGGCCGAAATCATCGCTTGACGGCGTGAGGCGGGCAAGGGGCAGCGGCTCTGGCGTGGGCCACGAAGCCGAAGCCGAGCGCAGCGCCGATCGAAAGGATCAGAAAGACGGTCGCGAAGCGCGAGCGCGCGCGTGCGCCTAGGGTCGCGAAACCCAAGAGATCGTTCGCGACGATGAGCACGCTCCAGCCCACGAAAACGCCGACGCCGAAGATCGGCCAGTCCACCATGCCCACGACCCGCGACATTGTGGCATGTCTTGCTGAGAGCCCTCTGGGACGCCCAGCTTTGCATGGCGGGGGGGCGGTTGCTTGGTACGGAATTGCGCTTGCTGCATCCGAGGCCCCGCCGCCGCGCAACTTGTCACCCTGAGCGGAGGCGCCACGCGCCGCAGTCGAAGGGCCATCGTAGTCGCGACGGCCCTTCGACAAGCTCAGGGTGACAGCGCGGGCGGGTCGAAAAACTCCAGTCGTATCACGTGGCACGAGGATAACGCCGAGATGGGCTTCAACACCACCCACTAATTCATGACACGGATCGTCCGTAAGAAAGCAGGTTCCGCCGTGTGGCGGGGCCTGTTTTCGTTCGTGTTGCTATCGTCAGGCTGCATCGTCCCCGCGGGTGCCGCATCGCCGCTTCCCGCCATGCCATATGCCGCGACGGCGGCCGAAGCGCCGGAAGCGCTCTATCTGCGGGCGCTGGCGCGGCTTCGTGAATTACCGCGGCCGCACGCTGTGCGCTACCGGGTTCGATTCGAGGCGCGCAATGCGCGTCTCATCTGTACGGATGGACGAACCGTGATCGACTTCGGCGGCGGCGACGATCGGCGTGACGAGCGCGTCGACCTTACGATCGCGGGCGGATCTGCGACGCGCACGGATGTTGCGACGGGCGAAACGTGCTCGGGCGTCCCGCTGCTCTCACCCGATGGCGGCGACATCGCCGCGCTAATCGCAACGTCTGCGCGCCCAAGCCCCGAAGTCGAAACAGCCCCGTTACCCGTGCTCGGAGCCGTTCGCGTCGAATCGGTGCTCTATTATCGTATCGCGAGCGCAGAACCAGAAACGATCGACGATGCGCCGACGGTGCACCTCACGCTGCGCGCGATCGCCGATGCCGGATCGCATCCGCTCACCGACCTTTGGATCGATCCGGACAGCGCGCTCGTGCGGCGCGTGCGTGGAGCTTTCACCGACGCGTACGGCGGCGTCACGGCATCGATCGTTGCCACCGGAACGTTCGACCTCTCCGGCCCATACTGGGTGCAGACGAGCGAACACGTGGCGTTCGACGCTCCGACCGAACCTCGCGCGACCGCGGCGACGCTCGATGCCGTGGCGACGGACTACGAGTTTCCTTAGGCCGGTCTAACCGACACGTCCCGCGAGTTCGGCCACATGAACTTCGCCCAGCTTGCCGGTCGCGACGTCGAAGACGAAACCGCGAACTTCGTGATGTAGGAGAAACGGGTTGCGGTGGATGCGATGGAGGCCTTCGCGTACGTCGGCTTCGACGTCCTCGAACGCTTGGAACGCGACGAGCGGTTTCTCGCCGACTTCGGTCGCGATCGCTTCTCGCAGTTGATCGTCCTTGAAGGTTAGCATCCCGCAATCGGTGTGGTGGATCAGGATGATCTCCGTGGTTCCGAGCAGGCGCTGCGAAATGATCAGCGAGCGCAGCGCGTCGTCCGTGACCACGCCGCCCGCGTTGCGGATCACGTGCGCTTCACCTTCATTGAGTCCGAGGACGCGGTAGACGTCGAGGCGCGCGTCCATGCAGGCAACGATCGCGACGTGCTTGGAGGGCGGCATGGGCAGCGGACCCTTGCCGCCGTTACTCTCGTAGGCTCGATTGTTGGCGAGATAGTGTTCGGTGACGCTCATGGGATGGCGACCTCTTTCTCCGAAGGCTAAAATAAAGAGCCTGCGCCGGGTAGCGCAGGCTTTGTTCGAAACGGGACGTCAGTCCGCGGTCAAGGCAAAGTCATCTGCACCGATCGGCGATCCGGTAGGCGACAACAACAAGACGAGAGGGCAGCGGACACGGCGCAAGTCTAACATGCTGCCGGGGGGAGCGTCAATCCGGCTGCGATAAAAGCGTCGCGACTTGAAAAGGAAGCAGCAATCGCGCCTAGGGCGCGAACCGCAGATACCGGACGACCTCGAACCGCTTGCGGTGCGCGAGGGCCACGGCCTCGACGATTTCTCGGAAGTTGCGATTAACGGAGCGCAGCTTGCGGGATCGCAGACGCCGCGCTTGCTCCTTTCGCAGTCGCGGCTCACGAAAGTCAATCTGAGCGAAAGTGTCGTGTCGCGGCTGCGGGCGATCGACGTCACGTTCGATGACTGCAACCTCTCGAACGTTGAGACGGCGGACGCAGAGTTCTTGCGCGTAGCGTTCGCGGAGTGCAAGCTTTCCGGGTTTGGCATCGCCGCAGGGTCGTTCACGGACGTCGAGTTCCGCGGGTGCCGCCTCGACTTCGCTTCGTTTGCGGAGGTGAAGTTCAAACGCGTGAGCTTCCGCGGCTGCCAGTTACGGGAGACGGACTTTTCAGGAACGACGCTCGAGAGCGTCGGCTTCGTCGAGTGCGATCTGACGCGTGCGATATTCCGAAGGGCACGGATCGAAGGTTCGCAGATGCTGCGCTGCGATCTGACCGACGTCCGCGAGCTGCGCGATCTACGCGGAATCGCGATGGAATGGAACGACGTGCTCGCGCTCGCGCACCCGCTCGCAGCCGCTTTCGGCATCGAGATTGCAGGTGGTCCCGAGGGCGCACCTGCCGAGGTGGCCGGCGGCGATTTCGATAATTCTCGGGTGATTTGAAAAAGAAGCCGTCTTCCGCACGGGGCTCGAAGCTCGCGCGACGCTTGGCCCTGATGGCGTTATTTGCCGTGGCTCCACTGCTGCTCGTCGCGCTTGGGTTTGTCGTCTACGTCTACATCGCGATGTTGATGGGCGGAGCGACGCCGTCCGGATCGATGGCCGGACTCGGTGTCGAAGAGCCGGCGACGATCGTTCGCGACGATCGCGGAATCCCGCACATCCGTGCGAAGAACGAACACGACGCGTTCTTTCTCGAAGGCTACGCGCAGGGCACCGATCGGCTCTTCCAGCTGGATCTCTACCGGCGGCTGGTCGCGGGCAGACTGTCCGAAGTGTTTGGCCGCACGGCGCTCGACGCCGATCGCGCGGCGCGAGTGTTCGATATCGATGCGATCGCAAACGCACAGCTCGCATCGCTGCCGGCCGCGGAACGCGCGAACTTCGACGCCTTCGCCGACGGCGTCAACACCGCGATGCGCACGCGTCCGCTGCCGCCGGAATTTCGGGCGCTCGCGTATTCGCCCGAACCTTGGACGTCGAAGGATTCGGTGGAAGCCTCGTTCGCGACGGTCCTCGCGCTGACCGACGGATGGAACACCGTCTTGACGCGTGCCGACGTCGTGAACGAAGTCGGTCCGGGCGCGAAAGACGCGTTCTTTTCTCTCAGCGATCCGCGTTACGATTCACCCATTACCTCGAGCGCATCCGCGCCGGTCGCGCCGCTGCCGGCGCTGACCGTGAAGTACCCCGATGCGAAGTCGTATTACGTGTCGCTGCGCGACGCGCGCGCGGGCATGGGAAGCAACGACTTCGCAGCCGGATCTGCCTACACGACCACGCATCGCGCGCTGCTCGCGAACGATCCCCACCTCGAATTGCGCATGCCGGGCGTCTGGTGGCTGGTCGATCTCGAAGCACCCGGCCTCCACGTCGCGGGCGCCACGCTTGCCGGCGTTCCGGGCGTGATCCTCGGCCATAACCAGCACGTTGCATGGGGCGCGACCAACGGCACCGTCACGAGCGTCTCGATCTACAACGAGACGTTCAAGTCCGCAACGTCGGATGAATACCGCGCGGGCAACCAATGGCTGCGCGCCCAACACCGGACCGAGACCTTCAAGGTGCGGTTCGCGGCGCCGGTGACCGAAGACTACCTGCGCACGCGTCACGGTTTCGTGTTCGCCGATCGTGGAAGCGTGAAGGTCGCTGCCGCATGGACCGCCGATCTCGTGCGCCGTCCCTCGTTCGAAGCCTTTGACGGCGCTTCGCGCGCGACTACGGCCGCGGCCGCGATGGCCGCGTTCGCGCGGTATATCGGCCCGGCGCAGAACTTCGTGTTCGCCGACGACAAGGGGAATGCGGGCTATCGGCTTGCCGGCTGGGTGCCGCTCGACGATGCGTGGGGCATGAGCGCACACGACGGCGCGACGAGCCCGGCTCCGAATCCGCGCTACATTCCATTCGGCACGATGCCGCACGTCGCCGCAGGCCCAAAATCGCTGGTTTATACGGCGAACAACCGGACGTACGGCGCGGGCTACCCGTATCGGCTTACCGCCTCGTTCGCGCCGCCGTACCGCGCGGCGCGGATCGCGGCCGACTTGCACAAGCGCCCCTACGACGTCGCGGCCTTCAGCGCGATTCAAGCCGACGTTTTCTCGCTGCCGGAAAGCGAGCTCGCGTTCGACGCGATGGGCGCGTTCGCGCGCAAGAACCTGAACGACGATCCGGACATTCACGATGCGATCGAAGTCTTTCGAAACTTCGACGGTAATTTCAGCGGCGACTCGCGCGGCGCCGTATTCGTGACGGTCCTGCGCCGCGCCGCAACCGAACGGCTCGTGCGTTACCACATGCGCCCGGAGGTTGGAATACGGTATCTGCAGAGCGACGAGGGCGCCGCGCTCGTCGCGCTCCTGCGTTCGATTCGCGACCGGCCCAAAGGCTGGGTTCCGAACGATGACTACGACGGCTTCCTCGTCAACGCGATGCGTGACGGCATCGCAGCGCTTCGGAAAGGCGGGGCGTACGACCAGACGTGGTCCGATTTCGGCGCGCGCACCGCGCTGCATCCGCTGGCCGGGCTCGGCCTCTCGATGTGGAACGGAACGCCGTTTCCGGGTCTCGGGGGTCCCTATTCCCCGCACGTGCAGGCGCCCGCGAACGCCCAGAGTTTTCGCGCCGTCTGGGACGTCGGCAATTGGGAGGCGGGCGGTATGGTCATTCCACAGGGTGAATCCGGCGAGCCGGGTTCTTCACACTATCGCGACGGCGCTGCCGTTTGGTTGCAGGGCGATCTCGTGCCGCTCCCGTTCGATGAAGACGCCGTATCGAAGGCGGCCGAAGAAACCCTCACGCTCACGCCGTAACCCGTCGCGCGGCGATGCGGCCTGGGCTAGTGATCGATAAACTTCGAGGCTTCGCTCATCGTGGGATCGAGGCGCAAGTCTTCGTGCGTGTATTTGCGATCCTCGTGGCCGCCGGCAACTTTCACGCGCACGAGAACTTCGTGCGGATGCACGTCCTTGACCGTGCCTTCCTCGTTCGTCCCGTCGATGTACACCCGGTCGCCCACTTTTAACGACATCCCAAATCCCCCCGGCGCTGACGCGCAGTCTCTTCCGTTGTTTCGCCGGAGCCGCGTTTTCCTCGCGCGAGAGGGGTCGAGTTAGCGGATCGTCGTTGCTCGATCGAAAAACCCGGCAGATGGATCGAGTGGTGCAAGGGCTGTTTTGCCTCGGCGTCGCGATTTCGGCGGCGACGTTCGCCGATCCATTGGTCGAGTTCGCCTCGAACGCGGGCTGGTTCGGTCCCGGAAACTTCACGGACCATAGCAACCTCGACGTCGTGCCGGCGCTGGTAAGTGCCGCCGCGCTTGCGCTGCTCTATGTGATCGTGCGCGTTCGCGAAATCGTGGCACCTGGTTCGCGCGACTTCGCACGCCGATTGCGCGCGTCGCTGCGAGCACACGCCGCAAAGCCGGCCTTACCGCTCTTGCCGGCCATGTTCGCGGCGCAAATTACGACTTTGTACGGCATGGAGACGATCGAACAAATCGTCGTCGCCGGCCATCCGCTGGGCGGATGCATTTGGCTCGGTGCCCCCGCAGTGATCGCGCTCGCGCTTCACGCGGCCGCGTGCGTGCTCACGGCATTCGTTCTCTCGCGCATCCTGGAATCGTTGACGCGCGTCGCCGTCGACATCGTGCTGTTCGTACGAGCGCTCTTCCTTGCGGAAGCCGCCGAACGCAAACGCGCGCTCAAAGCCACCATCGACCAGCCGCGCCCCGCGCGGACGAATCCGCTCGCATCGTGTTTGGCGATGCGCGCCCCCCCGATCCTCACCGCGTAACGACCACCCCGTAACGCGCAACGATACCTCTCCATTGCGGAGGGGCGTCCGTTTCATTTTGAGGATCCCATGATTGATAGGCTGCCCGCCTCTTTCGCGGCGCGTCGTCGTACGCGCAAATTACTCGTCCTCTGTGACATCGTCGGTGCCGAAGGTGGAACCGAATCCATGCTCTCGCGCGTGCTTTCCGAACTGAACGAGCGTTCGAATATTGCAATCGCGGTGCGCGGTCGCGACGTTCGCGATGCTACGGCGTTCGGCGTCGCCGCCGAGGAGATCGCCTGGGGCGGCGATGAGGAACCCTCGAACGTCCTTGCCGCGGTACGAGTCGCTGAAACGATCGCTGCCCTCCGGCCGGACACGGTGCTGCTTTCGAGCGTCTTCGACCCCGCCGTCGTCCGTGCGGCGCGGCGCGCGCCGCGCGCGATTGCCCACGTGCACGATCATCGCGCATTTTGTCCGAGCGGTGACCGCATCTACCCCCAGTTCAGAACGATGTGCTCCCAGAAAATGGGAGCCGCGTGTGTCGTCAACTCGCTCGTACGAGGTTGCGTCGAAGGCCCGCGGCGCGGGACATTTCGGCGCCTGCACGCGCGACAGACGTTGCGCGATGCGCTCTGCCGCTTGGACGGTATCAACGTCGACTCTGCGTTTATGGCGGAGCTTTGTGAGGCGAACGGTATTCCGCTCGAACGGATCGCCATACTCGCGCCACCTGTCGACCCTCAGGCGCTCGCCACGCCTCCCGCAGCAATGCCGCCAGAGCGCCGGGTGCTCTTTGCGGGACGTCTGGTCCGCGACAAGGGACTCGATTCGCTCGTGCGCGCCCTCGCGCACATCCCGAAAGCGTCGCGGCCCAAGCTGGACGTTGCGGGAGCGCCAACGCGCGAGTCAAGTGCCACGGTCGACGCGGCCCGCGCCCAAGGCGTGGAGATCCGCGTCCTCGGACGCCAAAACGACGCGGGGCTCGTGAACGCGATTGACGCAGCCCGCGTCATCGCCATCCCGTCGCTATGGCCCGAACCGTTCGGGATGATGGGAATCGAAGCATATGCGCGCGGCCGGCCGGTTGTCGCCTACGCCGTCGGCGGCATCCCGGAGTGGATCGGCGACGGCGGCATCGCGGTTCGTCGCGGGGACGAAGCGGCGTTCGCCCGTGCGATCGCCGACGTACTCGACGAGGACCGCTGGGCGCAATTTGCGACTGCGGCCCGGCGACGGGCCCTACATTACACCGCACGAGGCCATGCCGATCGGCTCCTGGCTATTCTCTTCCCGGATTGAGCAGGAGGTCCGCGGCCGGGCTCGTTCTACTAGAACAAGCGAGCCTACGGTCACATCGTGTCGTCCCTTAAGCAAATACTAATCTTCCATGGAACGCACTCTTGGGCTGTGGCGTTGACCGAGTGCTCTTCAACACGCCGCGTGGCGCAGATAAGGATAATTCTCGTGGCTTCAAACACATTTTTTCCTCGAATCCTCGCCCTTGCCGGGGCGGTTCTGGCGCTCGGACTCGGAGCCCCCGCGGGCGCACAAGAAGTCGGCATCACGATCAACGGCAATCCGGTCAACGTATCGCCGGCTCCGATCAATCAAGCCGGACGGGTCTTCGTACCGCTGCGAGGCGTGTTCGAGAATCTCGGCGCGAGCGTCGTCTACGATAACGGGTTGATCAACGCGACGGGTGACGGTCATACCATCTCGTTGAACATCGGTTCGACGCAGGCGACCGTCGACGGCAACCCCCAGACGATCGACGTCGCGCCGTTCATCATCGGTGCGAGCACCTACGTACCGCTTCGTTTTGTCTCGCAAGCACTCGGCGCCACGGTCGACTACGACGCCACGAACCGCGTCGTCGCGATTTCTACGTCGTACGCCCAGCAGCCCGAGGCGCAGGCTCCCGCACCCTCCGTACCGAGCTACGCATACTACGCGAATGAAGCGCCACCACCGCTGCCGGAGTACGACCAGCCGCCGGTGCCCGCACCCGGTTACATCTGGCAACCGGGATACTGGGCGTTCGGTGCGGGCGGCTACTATTGGGTTCCAGGCACGTGGGTACCCGCGCCGATGCCGAACTTGTACTGGACGCCCCCGTTCTGGGCGTTCCTCAATGGAATCTTCGGGTTCCATCAGGGGTATTGGGGTCCGCAGGTCGGCTACTACGGCGGCATCAACTACGGCGGCGGCTACGACGGAAACGGGTACGGCGGCGGCCGCTGGGACGATGGGAGATTCCGCTACAACACCGCGGTGACGAACGTGCAAAATACGACCGTCATCAACAACGTCTACGTCGACAAGACGGTCGTCAACAACACCACCGTCAATCACATCAGCTACAACGGCGGTCCGAACGGCATCGCGTCGACCCCGACGCCGACCCAGGTGCGCTACGAGCACGAGCCGCACGTTCCGCTCACGCCGTTGCAGGTCCAGCATCAGGACGTCGCCTCGCAGGATCGCAGCCTCCTTTCGACCGTGAATGGCGGCAAGCCGCCGATCGTCGTCGCGCCTAAGGCATTCACGCCCGAGGAAAAGCCGGCCGACTTCACGCCGGTCACCGAGGACGACAAGGCGGCCGGAGCGCGCCTGGTCGCACCCCGCCCGACGACGGCGCCGGTCATACAGACACGCCCGGTGATCCACGACGTGGCGCCGGCCGAGCATACGGCGCCACCGGTCGTGCATACCGCGCCGCCGGTCGTGCACACGGCGTATCCGCAGTACGTCCGTCCTGCGCTGCCGGTCGTGCACACGGCACCGCCGGTCGTGCACACGGCACCGCCGGTCGTGCACACGGCGTATCCGCAATACGTCCGTCCTGCGCCGCACATCGCTCCGCCCGCAACGCCGCGTCCGTTCGTGCGCACCGTACAACCGACGTTTCAACGGACGGCACCGCCCGTCGTACATCCAACGTTCGTGAAGCGTCCGGCTCCGGTCGTGCACCATCCGGCGCCGCCGCATCCCACGTCGAAGCCGGCGCCTCCGGACCGGTAACCACTGGGGCCACGACGACGTACGTACCCCCGCACTTCGCCGAAACCGACCGCGCCACGCTGCTCGAAGCAATGGCGCGGTTTCCGCTTGCGGTGTTGATAACGAACGGCCCGGGCGGTATTCACGCAAGTCATCTGCCGATGCTCTACGATCCCGAACCGGCGCCGCTGGGCACGCTGCTCGCGCATGTGGCGCGGCCAAACCTGCAGTGGCGCGACGCGAGCGAGCCCGCCCGGGCGCTCGCGATTTTCTCCGGACCCGACGCCTACGTGACGCCCGCGTGGTATGAAGCGACGCGCGAGACCGGCAAGGTCGTACCAACCTGGAACTACGTCGCCGTGCACGCGCGCGGCACGTTGCGCGCGTTCGACGATCGCACGCGACTGCGCGAACTCGTCGCGCGAATGACGGTGCAGTTCGAAACCGGACTTCCCGAGCCGTGGTCGATGGACGATGCGCCCTCCGACTACATCGATACGATGCTCGGGGCGATCGTCGGCTTAGAGATGTCCGTTTCGAGCTTGACCGGCAAGTGGAAGCTCAGCCAGAACCGGCCGGAGACCGACCGGCAGCGGGTCGAGCAGGAGTTGCGCCTTTCAACTTCGCCCCGCGACGTTGCTACGGGCGAGGAAATGGGACGGTTGCGGGAGCGCTAAGCGTCCCCGTCGTCGACCCCTTCCGCAAAGTCGTGTCCGTAGGACGACGCCTCTGCACGTATCTTGGCCGCTTCGTCGAGTTGACCCAAGCGATACAGGGCGTAGTACAGATTGTCGTAAACGTTCTCGACCGCCCAGAAATCGTCGCCCTCGGGATCGGAGCGCCGCTCGGGCGCAACGCTTGCGACCATCGCATCGTAGGCGAGCTTCGCGTATTTCAGGCCGCCTTCGAGATCTTGCGATAACATGCTCAGGATGCCCGACTTCTCGGCGAGCGCATCGTAGTCGCTGGGCTCGAGTTCGAGCGCGCGATCGATCGAGACCAGCGCCTCGTCGCCGCGGTCGAGCGCTACCAGGATCTTCGCACGAAACGACCATGCGTCGAACGACCCCGGCTCGAGTTCGATCGCGCGATCGATCAACACGAGTGCTCGCGGCAGCTTCTCGTCGGTAAACGCTTCGCGCGCTTGGGCTTCGAAGGTCGCAGCATCCGTCGCATCTTCGCCGGTGACGTCGAAATCGGAAGCCATCTCTAACCTGCCTCTTTCATGAAGCGCTTTTCGCGGGTACGCCGGGTCCGAGCGGCCGCGGCGAGGCCGGCGAGAGCCTCTACCGTCTCTTCCCAGCCCAAACACCCGTCCGTGACGCTTTGCCCGTACACGAGCGGACGGCCTGGGAGGTGATCTTGCCGGCCGGCGACGAGGTGCGACTCGATCATCATGCCGATGATACGCGATTCGCCGCCGGCGATTTGCGCGGAAACCTCGGCGCAAATCGGAACCTGGCGCCGCGGGTCTTTTTGACTGTTCCCATGACTCGCGTCGATCATGATGCGCGCCGGCAGGCCCGCACGCTCGACCTCGGCGGAAATGTTTGCGACGCTGGCGGCGTCGTAGTTGGGCTGCTTGCCGCCGCGCAGAATGATGTGGCAATCCTGGTTTCCCGCGGTGCTGACGATGGCCGAGCGTCCGTGCTTGGTGACGGAAAGGAAGTGATGCGGCCGGCTTGCGGCCTTCATCGCGTCGATCGCGATGCGAATGCTGCCGTCGGTTCCGTTTTTGAATCCGACGGGACACGACAGTCCCGAGGCGAGTTCCCGATGAACCTGCGATTCGGTCGTACGCGCGCCGATCGCGCCCCACGAAATCAGGTCGGCGACGTATTGCGGGGTGATCGTATCCAGGAACTCGCCTCCCGCCGGAACGCCGAGCGCGTTGATCACGACCAGCAGCTCGCGCGCGATCCGCAATCCGTCGTTGATCCGAAAACTCTCATCCATCCCGGGATCGTTGATGAGGCCCTTCCAGCCGACCGTCGTGCGCGGCTTCTCGAAGTACACGCGCATGACGATTGCGAGATCGTGCGCGTGACGAGCGCGTTCGAGCGCGAGGCGCCGCGCATACTCGAGGGCCGAAACCGGGTCGTGCACCGAACACGGTCCGACGATTGCGATCAGCCGGTCATCTTCGCCGTACAGTATCCGATGCAGGTCGCCACGCGTCTCGTAGACGAGATCCGCGATCGCGTCGGTGCACGGGAAATCGCGCATCAAATCCGCGGGAGGCGCGAGCTCCTTGAGTTCCAGAATTCGAACGTCGTCGACCGGCTTTTTGATGATGTCCCCTCGAGATGAGCGTCCGGCGACGTTCGACCCGGCAGCCTGCGCTCACCTCGACGGTTGCCGGTTACGGGTTCCCAGCCTCGCTAGAGAGTCAGGCTTTCGGTGACCGCGCGTTCCTCGGAGTACGCGCCGCCCGCCTCGATGCATCCCGCGAGCGTGGAGCTTTCGAGGTTCGCGCGTAGCGCGGAGAGCGCTTTGTCGTACAAGTCTTGCTCGGTGACCTCGCGTACGACGCCGAGCGCCGCGAGCCGCGCGTCGACGTACCCGAGCAGGCGCGCCGCCGATTCGCGATCGGCGGCTGCGGGCCGCTCATCGTCCGGCGGCCGTAGCGCGGCGACGGTCGCCAGATGCTGCAGTGCGATCACGACGTCGATTTCGACCTCCGCCGTGCGCGCCAGACGCAACGCTTCGCGCGCGCGATCGCGTGCGTTCGCGAAGCGTTCCCGCTCGAGCTGAAAGGCGGCCATGTTGCCGAGCAGCCACGCCTCGAGCCGCACCGCGCGACCGAGCGCGCGCGCGGCCGCGAGGCCTTCTTCGGCGACGCGGATCGCGGCCTCCGCATCGCCGCAACGAAATTCGGCTTCGGCGAGCGTGCCCGCCGTAACCGCGACGTTGTATTCGTCGTCGCTTTCTTTGTAGCTCGCGAGCGCCTGTTCGAAGAGTGAGCGCGCGGCCGGCATGTCGCCTTGAATCGCGCGCGCCGCGGCGAGGTCGCGCAACGTCGGGCCCAAGCGCCGCAAGCCTTCGGCCTTGAGAGTCGCGAGCGATTGTTGGAGCAGCGCTTCGCCGCGGTCGACTTCGCCGAGATACACGAGCGAGCGCCCCGCCCAGCGTTGCGCCGCAGCCGTACCGCGAGCGTCACCGAGTTCGCCGAACAGTTCGAGCGCTCGTTCCGAGGCCGTCAACGCCGCACGAAATTGGCTCAGCGACGAGGCGAGCGTCGCTTCTCCTAGTTCGAGCCGCGCGCGTACGAGGGGCGGCGTCGATCCGCAGGCTGCGGCGAGCGCCGTTGCGATCCAACGGCGCGCTTCGACGGCCGCAAATGCAACCAGCACGCGGCGCAAGGTTGCGGCCAGGCGCTGGCCGACGAGCACGTCGCCCGACGGGCCGAACGACCACGCGAGCGCCGCGCGTACGTTTTCGGTCGCCGCTTCCACGCGCGCGAACCACTGGCGATGCGGGCTCACGTCGTAGTCGCGTTCGAGTTGCTCCGCAAGGTCCGCATATGCCGCGGCGTGGCGCGCCGCCACATCCGCTTGCTCTCCGGCGGCGATCAGCTTCTCGCGACCGTATTGGCGGATCGATTCGAGCAGGCGGTAGCGCGTCTCGTGATCCGCGGGTTCGGCGAGCACGAGGGACTTGTCGACGAGCGACGCGAGCAGGTCGAGCACTTCAAATTCGTCGATCGTTTCGCTCGCACATACGGCCGTCGCGGTGTCGATCGTGAAGTAGCCTGCGAACTCGGAGAGGGCGCGAAAGAACTGCTGCTCCCGTTCGGAAAGAAGGTCGTAGCTCCAGTCGATGAGGGCGCGCATCGTTTGCTGGCGCGGCAACGCCGTGCGATCTCCGCCCGTGAGAAGGCGAAAGCGCTCGTCGAGCTTCTCGGCAAGCTGGCGCGGAGCGAGCACGCGCACGCGCGCGGCGGCGAGTTCGATAGCGAGGGGTATACCGTCGAGCCGGCTGCAGATCTCGGCGACGGTCGCCGCGTTCTCATTCGTCACGACGAATTGCGGCTGGGCGGCGCGCGCGCGCACTTCGAAGAGTACGACCGCGGAGAACGCGAGCGCGGCCTCGGCCGTCAGGTTCTTGGTGCGCAGCGGCACGCCGAGCGCCGGCATCTGGTAGACGATCTCGCCGGGAACCTTGAGCGCCTCGCGACTCGTCGCGACGATCTTCACCTTCGGACACATCCGCAGGATCGCAGCGGCGGTCTTGGATGCTTCCTCGACGACGTGTTCGCAGTTGTCCAGCAGCAGCAGCGTTTGCTTGTTTTTTAGATACGCCGTCAGCGTTTCGAGCATCGGGCGGTTCGGAGACTCTTGCACGTCGAAGATCGCGGCGATTTCGTTCGGTACGAGGGTTGGATCGCCGACGGGCGCGAGCTCCACGAACCACACGCCGTCGGGATACTCTTCAAAGCGATCGGCCGCGACTTGCAGCGCGCAGCGCGACTTGCCGAGACCCCCCGAACCAAAGAGCGTGACGAACCTGCCGCTCGCGAGAAGCGCCTCGATCTCGGCAACTTCTTGCTCGCGGCCGACGAAGGTGGAGGTTTGCTGCGGAAGATTGTTGTCGAAGACGTTGAGCGAGCGAAGCTTCGGAAACTCGGCGGCCAAGCTCGGCGCCAGGATCTGAAAGACTTGCTCGGGCGCGGCAAGATCCTTGAGTCGGTGGGAGCCGAGATCCAGCAAGCTTGCCTCGGGCGGTAACCCGGCCGCGGCGGTTTGGGCCGCGGCATTCGAGAGCAACACCTGGCCGCCGTGGCCGATCGCGAGAAGCCGCGCGACGCGATTGAGGGTGGGCCCGAAGAAGTCGCCGTCGCGCTCGTCCGAGGTTCCGACGTGAACGGCCATGCGCACGCGAATCCCGTCGACCGCGGTAAAATCTTCCGCGTCGAGTGCGCGCTGAGCCTCAAAAGCCGCCCCGACTGCATCCTCGGCGGTCCAAAACACGGCGCAAAATGCGTCGCCGATCGTTTTAAAAACGTGGCCCTGGTGCGCGCCGATCGCTGCGCGCATCAGCTCGTCGTGGCGGCGCACGGCGGCTTGCATTGCCGCCGAGTCGCGATCCCAGCGAATCGTGCTGCCTTCGATATCGGTGAACAGAAAGGCGACGGTCCCGGAGGGGAGGTGCGGCGCGTGCACGGTTGCGGTCTTGGTTTAACATCGGGGCGGCGTGCCCCCCGACGGCCCCAGGCCCTCCGACAGTCCGCCGTGCGTCGAAATGCCCAATGCTCGCGGCAGGCCGGGGGTCAAAGGTTCCGAAAATCTTGGATACGGAGTCTCCACTCCGGACGTTGGGAGTCACCGTGTACCGTTCGCGCTATCTACTGACCGCCGTCTTTTTCTCGTTGGGGCTTGCCGGGTGCGGCGGAGGCTCCGGGTCGCCGCCCGTGGCTCCGGTCGCCGCGCCGCAAGCTGCCGAGCGCACGATCGATGCGACGCTGTCGTCGACGCCGCGCACGTATATGCTGCCCCTGTCCGGCGGCTACGATGCTTCGCTGTCGATGCATGCGGACGGCGTCGCCGCCGGGACGCGCATCTCGCTCGGCGTTCGTCAACCGGAAGCTTACGCCGCGAACGAACGTTCTCCGATGTGGCACCACCCCTCAGCCTGCCCGTTGACGTTTACCATTCCGCTCTTCAATCCGTTGCCGTTTGCGATCAAGCTGCAAATCGACGGATTCTCGGCGCACCTCCCGTGCGTGCTAAGCAACACGCTTTTCGGCGTAAGCTTTTATCAGCTTCACCCCGTTCCGTCGACCGTAACCTCGGAGAAACTCGGCGACATTACCGCTAGCGGTCAATCGATTCTCTTTACCTCCGACGACATCAAGATCACGCTGCCGGCGCACACCGAAACGGCGATCAGCATCATCCCGGAAGACTCGACCAGCGAAGTCGGCATTCCGATCATCCCGGGCTCGAGCGCCGTGTTGACTGCGAACGCTCCGGCGCTTCCGCAGAGCCTCGCAATCAACTACCAGAGCTCGGGCGGGGGCGGGTCGCTCTATTCGTCCGCGTGTTTCCCGGCGATTGTTTCCGGCAAGCTCGCGCAGGCGCTGCAAGGCGTGCCGATTCTCGGCACGGCGACCCTGTATTGCCAATTGGGCACGGTCAATTCGGCGACGGTGCTGTTCGGAGCGCCGACCGTCACGTTTACGGTCGGTTCGCCAAAGCCCGACCGCAGCTTTACCGAGCTCGATGGGCCTGTCAACGAATATCTCTGCTCGGTGAGCGGGCCGACGACGTGCGTGACGCCCGAGTTCACCGTGCCCGTCGTGCAGAATGTCATCGTCGGCAACGTGCAAGATTTACAAGCCTGCGTGCCGTTGAACTCTGAGGACGACTGCAACACGAACGGCAATCCGTCGGCAACGCCGGCGCCGAGTGTAGACTCCGTGAACGCTCACCAGGGAATCACGCTGCTCGTCGCCGACGACCCGACGTTCGTGGCGCCGGCGGGCACGGGGTCGTGCTCTGCGCCCGCCGTATGCGGCGGTTTCACCGTCGACACCTCGGCCGGACAGTGCACGATCAATGAAAACGCCGATGAGCACGAGAACGTCCCCACGTCGCCGCATTACAACAATCCGGGCGGCCCACAGCAAGATCCGCCGGTAACGAGTGGCGGGATCGCGACCCGCGTCTTCTATCCGAAACAAGGCCCCTACGTGGAGTTCGATCTCATCAGCGCCGGCTCGGGCTCGACGTGCTCGGTGA
>Ga0302326_10015277_pt1 | contig 16168 bp, 18 predicted proteins | sample Palsa_T0_3_FD_202264 | JGI IMG/M metagenome (GOLD analysis project Ga0302326, IMG submission 202264) | Peat permafrost microbial communities from Stordalen Mire near Abisko, Sweden - Palsa_T0_3 | ecosystem: Environmental > Terrestrial > Soil > Palsa > Peat permafrost | place: Sweden: Abisko... | reverse complement strand
CCGAGAACGCCCGTCTCGCCGGCTCGGGGTCGACCACGACCACCTCGGCGACGAGACTCTCGATCAACGCATGGCTGACCGACCGATCGACGGGTGTCACCAGGTCGACCCAGTACGACGACAGGCGCGGCGTGAGCCACGGGATGTCGATGATGCGACGGGGACGCAGCCCCCGGACGCGGGCGTACGCGGAGATCATCTCGCGGTACGTCGTGACCTCCGCGCCGCCGATCTCGTAGATCCCGGCGGCGACGTGGAGCGACTGCTCCAGATAGGCGAGCAGGTCGACGAGCGCGACGGGTTGGATCCGGGTGCGGACCCAGCGGGGGCAGACCATGGCCGGCAGTCGCTCGGTCAGGTAACGAAGCATCTCGAAAGAGATGCTGCCCGAGCCGAACACCACCGCGGCCCGAAGCTCGACCACAGCCACGCCGCCGCCGGCGAGGGCCGAACCCACCTCGTGCCTGCTTGCCAGGTGTGGCGAGCTCGGGGCGTCGCCGAGCGCTCCGACATAGATGATCCGGCCGACGCCGGCCTGCGCCGCCGCCCGCCCGAACGCGGTGGCGAGACGCAGGTCGACCTGGCGGAACCCGCCACCGGCGGCCATCGAATGGACCAGGTAGTAGGCAACCTCGACACCTTCCAGGGCCGCAGCGGTAGCGTCTTCGTCGCCCACGTCAACCGCGACGGCCCTCGCTCCCGTCGACACCGAGCTCACGGAACGGCCCAGGGCGACCACATCGTGGCCGCCCCCGACCAGATGCGCCGTCAGTGCACGTCCAACGAAGCCAGAGGCCCCGGCGATGGCAACGATCATCGGGAGCCTTCCCAAGAGAGAGATCCAGTATCGCAGCCGAGCAGCCAGCCCTCAGCACCCGCCGACGCGAACCCAGCCCACAGCCACCCGAGCAGGCCGATCAGGGTGGCGTTGGTGCGTACAGGCCGATGCCGATCAGGGCTCCGCAGGTCGCCAACAACACCGCCGCTGCCGCCTCGCCGCCTTCGCGGCCGGGACAGGCACCGACGACGGCGCCCGGCGAGTGTGGCGTCCGGGCACATCGCACCGCCGCGACCAAGTCACGTGGCTCGTCGTGGCGTTACGTCCAGCTCAGGGTGGAACGGCGGCGGGTCCGGGAGACGGTGGCCGGCGTGACTGCGGTGTCTCCAGGTTGCGGCGAGGAGTATCACGGCGAGCGCCGCGGTGTAGCCCCATCCGCCGATTCGGGCCGAGCCGCTTCGGTCGAGCACGGCGGCGAACGAAGCGATGTAGCCGCCGGCCAGCACTGCGAGCGTGGCGGGTCGGGCGGCAACCGTGGCCACAGCCAGCAGGCTCACGGCGTACCAGGTCTGGGCGGGTGACGATGCCAGGAGGAGCGCGGCGAGGATCGCGGTTGAGGCGACCGGCAGCGGGGGTCGCCGAATGACGATCCAGCCGGCGACCACGATGACCGCCAGCAGTGAGGCGATGCCCGCCCAGGCGTCGGGAACCTGGAGGAGATTGGCGATCAGGTACCGTCCGCCGCTGCGGTAGCTCTCCTCCTTCAGGTATCCAGGGAGGTACCCGAGGACCTTGACGCCGACGCGAGCGACGTGGGGGGCGTAGGCGAGGGCGGTCATGACGCCGACCGTGACGCAGACACGAACCAGTGTTCCGACTCGACGCCGCTTGGCGCAGGCGACGAATGGGAGAAGCAACACGGCCGGGTAAAGCTTGATCAGGGCGGCTGCGCCGAGCAGTACGGCCGCCGCGATCTCGCGCCACGCGGTGTTTCGCCCGCCCGTCGGGCTCGTCGGTTTGGGCGGCGAAACGACGATCAGGGCGGCGACGACCAGTGGGATCGCCAAGCCGTCGACGTGGCCGTTGTTGACGATCTCGATGACCGGGGCCGGGCACAAAGCGTACAGGGCAAGCCATCGCGGATCGCGGCCCCATCGCCGGAGGGCGACAACGAGCAGGCCGAGGGTCGCCACCTCGCTGACCAGCCCGGCGACCTGCCACGGCTTGTAACGGGAGTCGATCCCCGCTATTCGGTACACCGCGGCGAAGAAGGTTTCTGCGATCGGCGGGTAGATCGTGAGGTCTCCGGGACGGTTGATCCGCGTGCAACCAGCAGGCCTGCCGAGCGCGGCGCAGCCGGCGGCATCAGGCCACAGCCAGGACTCCCGGAGCGGCACCAGTTCGCTGGCGGCCGGTGGGTCGGCATAGGGGTCGATCCCGGCCGCCTGGACCCGCCCATCCCAGGAGTAACGATAGAGATCATCAGAGGTGGTGGGCGGCCCCGCAAGCGCGGCGAGGCGCACCGCGATCCCTGCCGCGAGGATCAAACCGACGGCGTAACGGCCCGGGAGCCGCAGGGCCGCGACCGTGGCGACGGCCGAGACCGCCGCCCACAAACCGAAGACAACAGGAAGCGACCAGTGGCCCCGAGCCAACGGCTCGCCTCTGACCAGGATCCACGCCAGAGCCACCTCCCCTCCACCCGCCACTAGGAACCCGGCAACCCACGCCGCCGACATGGCAGTCCGACGCGACGGCGAAGCGCCTGTTTTCAACCGCGCATCGCGGGCCGGGTGCCTCGGGCCAGTTCCGCCATCCCCTCGGCGAAGCCGACCTCGGCCACGAAACCGAGACGCTCGGCCGCCTTGGCGGGCGACGCCACGACATGGCGGACGTCACCGAGTCGCCAGCGGCCGGTCACCAGGGGAGCTGGGGCCTCGCCGCCGAAACCTTCGGCCAGGGCGTCAGCCATGTCGCCGACGGTGTGGGGAGTGCCGCTGGCGACGTTGAACGCGCCCGTTTCGATATCGGCGGCGCTGAGGGCGGCGACGTTGGCCCGGTCCACGTCGCGGACGTGAACGAAATCGCGGGTTTGACCACCGTCCTCGAACACCAACGGCGCCCGGCGCGCGGCCAAGGCGCTCACGAACACCGACGCAACACCGGCGTAGGGGGTGTCGCGGGGCATCCGAGGCCCATAGACGTTGTGGTAGCGCAGCGCCACCACCGTGGCGCCCGATTCCCGGCCCCACGCTTGGCACAGGTGTTCCTGGTGCACCTTGGTTGCGGCGTAAGTGTTGCGAGGATCGAGTCGGGTGTCCTCGTCGACCTCGACCCAGGTGGTCGCCCGACCGCAACCGGGGGCCGGGCAGCGCGGTTCGAACCGGCCTGCGGCCAGGTCGCCTTCGGTGCGGAGCCCGGGCCGGAAAACCCCGTGCTCTGGGCAGGCCGCCTGGCCCTCACCGTAGACCACCATGCTGCTGGCAAGCACGAACCGGCCCCGGAACTCGGCCCGCCACAGAGCTTCGAGCAACGCGGCAGTCCCCACGTCGTTGTGCGCGACATAGCTTCCGACGTCGCCGAAATCGACGCCCAGGCCGACCTTGGCGGCCTGATGGCACACCGCGTCGATACCGAACACCGCCCGTCGCAGTAGTGACGGGTCGCGGATGTCGCCGAGCACGCATTCCGTTCTCGGGTCGAGCCCGTCGGAACGCAGGTCGAGAACGCGGACCTCCGCGCCGCGGTCGAGGAGTAGCTCGACGATATGTGAGCCGATGAACCCGGCGCCGCCGGTGACAAGAACTTTCATTCGTGCTGAAACGTCGCGCCGGGAGTCACGGCGCCATCATGCCCAGCGTGCGGGCGACGCCACCTCGGGTACTTCGGAGTTCATCGAAATGTGAGCAATTCGGACACGGCCCGTAAGGTTCGGGCCGATAGACCGAAGAGATGGCCCACGGCTTGTCCCGAGAACCGGGCGCGCATGCCTGACGTCGTCATTCCCGTGCTCGACGAGGCGGCGGCCCTGCCCGGGCTGTTGGCCGCCATGCCTACCGGTTATAGGCCGATCGTCGTCGACAATGGGTCCACCGACGGGTCCGGGGACATCGCATCGAGTCTCGGCGCCCGGGTCGTGAGCGAGCCCGTGCGGGGGTTCGGCGCCGCCTGCTGGGCCGGCCTGGCGGCGGCCGACCCGTCCGACGGTGTCGTGTGCTTCATGGACGGCGACGGCTCGCTCGACCCCGCCGACCTTCTCCGCGTGGCCGGGCCGGTGCTGGCGGGCGACGCCGATCTCGTCCTCGGCGCACGCCGGCCGGTGTCCGCAGGCGCCTGGCCTGTCCATGCCCGACTGGCGAACGCCGTCATCGCGGCCGAAATCCGCCGCCGCAGCGGGTACCGCCTGCACGACCTTGGCCCGATGCGGGCCGCGTCGGCCGAGGGTTTGCGGTCGCTGGGCATCCTCGACCGTCGCTTCGGCTGGCCGTTGGAAATGGTCCTCCGCGCGTCGCAGGCCTCCTGGCGGGTCTCCGAGGTGCCGGTCACCTACCGGGCGCGTATCGGTCGGTCCAAGGTGACCGGGACAGTTGGCGGCACCGCCCGGGCCGTGCGCGACATGAGCCGGGTCCTGCGGTGAGGACACTGCGCGGCGGCCCCCGGTGCCGCCCGCTGCATGTTCTCGTCCTCGCCAAGGCGCCCGTCCCCGGGCGGGTCAAGACCCGCCTGTGCCCGCCCTGCACACCCATGGAGGCGGCTGCCATCGCCGAGGCCGCATTGGCCGACACCCTCGCCGCCGTCGCCGCCTGCCGCGCCGAGTTCAAGATCCTCGCCCTCGACGGGGCTACCGGGCCGTGGTTGCCGCCAGGGTTCGAGGTTGTCGCCCAGCGCGGCGAAAGCTTCGACCAACGGCTTGCCAACGCCTGGGCCGACACCGCCGGGGCCACCGGGGGTTGGGGGATCCAGATCGGTATGGACACGCCCCAGGTCACCGCCGGCATGCTCGATCAGCAACTCTCGTCGCTCGTCGCGCCCTCACGCAGTGGCGGGCGGGACAAGGGGCACTCCCGGGCGTTGCTCGGCGCCGCCGCCGATGGCGGCTGGTGGATGATCGGCCTCCCCGGCTCCGACCCCTGCGCCGTGTTCAGCGGCGTCCCGATGAGCACCTCGTCAACCGGGGCGGCCCAAGCCCAGCGGCTGGTCGCCCTCGGCCTCGACGTGGTGATGGCACCGGAACTGGTCGATATCGACGACGCTGCGGACCTTCGCGTCGTCGCCGCGACGATACCGGCCAGCCGCACCGCGGAAGCTGCCCGCAGGGTTCTCGCCCGGATCGACGAACCGTACCTGACCGCGATCGGAGCCTGATGGGCGCGACGCCCGAAATCGGCTCCCGCCGAAAAAAGGGCGTGGCGCCTGGTCCGGCACCCGAGACCCCACATCGGTCGGTCAGTCGGACGAATAAGACTGCTCGGATCGCTCAACCGCCTCGGAGCGGGGCGTGACTGAAGACCAACAGGAGACCCCCAGAGACCTCGATGAGATCCGGCCGCAGCGCTCCGCGCTCGATTGCTCCTCGGCCGGGGCGGAGGGCGCCGGCCCCGGCGTCCGGGGCTTGCTCCGATCGAAACGGGGACGCGAAGAGCTTTGGAGCGTCGTCTATGCCAAAGCCGTTGCGCCCATCGGCCCGTTCCGTCCTTCGGTGTGGCGCAGCCCGATCCGGGGCCCTTGGCTCACGTCGGTGTTCGGTGCGATCCTGCTCGTCGGCATCCCTGTCGAGTTTGTCACCGGCCTCGTCTCCTACGCCGCCTACGACCCCCGCCTCGGTCACAACAACCCGACGCCTCACACCGGGATCCTGAACTTCTACCTGTTCAACTGGGTGTCCGCCCCCCAGTGGCTGTTCCACGTCACCGAAGGCATTCACGTCGGCCTGGGACTCGTCCTCGTCCCCGTGCTGCTAGCCAAGTTGTGGTCGGTCATCCCCAAGTTGTTCAGCTGGCCCCCGGTCACTTCGATCGCCAACGCGCTGGAGCGGCTCAGCTTGGTGCTCATCGTCGGGGGTGCCGTCTTCCAATTCGTCACCGGCATCATGAACATCGACTACTACTATTCCTTCGGTTTCTCGTTCTACGAAGGCCATTTCCTCGGGGCGTGGTTGTTCATGGCTGGATTCGCCGTCCACGTCGGTCTCAAGTTCCCCACCATGGTCCGATCCCTGCGGTCCCGAAGCCTCCGCGCCGAGCTGCGGACCGGTTTGGCCGACACCAAGTCCGAGCCTCTCGACGCCTCGGGTCTGGTGGCATCCGACCCGGCCAGCGCCACCATGTCACGGCGGGGGGCCATCGCCCTGGTCGGCGGGAGTTCGGTTGCCATCTTGGCGCTGACCGCCGGCCAGACCCTCGGCGGACCATTCCGCCAGGCCGCGCTCCTCGCCCCCCGGGGTCGCACCTACGGCGACGGACCAAACGACTTCCAGATCAACATCACAGCGGGCACCGCCGGTATCCGCGCCGCCGACACCGGCGCGTCGTGGCGTCTCGCGCTGTCTGGCGCCACCGAGACCGAGCTCGCCCGCAGCGACCTGCTGGCCATGGACACCCTCGACGCCGCCATGCCGATCGCCTGTGTCGAGGGGTGGGCCACCGTGCAACGCTGGACCGGTGTGCGCCTGACCGACCTGGCCCGCCTGGTCGGCGTCGATCACCCCACCGGCGCATACGTCGAGAGCCTCGAGAAGAACGGGGCCTACGCAACCGTCACCCTCGCCGGCAACCAGGTGCGCGCCGATCACGCCATGCTCGCCCTGCGCGTCAACGGCGTGGACATTTCCCTCGACCACGGCTACCCCGCCCGGATCATGGTCCCGGCGGCGCCGGGTGTCCACGCCACCAAATGGGTCAAGAGCATCCGCTTCTACGGGCAACGCTGAGATGCGGTACATCCGCCGCTACTACGGCGCCGGGCCGTTGCATCTTCTTTCCCTTCTGGCGTGCCTTGCGTTCGCCGGGTACGTCGTGACGCTCGTCCATCAGGCCCGCGAATGGCAGCTGATCCTGCTGTGGTTCGGCGGCGCGATCATCGGCCACGACATCGTCGCATTCCCGCTGTACGCCCTCGCCGATCGTTCCGCCGGGTTGCTCGGCGCACTTCGACACCCCGATAGTCTCCCGCCCGTTCCGTGGATCAACCACATCCGGGTACCCGCGGTCATTTCGGGCCTCCTCCTCGCTATTTCCTTCCCGCTCGTCCTCGACCTCGCCGGTCCCAGCTACCACGGGGCGACCGGGCTCAGCGTCGCGCCCTTCGCCGGGCGCTACCTCCTGATCGTCGCCGTCCTTTTCGGGACGTCGGCTGTCCTCTACGCCCTCCGGGTGCGAAGCGCCGTCCGGCGCCAAGCAATCCCAAGCCCATCGAGCCGTCCGGATGGGACCGATACGTGACCGACCACAGTTGCCCACAATTCGCGCGTCGGCCGTCGCGGCCACCTTGACCGGCGGGCCTGGACGATCGGGTAGCGAGACGATCGGCGCCATTGCGGTGGCGTGACAATCATCACCCCGCCGAACAACGATGCGGGCGCCGGCATTTCGGCCCCTCTCAGACCAGGAGAGGGTCGGCGACGATTTCGACCAGGGCCGGCCCGTCGTAGGCGAGCGCCGCGCCGAGGGCGTCGCCCAGCTCCGCGACTGACGACGCACGGTAGCCGGCGGCGCCGCACAGTGTGGCGAAGGCAGCGAAGTCGGGGTTGTGCAGGCCGGTCTGCCATACCTGCCATTCCCCTGCCCGCTGCTCCTTGGTGAACTTGCCCAGTTCGCCGTTGTTGAGCCGGACATGGGTGATGTTCATCCCGTATTTCACCGCCGCCGTCAGCTCCATGACGTACTGGCCGAAGCTGCCGTCGCCGCTCACGCTCACGACCGGCCGGCCCGTGCCGCCGACCGCGGCCCAAAGACGGTGAGCGTCGGCCGGCGTTCGCCGGCCCTGACCCAGCACCAGCGGCGGCTACGGGGCGCTCGCCAATCGCTGCCGTCACCAGGGCGGCCCACTCGGGGAAGGCTCCCATCGAGAAAGGGTGGCTGCCCTGCCCGCCTACCAACCGATCGTACAGGTCGACGTCGACCCCATGGCGCTGGGGCCGTTTCCATTCGGTCGAGGTACCTGTCCTGGGCGACGTCGGAGTCACCGCCCGGTTACTGCCTGCCGCCCTCCCCGTGGGCGGCTCCCCGGCGTCGAGGCGGAAGTGGCGGAACGTTGGGCCAGACCCGTCCCGCGGGGAGCTCGTCTAGGTCCAAGGCCCGATGCCACGCCGCCTCAATGTCGCCCGGCAGGGGTGGCGGCTCGAGGGAGGGGGCCGCCGCCATCAGCGGTGTTCGGGGTTGGGGAAGTCGAACCGGCAGCCCGCGTCCCACGCCGAGCGCTGGTTGCCGTGCACCGGGATGCCGCCCGCCTCCTTGAGGATCCGGGCCACGTGGAGCAGGTTCCAGGTCATGAAGGTCGTGTTGCGGTTGGTGAAGTCGTTCTCCGGTCCCCCCGAGCCGGGATCGAGATAGGAAGGCCCGGGGCCCGCCTCGCCGATCCACCCGGCGTCCGCCTGGGGCGGGACGACATAACCCAGATGCTGCAGGGAGTAGAGGATGTTCATGGCGCAGTGCTTCACCCCGTCCTCGTTGCCCGTGACCAGGCAGCCGCCTACCCGGCCGTAGTAGCGGTACTGGCCGGCGTCGTTGAGCAAATGGGAGTTGCCGTACAACCGTTCGATCACCTGGGTGCACACCGAGGTCTTCTCGCCCAGCCAGATCGCGCTGCACAACACCAAGATGTCGGCCGCCATCACCTGCTCGAAGATGGCGGGCCAGTCGTCGCGGGCCCAGCCGTGCTCGGTCATGTCGGGCCACACGCCGGTCGCGATGTCGTGGTCGACCGCCCGCACCACCTCGACGGTGACGCCTTGGCGGCGCATGATCTCGATCGACCGGTCGGCCAGGCCCTGGGTGTGGGAGACCTCCGGGGAACGCTTCAACGTGCAGTTGATATAGAGAGCCCGCAGGCCGCTGAAATCCCACTGGCTCTGATGGCACAGCGCCTCTTGTTCCGGCGTCAGCTCGGTCACCCCTGCCTCCAGTGCGCAATGCGTGTCGGCCACAACGATTGTCCGGGCGGTCTCGTGCCGCGCCGGCGGACATTACTCCGGCCTCCGCATTAGTGACGGCTAGCGGGCGATACGCAATCGACTTGTAAGGAGTCGAGCCGGGGCCGGACCGCTCAGGGCCCGTGCACCAACAAGTTGGTCGCTTGAGAAGGACAAACGCTCTTGTGGCCAGGCCATTTTTTTGCCCGGGATCCGACCGGGTTAACGATGTGCGAGCCCTAATCCTGTCCCGGTGTGCCGAGTAGGGTCAACAGGTCACCCAGTTGGCGGTGCTCGGTCTCCAGATGACGCAACGGTAGACGCGCTTCGATGTGGTAGCGGTTGCGTCGGCCATGGCGAACACGGGTCAAATAGCCCGTTGCCACCAACTCGGCGACGATCGACTGCACCCGACGTTCGGTCACCCCCACCCGGGTCGCGATCTCGCTTAGACGAATCTCCGGATCGGCGGCAACGGCCAGAAGCACCAATGTGTGCGTCGTGACGAACGTCCAACCCGCCTCACGCCGGTCCGCAGACTGAGCGACACTCACAGACGCAAAGATACACGAAATGCCTCAGAAGGCAGACGGTCATATCACGAAACAAAGTTCATATTGTCCCTGCAGGTCCTCGATTAGAAACTGACTGGTTGGTCTGCTACACTGAGCGATGATGCCGAAGCTCGACGCCCTGGCGAAGGAGGGGCGTCGAAGACTCTTAGTCGAGGCGGGCTCGCGGTGCGTGTCCCGTGGCGGCTACCACAACTTGTCAGTGGATGACGTGTGTGTCGAGGCCGGGGTCTCCAAGGGTGCGTTTTACACGTACTTCGCTCGTAAGCAGGACCTGCTGGTCGCGTTGGCCGACGATGACGCCGCCGGTTTGAATGAGTTGGTCGCCGACGCGGCCGATCAGGCGGGAGGCATCGAGCAGATGCGCCGGTTCGTCGCCGCCGCCATCGATCGCGGGGCCGATGTCTCCGCAGTCCAGCTCCGAGCCGACCTGTGGGCTGAGATCGGCTCCGACGATGTGCTCCAGGCCCGCTTCGTCGAGACGACCCGGCAGCGAAGGGTCGCGTTGGCAGCCTTAATCAGCGAGGCGGTCGACACAGGCGAGGTGGTCGAAGTGCCAGCCAACGCCCTCGCCGCGATCTTCCTGGCGTTAAGTGACGGCTTGATGTTGCACCGGCAGCTCGACCCGGCCAGTTTCGGGTGGGCGAATGTTCACCGGGCAGTCGAGGCGTTGCTCGAAGGGCTCCGCTCCGAGCCGTCTATTTGATGGTGGTCGCTGGAGGTTCGACCGGCGACGGGCGCAGAACAGCCGCCCGCGAAGCATTGCGCATCCGTTTGGCCCGCCACCGCGTCACCCTGTCCGCGCTCGGGCGGCGCGGTCGTGTGGTGGTGTTCTTCGCCGCACTGACCGGCGCCGTCACCGGGCTCGGGGTGGCAGGATTCGAGGCGGTCACCCGGGACGGTCTGTTCAACCATCTGGCCAAGGCGCCGTTGGCGGTGCAGGTCCTCGCCCCGCTCGGCGGTCTGCTGCTCGCCGCGGCGGCATTGCGCTTCCTGGCCGGCGGTGCCAGCCCCGCCACGGCCGACGAGTACATAAAGAACTTCCATCAGCCCGGTGTGCGTCTGGCCCTTCGACCGGTGTTGGGCCGTCTCGTGGCGAGCGTCGCCACGCTCGGCTTAGGCGGGGCGATGGGATATGAGGGGCCGTCGATCTATCTGGGTGCCACAGTCGGTTCGGTCCTGCAGAGCCGCTTCAGCCGCCACTTTTCCCGCGACGATGCGAAGGTGCTCCTCGTGGCGGGCGCCGCCGCCGGCGTGGCCGCCATCTTCAAGGCGCCTGCAACCGGCCTGGTCTTTGCTTTGGAAGTGCCCTACCAGGACGATTTCGCCCGGCGTATGCTGCTCCCCGCCGGGATCGCGGCCGCGGTCAGCTATGTGGTGTTCGTCGCCTTCTCCGGGACTGCACCCCTGTTCGCCGTGTCGGGCACGCCACCGTTCAATCTGCGCGATCTGGGCGGCGCGGCACTGCTCGGGGTGCTGTGCGGGATCGGCGCCCGGTTCTTCACCCAGGCGTTGGTGGCAGCCAAGCGACTCTCCGCCCGCATGAACCCGATCGTGCGTGCCGCCGCCGCGGGATCGGTCCTCGCCGTCTTGGCCCTCATCGCCAAGGCGGTCTTCGGCAACCCCCTCACCCTTGGTGCCGGCTACGACAACCTGACCTGGGCGTTCGACCCGCGACGGGCGGTCGCATTGGTCGTGCTGTTGCTGGCCATGCGGGCGGCCGCCACCATCGCCACCGTCGGCGGGGGCGGCGTCGGCGGCCTCTTCGTCCCCCTGGTCGTCGAAGGTGCCCTTCTCGGCCGGACGATGGGCGGCCTGTTCCACACCGCCGCCAACGGCAGCCACTTCTTTCCCCTCGTCGGCGTATCCGCCTTCCTCGGAGCCGGCTACCGGGTACCCCTCGCCGGCGTCGTCTTCGCGGCAGAGGCCACCGGGAGGCCCGGTTTCATCGTCCCCGGGCTCATCGCGGCGATCGTGGCCCAGCTGTTCATGGGCAAAGCCTCCGCCTCCCCGTACCAGGTCGCACCGCGCGCCGGGCACCTCGAGCGGCGCTTCCCGCTGCCCATCACCGCAGCACTGAGAACCGACGTCGCCACCATGCCCCCCGACACCACCCTTTCTGAGTTCTTCGGCCACCACCTCCTCGCCAACCGGGAAAAGTCTGTGACAGTCGTCGACGGGGCCCGCTACCTGGGCGTAATGGCGCTCGAGGAACTCCAGGCGATCCCACACGACCAATGGGACAGCGAACAGGTCGGCGACCACATGCGCATCGACCTACCCACCGCAAACCCCACCATGTCGGTGCGCGACGCCCTCACACTCATGGAAGATGCCGACATCGACCTGCTCCCCGTGCTCGACGGCGAAACCTTCGTCGGTGTCGTCACCACCACCGAAATCCTCAAACTCGACGACATCCTCGACCAGACGGGCGGCGAACCGTGAAACCGGCTCCGTCAGTCTCAGCCCGTCCACAATAAGTCCTCACAAAGATGAATACTCGTAACAACTGATGACAACTGAATCAACGGATCTCGATGACGTTGTTCGCATGCTTGACGGTGATATGGCGGCCCCGACAGGATCTCGTCCAGCACGCCCGGATAGGTAGCGGCCTTATCGGTCACGGCCTTATCGGTCACGGCCTTATCGGTCACGGCCTTATCGGTCACGGCCTTATCGGTCACGGCCTTATCGGTCACGGCCTTATCGGTCACGGCCTTATCGGTCACCACTTCGATCGGTTCCGAACCGGTCGCCGCGAGGCCTTGGTGAAGATGCGCATCAGGGAGCTTCACCATGCCAGGCGAGATTGTCCTCGCCCGGCTTTTCCAGCCAGCTCCGAATGGACGCGACGACGTTGCCTTTGAGGTAACGGTGATGGGCCCCCTACTACCCCGGGCAGCCTTCTGCTCACTTGCTACCCTGGCCAACAGCGGACCCGACGCATGCCTCCCAGGCACGACGTGACCCCCACCCAGCCGGGTCAGAACGGATTCTCGGTGATGAAGCGGACGCTCGCGGTACTCGTCTTTGTGGTCGCAGTCGGCTGCTCGACCGGGTCGAAATCGCCGCCCAACGTCAGCGCCGAACTCCTCACCCTGTCGGACCTCCCGGCCGGGTGGATCGTCGACACCGCCACCCCGGTCGTCGCCGCGCCGGCGTGCCTGCAGCCGCTGGCCGGCCAGCCGGGCACCACGGCGAGCGCCCAGGCACGCTTCGCGGGCAGCGCCGCCCGGATCCCGGTCCTCCACGAAGACATCGCGTATTTCCCCGACGGCGGTGCCGCCGCGCTGTCGGCGTTCGACGCGCTCATCAACTCGTGCTCCGACATCCGTATCACCTACGCCGGCCGGGTCCTGCGGGGCACCATCACGCAAATGTCGTTCCCCAAGCTCGGCAACCAGAGCGAGGCGTTCCAACTCCGGCTCAGCTACCGAGATGTGATCGTCGTCCTCGACGAGATCACCGCCCGCAAAAACAACACGGTGATGTCGATGTCCGACGAGGCGATCGGCACGCCCGACGTCACCCAGGTCCAGCAGATCGCGTCCACCGCGATCGGAAAGCTCTGAGTTCGCCGACCATCCAACCGGCGAGCGCGCCGTCGCGCCACGCCTCGGCGATCCTCACCTCCTGCCCCAGGACCCCCGATGCAGAGGTGCCGGGTCCGATGCCCTCAACCGGTCGCGGGGCGCCGGCCGATCCCCGTTCTCCGAGTGCGTGCAAGCGCTCATGTGATCGACAGCTCGCCGTCGCGAAGCCTGACGACCTCTGATCCGGCGAGGAGGCCATAACCGTCGAACAACCCGTCGACGTCGCGCCGGGCGTTGCGCTGCCGGCGCCACAGGTCGAAGGACCGGAATCGAGCCTGAAACGGCGACCGCCTCGGCGAGCTGCCCGGTGGCGACGCGTCCAAAGCGACAGCGGCCACGTCGAGACTTTCCACCGCCCGTGCAAGCTCGTCGGTACTGGACACCTCGACCAGGTCGACGACGTCCCCGAAGATCCGCTCGAGCTCAACGACGCGGGCTTGGCGTCGAATGCCCGGGCGGTAGCGGGCCAAGTCGCACGACGATCGCCATCGCCGGCCATTCTGCGCCACGGCGACCACACCCCACGAACCACCCACCCCCGGGCTGCGATACCGTTGACCCGTGCCCAAAGCCCCACAGGGCCGGTCAGGGCGATACGCAGAGTTGGACGCCGGCCAGCTGGCGGATGCCGTCGAACGCTCCTACGAGCGCGACGAGCTGCCCGATTGGGAACTCGTTTTCGAGTTGAGTCGGCGCACCATGTCTGCCGAGCATGGCCAAGTCGGGCAGGAACCCGTAGCGTCGTCCAGCGGGGCGTAGACCGGCTCCCGGAGTCGTCTCGCTCCGTCGTCCCGACAATTACCTTGACCGGGAGGACCGGCCGGCTCCTACGATTCGTTGATGGGGGTCGGCGTGCAACCGTGTGGGCCTGCCACCCGACCTTTTCGGCTTCACCTGCCGCTTTCGGCTGTCCGGGCCGGTCGAGCGCGACGGGAGAAGATAGGGGCACCGTTGCATTGAGGCTGACCGGGTGGTGGGCGACGGCAACGAAGAACGGATGTCCGGCGCCTCGCCCGAGCCCTCGAACTGTTCGACCTCACCGCCGCCGACCCCCGCTGGGCCGGGCGGCGGCGAGAGGAAGTCCTGCGGGCCCGGGAGGTCACCTGCGACTGCCTCGCCGGCGACAACATCTACGCCACCTCCTCCGAGTCCCTCGACCGCTACTTCACCGCGTTCGCGGTCCTCGCCCGCCAACCAAACCGGGTCCACCTGCCGACACGCACCGACGGCTAAGCACCAGGAAACCAAGCGGCGGGCTTCGGTCCTTACCGTCGTTCCCGGGTCATGACACGGAGAACGCAAACAGACGAGGTTGAGGCAATCGACCCAGACGATGCAGTCGGTGGCCACGTTCGCTAGCCGGCGACCGTGGATGCATATTGGCGTGTTTGACGGTGTTGTGAAACGCCCCCGCCGGGATAAGGTGTTTGCCTTGTCAGTCACCACCTGAAACGAGCTCTTCGAGGTGTTCGGCGCCCGCCTTCACTCAGCCGAGCGAAGCCTCACCGTGGCGTCGACCCCGGTTAGGTCGGTTTCGGCTTCAGGGCGGCGACGACAGCAGCGAATTCGGCTCGGAGCTGATCGAGCCTGGCCTTTCCTTCGGACGCCTCCGCAATGATGTCGGCCGCCAGCCAGGTTATGAGGCGGCCGGCCGGGCCAGGTAGAACCCGACCCGGCCGATCCGGTGCTCATCGTCGGTGTCGGCCAACAGGTATCCGACCAGCTGGTAGCCGACTCGACGGGCCATGGACAGGTCCGTGGTGGTTTTCAGGTCGACCAGGCATCCGTTCACGATCAGGTCGCCGTCAGCGCCGCCCAGCTGGCGGCTCAAGGCGAAACGAGGGTTGGCGGTCACCGGCTGGTAGAACTCACCCCGATAGGCATCCACGAACGCCTGGCCTAGCGCCGACAAGTCAGCCACCTCCGCCTCGTCGACGAACCCAAGATGCTCGTCAACCGAGCTGCTGGAGCTCAAACGGTCAAGGCGGCTCGGCACCCGGCCGGCCCGGGCTTGGGTCTCGTAGAGGGCCAAGACGTAGCAGAACCTGGCCATCGACTCCTCGTCCGACCCGGCGAGAACACGACCGCGGGGATCGTGGCCGGCAACGAAATCGTTCATGGCGTCAGCGACCGCGTCGAACGGCGTCGAACTGTCGGGGCTGACGGCGGTGGTCATTGGTAGGCCCACGGGCGACAACCGCTACTTCCCGCAACGCCTCTCTGGCGAAGTCGCACGCCACCGTCGGGTCCCCCCGTCGTCGTAACTCGGCCGAGCCGGTCGAGCCGCCGAGTTCCCGGTCAGCTACAGGGCGCTCAAGCGGCCCGGCTCGCGCCCCGAAGAGCCGCCTTGGTTTAGCCGTCTGGGTCCGCGTACACATCGGGCGCAACTGGGGCGCCCCGATGTCGCAGAAGAACGAACCGGAGTTGGTGACCAGCGGCCCCTACCGCCTGGTCCGCCACCCCATCTACTCCGGCGTACTGCTCGCCGGCGTGCGCCACCGCGGTGGCGCTGAGTTGGACGTGGCTGATCGCCGTCGCCCTCGCCGGGGTGTACTTCGGCTACGGCGCCATCGTCGAGGAGCGCAACCTGACCGTGCAGTTCCCCGACCCCTACCCGGCGTACCGGCACTCGACCAAGATGTTCGTGCCCTTCACCCTCTGAGCGACTCGCGCGAGAAGCACGTAACTATCGGTCTCGCGCCTCGACCAACCAACCGGCCGAGGGGCTCGGCCCACACCGACCGACCCCGCCATCGGACCCGTCGACGCCGAAAAGGTTTCCGGTTCCCGAAGCGTCGTTCTCGCAAATCCTTCGTCCACCGTCACCGGTGCGGAACGCCGCCCTCGGCGCCTGGCGTTCGCTCCCCTGAGGCCGACCGCCGTCTGGTGGAGGGAATCGAGGCTGCCCGAGGCGCAAAAGGGACCTGCCGAAGCGGATCAATGCCGTCTGTCCGGACGGCTCGGCGAGATTCGCGCGCCGCGGCCTGGGTGGCATTGAGACCGGTCTTTGATTGCGGGGCGTTGGCGCACAAGTCTCAGCGGACAGCGGCGTCGACCGGTAGTAGCTGGGTCCGGGGCGGCGGTGCGCCGA
>Ga0302326_10015275_pt1 | contig 16169 bp, 7 predicted proteins | sample Palsa_T0_3_FD_202264 | JGI IMG/M metagenome (GOLD analysis project Ga0302326, IMG submission 202264) | Peat permafrost microbial communities from Stordalen Mire near Abisko, Sweden - Palsa_T0_3 | ecosystem: Environmental > Terrestrial > Soil > Palsa > Peat permafrost | place: Sweden: Abisko... | reverse complement strand
ATGTAGCGGCCCTTGCGGCCACCCGGAAGATTCCGCCAAGGCGCGAACATCCGCGTTCCATGCAGCCCTCCATGTTATCCGTCATCCATGTCCTGATCATGGGCGTCTCTTCCGACGACTACGATCGGGTGCTGCACGACTCGGCCGACGATGCGCAGCGCGTTGCCGCGACGATCGCTGGAGTGGTCGGGGTCGATGTGTACGGCGCGCCCGACCATAGCGAAGTCATGCTGATCAGTCAGTGGACCGACGAAACTGCCTGGAGCAAGGCCCAGTGGGACGAGCTGATGCAGGACGTCGTCGTGGCCCGGTTCCGCGATGCCCGGCGCGTGCACGCAAAACTCTATCATCGGGTCGATCTCAAAAGCAGCGCAACCGGTTCGGCTTGAGTCCCAACAACGGCAGAAGAAGAAGAGCGGGGCCGATTGCGGCCCCGCTCCCTTTCCGACCTGAATTCCGAGCGGCTTACGAACAGCCGCTGGTGGTTCCGCAGCTGTCGCACTTGAGGCACGTACCGTTGCGGACGAGGGTGAACTGGCCGCATTGCGTGCAGGCGTCGCCGCTGTAGCCTTTGGCGACCGCCTCGCGCGCCTTGGCGGCGACGATGTGTCCTTTAGCTGGGCCAACGGAACTCGCGGTTGAAACCGCTCCGACCGGTTCGGGAACGCGCGTGACGACGGCCGCGCCTGCCGGCGATGACGCAGTGGGCGCAATCGCTTTGGGCGGGGTGTAGGTGCGGACTTCCATCGTCTCCTCGGCGACGTATTCCGGCTCCGGACCCATCGCGTCGACGGCTTGCGACGGCTGCACCTGCGCGAGGTCGTAGCGACCGAGATAGCTCACGGCCAACTCGCGGAAGATGTAGTCGAGGATCGAGGTCGCCATCTTGATATTCTCGTGGCCGACCACGGGGCCGTTGGGCTCAAAGCGCGTGAACGTGAACGCGTCCACGTATTCCTCGAGCGGAACCCCGTGCTGGAGTCCGAGCGACACCGCGATCGCGAAGTTGTTCATCAAGCTGCGGAAGGCGGCGCCTTCCTTGTGCATGTCGATGAAGATCTCGCCCAGCGCGCCGTCGTCGTAGTCGCCCGTCCGCAGGTAGACCTTGTGGCCCCCGACGATCGCCTTTTGGGTGTAACCGCTGCGGCGGTCCGGCATCCGCCGGCGTTTCGCGATGTAGCGGTACACGACGCGCTCCGCGATGCGGACCGCACCTTCGTAGGCCGTGGCCGGCGCCTCCATTTCGTCGCCGTCGCCGACATCGTAGCTCGCGGCCAGTGGCTGCGAGAGCTTAGAGCCGTCGCGATAGAGCGCGACCGCCTTGACCATCTTCTCCCAGGAGTAGCGGTAGGCGTCCTTGACGTCGGCGATTGTCGCCGTTTGCGGGAGGTTGATCGTCTTGCTGATCGCGCCGCTGACGAACGGCTGCGCTGCCGCCATCATGTCGACGTGCGCTAGAGGCCGAATAAACCGCGCGCCGTGCTTGCCGCACGGGGTCGCGCAATCGAACACCGGCAGATGCTCGGGGTTGAGGAACGGTGCGCCCTCGAGCGTCATCCGGCCGCAGATCACGTCCGAGGCTTCCTCGATTTGCGATGAGGTGAAGCCGAGCGTGTCGCGGAGGATCGAGTGGTTCCAGTCGGCGAGTTGCGCGTCGGTCATGCCGAGTTTCTCGCGGCAGAATTCCTCACCCAGCACGTGCTGGTTGAAGACAAAGCCGATCTCGAAGGCGCCCAGGAGTTGGGATTCGATCTTGTCGACCGCCTCGTCGTCAAAACCCTTAGCCTTGAGCGTCGCGCGGTTGATGTGCGGCGTGCCTTCGAGCGTGTTGGTGCCTTTGGCGAAGGTCTCGATGGCGGCGATCTGTTCGGTGTTGTAGCCGAGGCGCCGCAGGGCAGGCTCGACCGACTGGTTGACGATCTTGAAGTACCCGCCGCCGGCGAGCTTCTTGAACTTGACCAACGCAAAGTCGGGCTCGATCCCGGTCGTATCGCAGTCCATGACTAACCCGATCGTGCCGGTCGGCGCGATGCAGGTGGTCTGGGCATTGCGGTAGCCGGCAACCTCACCGATCGCGAGCGCATGGTCCCAGGTCGTCCGCGCCAGCGCCCAGGTCTCTTGAGTGAAGAGCGTCGGTGGGTGCGTGGTCGGCCGAATCGTGAGCTCTTCGTACTCGTCATTCGGCACCGCGTATGCCGCGCGCCGATGATTGCGCAGGACGCGCCCCATCGGCTCAACGTTTGCGTCGTAACGCGGGAACGGTCCAAGCTCGCGGGCCATCTCGGCCGAGGCCTTGTACGCCGCACCGGTCATCAGCGCGCTGATCGCGGCGCACCACCCGAAGCCTTCCTCCGAGTCGTACGGCAAGCCCATCCGCATCAGCAGCGTGCCCATGTTGGCATAGCCAAGTCCGAGCGTGCGGAAGTCATACGACTTGCGCGCTACCTCGCGGCTCGGGAACTGCGCCATCAACACGCTGATCTCAAGCGTGAACGTCCAAATCCGGCACGCTTCCGCAAATCTCCGCGGGTCAAAATGTCCAGCTTCATCGAGAAACGTTACGACATTGAGACTTGCGAGATTACAGTTGTGCGCGATCATGCCCTCGGCGATGACCGAGTGCGTCGTCGGCTCGGTGATGTCGTACACGGTTTCGAGACCATCCGGCACGATCGAGACGACCTTCGTAGCGCGCGGATTCTTCAGCGCGCCGGAAAACGGCTGTGCGAGAATCTCCCGGGTCGCTGCATCCTTTGCAGTCGAACACGGGAACCCGACCAGATTCAGGAACTTTCGTGCCTGCTGATTGTAGATCCGAAGCTGACCCTGCGGATTCTTCCGACCCTGCGGATGCGACCACGCCTGACGTGACGTAATGCCGAGGTCAGACAGCAAGAGTTGAACTGACCGCAGGAGTTCCCTTGACGACGACGCGAGCATCACGTTTTGCTCGCGCGCCGCGGTATCGTTGCGCAGGCACCCGTCGGCGGAGAAAAGGCCCTGCAGATAGGCGATCTTTAGGTCATTTGCGACACCATGGATCGCCGTCGGGACGTCCTTCGTCGTGGCGAGGCCCTGCGTGTATCCGAAGTTCTCTTCGAGCAGGCGAATAAGCGACGTCTGCCGCGACGTTGTCTGCATCACACCATTGCTCTGCACCGAAATGCGGGACTCACGGACAACGGGCGGCCACGATGTTTGTCCGAGCCCAGCCGCAATCGTCTTGAAGCTGTGAAGGGCTGCGGTCATGGTCTCGGCCGTATCGCGCTCCGTCGGCCCAAAGACGAGCGCCGCCGTATCCTTGTTGAACACGCCGTCGCCCGTCATCCAGCCGAGCATCTGCCAGCGCTTGACCTCGAGCGGATCCGATCGGAAGGCGACGGTATCGCCGGTCTCGCGGATTGCAATCCGGTCCGTCCCGACCGCGAGCGCGTCCATCCGCTTCCATTCGCCGGCAGCGGTCAGGAACTTGTGATCCCCGGTGGCGCGTATCTGCCGGCCGTCCTTCAGCGTCATACGATAGACTTGGCGCTCCCCGACCTTGGTGACGAACGCGCGACGGTACGCCGTGAGCCGGCGATGGTCGTGCTCGCTATAGAGCTCCGTCGTCATCATGATGGGCTCGCCAGCCTCCTGCGCGGTATAGAGATCGGCGACCGTGCGCAACCCGTAGGGCGTGCTGATCCGCGTCTCCGGAGCAAAGCACGCCGTATCATCGAGGAACATGTATTCTGAGCAATTGTGGACGACAATACCGTTCGCCACGAAGTGCGAAGTGTCGGGCTCGGTCAGGTCGTAGACAGCCTCCTCACCGGCGTACCGCACCATGGCGACTTCGTCGGCAAGCGTGTCACGGTACACCGGTACCGAGTGACTCATCGCTGCCGTCGCTTTCGCTGAGGCATGGTGGAAGCCGATCTCGCGCTCGAACAGGACGCGCGAAGACCCCGTGATCCGGAGCGATTGCAGCTCGCCCAAGCGACTGCGATTGATTTTCGACTTGATTCTGAAGCCCAGCAGAAGCAGTTGCACCTGCTTGAGCAACTCGAACGACGTTGAGTCGAGCGAGATGTATTGCGATCTCTCTCCGGCGTTGGCGACGCATCCGTCGGCCGTGAAAAGGCCACGCAGAACCGCAGCCGTCGAGTCACGGTCAAGCTCGTGGACCAGAGGAGTGAACTGGCTGCCTGCGCTGATCGCATCGACCTGCGCAAACGCCCCAAGCTCGGTCTGAACTCCGCCCGCCGGCGATCTGCCCGTAGCGGCGGCAAACTCAGGGACCGCCTTTTGCTTGGCACCGACAGCGAGGCCGATCGCCTCCGCGACTTCAGTTTCAAGGGTCCGCGACCCAAACCGAGTGGCGCCGAGCATCACTCGTTCGCCGATGATGAGGTCCTTCACGGCGACGTCGCCGCGCTCTTCGGCCAGAATCTTGTGGTCCGCGGTTACGCGGAGCTCGTAACCTGCCCGGGTGCGCAGCACGTAGACGGGCTTTGTGCCGGTTGCGAAGATGTTATTGACGAAGTGCGGTTTGCCGTCGGAACCGATGACGAAGGTCGCTTTACCAACAAGTTCATCGATACGGCGCTGGCCTTCCGTTGTCGCAACGAGCGTGTCGCCGGTAACGCAAGGGTTGCTCGCATTGATAGGGCCATCGGCCGGGCATGTGTGCCATTCGTTGATTGTCGTGTCGTATTGGACGCCCGGATCCGCGCACTGCCACGCGGCGATAGCGATCTTCTCCCAGAGGTCTGCAGCGGAAACCGACTTGATCTTCGCGCTGCCGCCGTCGCCATATTTCGTCCGCCGCGGGATGAGGTCCCACGATTGATTCGCATCGAGACGCGCAAAGAAGTCGTTCGGGACGCGAACGGAGTTGTTCGAGTTCTGACCTGAGACCGTGCCGTATGCCTTCGAATCCCAATTCGTGTCGTACGTCTCGATCATGAGCGATTTATAGCCCTGGCGCGCGTAGTCCAGCGCGTATTGAATATTCGCCTGTGGTATCCCTGAGCCGAGTGCAGCGCGAATCGCTGCTTTGAGGCCTGGATTCAAAGCAGGGTCGAGACGTGCAGAGTCCGGGAGCGTCTCATCGCTTGCCGCTTTGATCACGGCATTGAGATGTTTCTCGCAGATAATTGAGCCAGCCACGAGGTCGGAGACTTTCTGCTCCTCCGTCACCTTCCAACTGATGAACTCTTCAATGTCGGGGTGATCGAGATCGAGGCACACCATTTTCGCGGCGCGCCGAGTCGTGCCGCCCGATTTGATTGCGCCGGCAGCGCGATCGCCGACCTTGAGAAACGACATCAAACCTGAGGACGTGCCGCCGCCCGACAGCTTCTCGCCTTCACCGCGAATATGCGAGAAATTACTGCCGGTGCCTGACCCGTATTTGAAGATGCGCGCTTCACGAACCCAAAGGTCCATGATGCCGCCCTCGTTCACGAGGTCGTCGCTGACACTCTGAATGAAGCAGTTGTGGACGACGACGTTATTCGTGAGGAAGCTGTGGCTCTCGGTTTGGATGTCGTAGACATCGGCCTCGCCAATGGACTCGATCGCCACAATACGTTCCTCGTGGCTCTGAACAACCATGGGCGCTGAGGCGATGGCTGTGATGGTGCCGCTCGCACCAAGTTCGACGGAGCGGTCGCGGCCGATCGGACGCGCGACGACGCTCGAATCCTTCAGCCATTCCGACAGCGCGGTTGCGACGTTTCCCGAAGCTTCCGCGCGTTGAAGAAGCCGCATACCTGGGACGAGCGTCGACACAGGCCGCCATGTCCGGTCGCCGGCTTCTTGGTCGCATGCCAGGACCAGGTGGTCGGCCGTGGCTTCGATGGCGTTGCCGTTGGCGAGGGTGACGCGGAAGACGGGCTTTACGCCGTTGTAGGCGGTTGCGGTGACCCGCGTGACGCCCGTTTCATCGTAGACCGGCAAGCCGACGAGGTTGTTCTCGACGATTGCGCCGATCGCGATCGGGCCGTCGGGCGTGGTGACCAGGGCGCTATACGGTAGGCAAGCATGCGGCGCTGGGTGTTCGTAGGCGGAGGTTGATTGGGCGAGCTCGCCGGTCTTGGCATCGACGTACCAGTGGCCTTGCGAGGGGCCGGAGATGCCGTACGCCCAGTGGAGGCCGGTGTTGAACCACTGCGGTGAGTTGGGCGCGCCGATCTGACGGGCCAGCATCGCGCACATCTCGTCGTAGTAGGCGCGGGCCTGGAATTCGTCGTCGAAGTAGCCGTGCTTGAAGCCCCAATAGGTCCAGCAGCCCACCAGGCGGTGGAAGACCTGCCGGGCGTCGGTCTCGGGACCGAAGGTCGCGTCGTCGGCGGCCTCCGAGCGCCACAGCCACTCGGGGATCCCCTCTTCGGGGACCCGCACCGTGCGGTCGGGGACGCCGGCCTTCCGGAAATACTTCTGGGCGATGATGTCGGTGGCGACCTGGGACCAGCCGGTCGGGATCTGAGCGTCTTTCAGCTCGAAGACCACCTTGCCGTCCGGGTTGACGATCCGCGAGGTGCGCGGCTCGAAGGCGATGCCGGCGTAGGCGTCGCCCGGGGCGGAATACGTACGCGTGAACTTCATGCCGACTGCGGTCCTCTTTGGTCGCCGTGCGCTCAGAGCGGGGGCTCACGAGTATCGAACAGATGTTCGCTCTCGTCAATCCCCTCGGGATGCCCGATGCAAAGGCGGACACACCATATTGTGGCCGCCATCGCCGGGATGTACCAGATATTGTACCGCAGACGGGAAACCTTGTGGAGGGGGAGGGGACAACTTTTCTTTCCCGGGGATGACTTGGGTCGACCGGTGGACTCGCCCGGCGGGGGTATCGAGCTTGACGCTGAGCGGGGTGAGCGGGCTGTGGACGGAACCGGGGATAGCGTGGAGAGAATCCGGGCCGACCACCACGCCGACACGCTCCCGGAAGTCTCCCTCGACGATCTGACGGCCTGGGGGATCACCGGAATCATCGTCGATCTCGACAACACGGTCTGCGCCTACCGCCGGCCGGAACCGGCCCCCGGCGTCGCGGAGTGGATCCGGGCTGCCCGCGAGCGCGGTTTGGCCGTCGTCCTGGTCTCCAACAACTTCACCGAGCGGGTGGCCCTGGTGGGCGCCGAGCTGGGCATTCCTGTTGTCGCCAATGCCCTCAAGCCGCTGCCGTTCGCGTTCTTGCGCGCCCTACGGCTGCTGGGTACGCCGCGCTCAGCGACCGTCGTGATCGGGGATCAGCTTTTCACCGACGTGCTCGGAGCCAAGTGCCTCGGCCTACGGACGGTGCTGACCAAGCCGCTGGTCGCGCACGAGTTCCCGCTGACGCGGGTGCTGCGGTTCCTCGAACGGACGCTGGCCGGCCGCACCTGAACCTGGCCCAAGGCCCGAAACCGGTTGCGGGTACAGAACCGGCATATGGAAGGCAACGAACCCGCCCTGACCGAGACAAACTCGGACACGGTGCTCGCCGAAGACGAACTGGTCGACGACGACCGCGCCGGCCGCGGCGGCGACGAAGCCCCGGCCGAAAGGTAAGCGACGGGGACTCACGCCCGGCGAAGCCGTACAACGTGCGGGTCGTGAGCGCGCGCCCCGATCTTCCCAAGAACTACGATCCGGCCGAAGTCGAGCCGCGGCTCTACGCGCGCTCGCGCGAACTGGGCGTCTTTCACGAAGACCCCGACCCTGCCCGGCCGCCGTTCATCATCTCGATGCCGCCGCCGAACATCACCGGCCGCGCGCACCTCGGGCACGGCTCGACCTACACGCCGATGGACATCCTCACCCGCTACCATCGGATGCTGGGCGAAAATGCCGACTGGATTCCGGGGCAAGACCACGCCGCGATCGCCACCGAGGCGGTGCTGGTGCGCGAACTGGCGCAGGAGGGGAAGACCCGCGAGGGGCTCGGACGCGATGGCTATCTGGAACGCGCGTGGGCTTGGCGCGAACAATACGGCGACATCATCAACCAGCAGTTCGCGCGCCTCGGCTACGGCCCCGATTGGGAGCGCGAGCGATTCACGCTCGATCCGGGCCTCTCCGCAGCCGTCACCAAGGTCTTCATCGACCTCTATAACGACGGCTTGGTCTACCGCGGGACCCGCCTGGTGAATTGGGATCCCGAAGCCCGCTCGACGCTCTCCGACGCGGAGGTCGAGAGCGAACCGGTCGACACGTTCCTGTGGCATCTTCGCTATCGCGCCGACGACGGCGGCGAAGGCATCGTGATCGCGACCACGCGCCCGGAGACGTTCTTGGCCGACGTGGCGGTCGCCGTGCATCCCGACGACGAGCGATACCGTGATCTGATCGGCACCAAGGTCGTGCTGCCGCTGGTGCACCGGTCGATCCCCGTCATCGCCGATGAGGCCGTGCAGCCCGCATTCGGAACCGGCGCGGTCAAGGTCACGCCGGCGCACGATCAGACCGACTACGAGATCGGCACGCGTCACGGACTGCCGATGCCGACCGTCATCGACTTCGACGGACGCATCGCTGCGCCGCTGTGGCGCTACGACGAGACGCCGGCCAAGCGTGCTACCATCGACGCGCAGACGGACCGCATGCGGGCATACATCGGGCTCGACCGCTTTGAGGCCCGGCGCAGAATCGTCGAGGATCTGCGCGCGGCCGGCGCGCTGGTCAAGGAAGAATCGTACGAGACCAACGTCCCGACCAGTTCGCGTTCACACGCGGTGATCGAACCGCTGCTCTCGCTGCAGTGGTTCGTCTCGATGGAAGCGCTCGCGAAGCCGGCGCTCGAAGCCTACCGCAGCGGCGCGATCCGGTTCGTCCCCGAGCGGTTCGGGCGCACCTACGAGTTCGGTCTAGAACGCATTCGCGATTGGAACATTTCGCGGCAAATCTGGTGGGGGCACCAGCTGCCGGTCTGGTACACGCCGAGCGACGACGTGGTGGTGGCCGAGAACGAAGCCGCCGCGCGCGAGATCGCCCGCAAGAAGTACGGCACGACCGAGCTGCGCCGTGATCCCGATACGCTCGACACCTGGTTCTCATCGGGGCTGTGGCCGTTTTCGATCCTCGGCTGGCCCGAACGAACGCCCGAGCTCGAGCACTGGTACCCCAACGCGGTGATGGTCACCAGCTACGACATCATCTTCCTTTGGGTCGCGCGGATGGTCATGCTCGGGCTGCGCTTCATGGACAAGATCCCATTCTCGACCGTCTTCGTTACGCCGCTGGTCTTCGACATGGAAGGCCGCAAGATGTCGAAGTCGCTGGGCAATGCCATCGATCCGATGACGGATCTGGTGCCGCTCTACGGTGCCGACGGCACGCGCTTCGGGATCGTCCGGCAGATGCGCTTGGAATCGCAGGAACTCCGCTTCGATCAGCGCCAGTGCGATGAAGCCAAACGTTTCTGCACCAAGCTTTGGAACGCGCTTCGCTACACCGTTGCGCTCGAAGAAGGGCTCCCGCCGGCCGGCGTGCTGCCCAAAACGGAGGCGCTCACGATCGCCGACCGCTGGATTCTGACCGAGCTGCGGTGTTGCATCGAGACGGTGAGCGAGGCCTACGAAGGCTTTGCTTTTGGAGTCGCCGCCGACACGCTGCTGCAATTCGGCTGGTACCAGTTCTGCGACTGGTACATCGAGGCGTCCAAAGCGCCGGGCGGAAGCGCGACGCGCGGGGCAGTCCTCTCGTTCGTCCTCAACGCGTTCGTGCGCGCGATGCACCCGATCGCGCCGTTTATCACCGAAGAGATCTGGCTCACGCTCCCGCACGACGGCGCGACGATCGTCACCGCGTCATGGCCCGACGTCGCCGAGATTCCGGAGTTCCCGGACGAGGCTGAGACGTTCCGTGCGCTCATCGACAAGGTCGAGGAACTGCGCACCTTGCGCGCCGAGTGGCGCATTCCGCAGAAAGAAGCGATGCAGGTCGCGATACCGGCTGCGCTGGCGGCCGAGACCGGGCTCGTGCAGACGCTGGCCACGATCGCCCGCGCCGAGTTCACCACCTACGAAAACGGTACCGCCGGCTCGCTGCGCGACCGGATCGCGGGGGTACGCGCGGTCGCTGATCCGGCGAAACTGCTCGCGCGTTACGAACGTGAGATCGCGCGGCTGGTCCCCGAGCTGGAGCGTTCGCAGCGCAAGCTCGCCAATCGCGGCTTCGTCAACAACGCGGCGCCCGACATCGTGGAGGCCGAGCGCGCAAAGGCGGACGGCTTCCGTGACGAACTCACCCGGATACGGCGCGCGCTCGACGAGTTCGGCTAGCCGGAGGGCGTTCGCGCCCAGGGAGAGGGTCATCAGCATGCAGACGGCACTTCGGACGCTCGGGCATTTCATCGGCGGGGAAGAGATCGCGGGCGCGTCGGGCCGCTTCGGCGACGTCTACGATCCGGCGGCCGGCGAAGTGCAGGCGCGGGTCGCCTTCGCCTCCGTCGAGGAGGTCGATCGCGCCGTGCGGACCGCCCGCGCGGCGTTCGCGGTCTGGTCGGCGACCCCGCCGCCGCGCCGCGCCGCCGTCATGTTCGCGTTCCGCAGCGCCCTCATCGGCAATACCGACCGGCTGGCGCAGACGATCTCGCGCGAACACGGCAAGACGCTCGACGACGCGCGCGGCGAAATCCAACGCGGGCTCGACGTGGTCGAATTTGCCTGCGGCATCCCGCGCCTGCTGACGGGCGACTTCAGCGAGAACATCTCGCCCGGGATCGACGTCAAGGCCGTCCGCCAGCCGCTCGGCGTGTGCGCCGGAATCTCGCCGTTCAACTTTCCGGCGATGGTGCCGATGTGGATGTTCCCCGTCGCCCTCGCGTGCGGCAACACCTTCGTGATGAAGCCCAGCGAGAAGGACCCCTCGGCGACGCTCGAAGTCGCTCGGCTGCTGATCGAGAGCGGCTTGCCGCCCGGCGTGTTCAACGTCGTCAACGGCGATCGCGTGGCGGTCGATGCGATCTTGGATCACCCCGGCATCGACGCGGTCAGTTTCGTCGGTTCCACTGCCGTGGCCGAGCACGTCTACACGCGCGCGGCTGCAGCCGGCAAGCGCGTTCAGGCGCTGGGCGGCGCGAAGAATCACTTGGTCGTCATGCCGGATGCCGATCTCCCGCAAGTCATCGACGCGCTGATGGGGGCGGCGTTCGGCTCGGCGGGCGAGCGCTGCATGGCGATCTCGGTCGCCGCCATCGTCGGCGACGAAACGGCCGACGCGGTGGTGGCGAAGCTGCGCGAGCGGATCGCGAAGCTCCGTGTCGGCCCCGGCGACGCCGCAAACGTCGAGATGGGACCCTTGGTAACGCCCGATCACTTGGCGCGGGTCCGCGGGTACGTCGACGGCGCGCGCGCCGAGGGCGCGGAGATCGCGGTCGACGGCCGCGACGCCGCGCTGCCCGAGCGCGGCTTTTTCTTCGGTGCAACTGTCCTCGACCGGGTCGATCCTTCGATGCGCGCCTATCGCGAAGAGATCTTCGGTCCGGTGCTGGCGGTCGTGCGGGTCGGCTCGTATGACGAAGCGCTCGCGCTCGTGAACGCCCACACGTTCGGCAACGGCGCCGCGATCTTCACCCGCGACGGCGACACCGCGCGGCACTTCGATGCCCACGTGCAAGCCGGCATGGTCGGGATCAACGTGCCGATCCCGGTACCGGTTGCGTATCACAGTTTCGGCGGCTGGAAGCGCTCGCTCTTCGGCGATATGGCCGTCCACGGAATGGAGGGCGTGCGCTTCTACACCCACCTCAAAACGACGACTTCGCGCTGGCCGACCGGCATTCGCGCCGGCGCCCAGTTCACGATGCCGACGTAGCATGCAAGAGGCACGCGAGCGGATCGTGCGCTGGGAAGATCCGCAGCCGACGGCCGGCATGGTGCGAAGTTCGACCGGCTTGGAAGCGCTGCGCGCGGTGCGCGACGGGACGGTTCCCGCACCGCCGATTTCCGTGCTCATCAACTTCAAGCTTTTGCTGGTTGAAGAAGGATGCGTCACGGTCGAGGGTTATCCCGGCGAGGAGCACTACAATCCGATCGGTTCCGTGCACGGCGGTTTCGCGCTGACGATCTTCGATACCGCGATGAGCTGCGCGGTGCACTCGCTGCTGCCGGCCGGCGTCGGCTACACGACGACCGACATCCAGGTGCGCTTTATCCGCGGCCTGACGAAGGAGACCGGGCCGGTGCGCTGCGAGGCCGTCGCCCTGCACGTCGGGCGCTCCACGGCAATCGCCGAGGGGAAGCTGCGCGATGCCGAGGGCCGTCTGCTGGGGACGGGGACGACCGCCTGCGCGATCCTGCGCTCGTCCGCAGGTGACGCTTCTCTGACCCGCTAACGACGGCGGCACAATCAGCTTGGCGTCCGTATGGACGCCTACGCCTTCGGTATGTAGGAGCCGGCCAACGTGAGCAACGCGTCACCGAACCGCAATCCCCGCTTCCAGAATGGTTTCTTGGCCTTGGGAGGCCTGCTGGCGGCCTTCGCGCTGCTGGCCGGCTGCAGCGGTTCGGGCGGCTCGGGGCTGGCCGGGCTGTACAAGCCCGGTACGGGCATCTTGACTCCGTCGCCGAGTCCGAGCCCGAGCCCGACGAACAGCGTCGGGACGGTGACCTGCACGAACACCAGCACCGCCTCGATCGGCGCGACCGGCGGCACGATCTCGACCAACGCGACCACCGGCTCGCTCACCGAAACCTTCGCCGCCGGCGCCTTCGGCAGCGCGACCACCGTCACGTTAGGCTACATCGCGCAGGCCAATCTCCCCGCCCCGCTGGCGCGCTTCAGGCACCTGAGCCGGAACGGGATGCGCACGCCGCAGTTCACCGCCGGCGCAGGCAACACGTATGTGGCGGCGTTCTGCACGACGTTCAGCGGCGCAACGCCGGCGACCGCGGCCGCGCTCAGCGGGACCGGCGTCGTCCCCAACAGCATCGCCACGGGCACGCAGCTCAACATCGCGATCAACCAAAACGGTACCTGGGTCGATGTCGGGACGGCCCTGGTCACGGCGGGCGGCAACTTCCAGTCGACGCCTGCGACCGTGTCGCTGCCCGGCGTCAACGCCGCCGGCAACTACCTGGTGTACCTGCCGGCTTCCGGCACGAACACGGCGCAGGTCAACCTCGGCTTCGCGTTGGTTGCCGACGACGGCAGCGGCATTGTCGCCAACGGATTGCAGTTCATTCAAATCGAGGACAGCTCGGGGAACGCGGAGCCGACCCCGACCACGACCTTCTTCCCGCTCACGGGCGGTGATCTTGACGGTCAAGCGCTGACCCCGGATGCCTCCGAGGGCGCGGTCGTCGACGGCAGCAACCTGGTTCATTTCTTCTCCGGCATACCGCAGCACAACGTCGTCATCTCGCCCACCACAGTCGACGTGACCGCGTACGGCGGCGACGGCGACTCGATCGTCAGCCTGCCGAGCGGCGACGAGGCCGTGGTGACCGGCGACAACGGCGGTGCGCTGGCCGTGATCTCCGGAATCCTCTCCGGAAACCCGGTCATCGCGGATACGATTCCCAATCCCAACACCAACGGGCGTGATGGCCTCGTAATCTCGCAAGACGGCACGATCATGCTCTCCCGCGGCCACAGCGAAGGCACTCCCGGCATCGACGTCTATTCGATCGCTCACGTCGCGCCGCACGCCGGCTCGACCGCAACGGGAACCACCAGTTACAACTTCACGCTCTCCCAGACGATCACGACCGCCGCGACGCCGTTCTTCGAAGACGGGCGCGACGGCATGGCGATCAGCCCAACGGACCCCACCCGCGCTGTCGTCATCGGATACAACAGCATGGTCACGCCGGAAGTCCAACTGCTGACGGGATTAGGCAGTGGAAGCGCAGCGGTGAACTCGCTGGAGCTGCGGCTTCCGAAGGCGCGTCAGCACAGCACGCGGTCCTTGGTCCGCCAGACGGAGCCGTCACATCGCGAACCGGCGGCGATCCTCTTGGGCACGGATACGGAAGTCATCGGCGTCGCGATCACGCCGGACGGAACGACGGCCTACGTTGCCAGCAACGTCGGCATCGTCACGGTGAGCGGGGTGAACACGGGGACGCTCGCCCAAGTCGGCAGCCTCTATTCACCGAGCCTGCCTATCGGCGGTTCGAGTTGTCAGTTGGGGGCCGGCACGCTCGGTGTCACACCGGACGGCAAGTATCTCGTGGTCGATGCCAACCCGGTCTACTCCAACGGTTCGTGCGTGCTGACCGCGCCGGCCTCGAACGATACGAATCAGGGCTCGGGGGTACTGCTTACGATTCCGATCGGCGCCGGCGGCGTGCTCGGCGCACCGGTCGGCCAGTTGAACTACGTGGTGAGTCCGTTCAACGACCAGATGATCGTTCACTGAGGGCACGACGCCGGGCGTATCAACGGTGAGCCGCTGGTCACGCCCGGCGCTGTTCGTGGTCGGCGTCGGCGTCGTGCTCGCGTTCTTCAGCCTGCGCGCGGCGCCGCAGAGCGTCTTTCCCGCCATCGCCTTAGCCCGCGTTGAGATCTTCGCCGACGCACCGGATCTGACGGCGGAAGAGGTACGCGCGCGCGTGGCGCTGCCGCTCGAAGCGGCGCTCGCGACCGTCCCCGCCGTGCGCGCGACGCGCTCGTACGCCGATCCCGGGAAACTCGAGCTCGAGTTCGATTTCGATCCCCGCAGCGATCCCCGCGAGGACCTGCGCAACGTGCAGGCCGTGCTGGCCGAGGTTCGCGACCGCCTGCCCGTCACCGCGTTGACCAGCTTGATCGAGGGACCCAACCTCGAGCCCGTGGTCAGCTACGCGATCACGTCGGCGTCGACGCCGCACGCCGTGCTGCGGGGGCTCGTCGAAGGCTCGCTGTCCCCAGTCTTCTCCGGCACTCCGGGACTGGGGCGCCTGACTGTGTTCGGCGGTGCGCGCGTCGCGTACGAGGTGCGCCTCGATCCGCACGCGTTGACTGCGGCCGGCGTGACGGCGAGGGATGTTGCTGCCGCGCTCGCGGACGCCAATCGCCCGCAGGTCGCCGGAACGCTCGAGCAGCCCCGCGAGCGGGCCACGGTGGTGTGGGGACACACGTTGACGTCGGCAAGCGACCTCGCGACGGTGCGCGTTGCGGCGTCATCCGGACGCCGTGTGGCGCCGTTGTCATCGCTCGGCCGCGTGACCTCCGGCGAGATCACGACCGGTGAGGGCGCATCGTTCGACGGCACCGCTGCGGTGATCCTCAACGCGTATCCGATCGCATCGGGTGACGCGGTCGCGCTCAAACGCAGCCTCGAATCCCGCTTCGAGCGCTTGCGCGCCCGGTTGCCCGCCGATGTACGCGTCGTCGCGTCGTGGGACCAGACGCGCTTGATCGTAGCGTCACAACAGGCACTGCTGATCGAGATGCTGGCCGGCGCCGCGATCGCGCTGCTGGTCATCTTCTGGTTCCTGCGCGACCGCGCCCTGACGCTGGTCGCCGCGCTCGTGCTGCCGATCGCGCTCGCGTTGACGCTGCTGGTGCTGGTGCGGCTGGGCTTCACGCTCGACCTCATGACCCTCGGTGGTTTGGCGATCGCGATCGGCCTCATCATCGACGAGGCGATCGTCGTCGTCGAAGCCATCGCGTCCGCGCTCGAGGGCCGGCCGGCGAACGAGCGCCGCGCCGCGATTTCCGAAGCCGTGCGGCGCGTGGCCAAGCCGCTGATCGCATCGACGGCTGCCAATATCGTCGTGTTCTTGCCGCTCGCATTCCTCTCAGGGATCCCGGGCTTCTTTTTCCGGGCGCTTTCGGTCACGCTGGCGGTAGCACTTGTGGTGTCGATCACCCTGTCGCTGACGGTCGCGCCGATGCTCGCCGGAGGTTTTCAGGCGGGCGCGCACGACGCCGGCCGTCTGCGCTGGATCGAAGCGATGTATCGCGCGTGCCTGGGCTGGGGACTTCGTCATACGGCCTTCGTCTACGCCGGCGCGGCGGCGGCGGCGGCAATCGCGTTCATCGTCCTGGTCCGGGTGCCGAGCGACTTTCTCCCCGAAGTGAACGAAGGGCAGCTCGAAATCAAGTATTCACTTCCGCCCGGCACGCCCTCAGCGCAGATCGCGACGATTCTGGCGGATGTCGAGCAGACAATCATGCGGGATCGCGCCGTTCTGCACGAAGCACGGCTGTCAGGCATCGACACGAACGGCCTGGTGGCGACACCGCCCGACGCCGGCACGATCCGCGTCACG
>Ga0302326_10015274_pt1 | contig 16169 bp, 15 predicted proteins | sample Palsa_T0_3_FD_202264 | JGI IMG/M metagenome (GOLD analysis project Ga0302326, IMG submission 202264) | Peat permafrost microbial communities from Stordalen Mire near Abisko, Sweden - Palsa_T0_3 | ecosystem: Environmental > Terrestrial > Soil > Palsa > Peat permafrost | place: Sweden: Abisko... | reverse complement strand
GTCCCGCCGACGTCACAAGCATTTCCGGAAACGTATACCCGAACACCTGCCGCATGCCCTCGACCCAATACGCAAAAATCCCCGCCTTTTTTTTCAGCCCTTCGTCCACGCCGTTGACGATCGCCCCATCCGGCCCCGCGCCCGCCACCGAAAGAAAATATCTTCCGTGCATCGGCATCGCCGCCGAATGATTCCCGTTCATTGGCACCGCCAGCCCCAGCGCGATGCGCCGCACCTCGCTCAGCGGAATCAACCCCGCCGCGTGCGGAATATCCCACGGCACGCCGAGTTCCTTCGCCAGGATGTTCGCCGTCCCCGCCGGCAGCAGCGCCATCGGCACATCGCTGCCTGCGAGCCCATTCACAATCTCGTTGATCGTCCCATCGCCGCCGCACGCGATCACCATGCCGCGCCGTTCCGCGACCGCCCGCCGCGCCGTGGCCGTCGCGCTCGATCGCTCCGTTGTCGGCGAAAGCTCCACTTGCATCCCCGCCGCGCTCAGGATCTCCACCGCCTGCTCGATCTCGCCGACGCGCCGATGCCTCCGCCCCCCGCTCGTGGGGTTATAGATCAGCAGCGCATCTCGAATTCCGTGCCTCATCTTGCCCCTGCGGACTCTAATCAAACGAGCATTGTATAATAGCCGCGAATTCTCTAATCATTCGCATCTCATCTCGCCGAGGTTCCATGGCCGGAAATCGCCTCTCCGATCAAAAGGTCGCCCGAGAAATCGAACGCCTTCGCACCGATCTTCGCCACCACGAATATCAATATTACGTGCTGGACGATCCCGAAATTTCCGACGCCGCCTTCGACAAGCTCATGGAGCGTCTCAAGCATCTCGAAGCCGAAAATCCCAAGCTCCTCACTCCCGATTCGCCTACGCAGCGCGTGGGCGGCGCGCCCCGCGAAGGATTCACGCAGGTGCGCCACACCACGCCGATGGTCAGCCTCGACAACGCCTTCTCCTTCGAGGCTCTCGGCGAATTCGACCGCCGCGTGCGCGAACTCACTGGCCGCGAGAAGGTCGACTACCTCGTCGAACACAAATTCGACGGCCTCAGCCTCTCGCTGCAATACGAAAATGGATCGCTTGCTCGCGGCGTCACTCGCGGCGACGGCACCACCGGTGAGGACGTCACTCCCAACGTCCGCACCATTCGCTCGATTCCCCTCTCCATCGACGCCGCGCTGCTAAAAAAAGCCGGCGTCGCCGCCGACTTCGAAGTCCGCGGCGAAGTGGTCATGACCCGCAAAGCCTTCGAAGCCCTCAACCAGCAGCAAGAAGAGAGCGGCGGCAAGATTTTCGCCAATCCGCGCAACGCCGCGGCCGGCGCCGTGCGCATGCTCGATCCCAAGATCACCGCCTCGCGCCGCCTCGAATTTTTCCCTTACTACTTGCTCGTCGGCGGCCGCGCCGCAAAAAAGCGCCTCTCCGAAGTTCACGAAGCGCTCGCCGCCATGCGCTTCAAAGCTCGCGAGGATTGGAAGCTCCTCCACTCGCTCCCCGAAGTCGAGCGCTACATCGAATCCTGGGACGCCAAGCGCGAAAAGCTCGCCTACGAAATCGACGGCATCGTCGTCAAGGTCGACGAAATCTCGCTGCAAAATGAAATGGGCTATACGTCGAAAGCCCCGCGCTGGGCCATCGCCTACAAGTACGCCGCGCATCAGCAGACAACGCTGGTTCGCGACATCCTCTTCAGCGTGGGACGCACGGGAGTGGTAACTCCGTTCGCGGTCTTCGAGCCGGTACAGATCGGCGGCGTCACCGTCGTCAAGTCCACGCTGCATAACATGGACGAAGTCGCGCGTCTCGATATACACGTGGGTGACACTGCGCTGGTCGAGCGCGCCGGCGAGGTGATCCCGCACGTCCTGAAAGTCGTCAAGCACGGAACGGAAGAGAAACCGGTGGTGATGCCGGATAAATGTCCGGTGTGCGGCGAAAAGATCTACCGCGCCGAGGGCGAAGTCGCCTACCGCTGCCTCAACGTCTCCTGCCTGGCGCGCCGCCGCGAGTCCATCCTGCATTTCGCCGGACGCCACGCCATGAACATCGACGGCCTGGGACACAAAATCGTCATCCAGCTCATCGAGCGCGATCTGGTGCGCGATTTCGCCGATCTCTACAAGCTGAAGCTGGACACGCTCGCCGGCCTCGAGCGCATGGCCGAAAAATCCGCGCAGAACCTTGTCGACGAAATCGCCGCCAGCAAAAAGAATTCGCTCGCGCGCGTGATCTACGCCATCGGTATTCCGTTTGTCGGGGAACGCACCGCGCAGCTTCTCGCCGCGCATTTCGGGTCCATGGATTCTCTCGCCGACGCCTCCGAAGAGGATTTAATGAATGTCACCGAGGTCGGCCCCAAAATCGCCAAGGGCGTCAGCGCGTTTTTCTCCGAGCCCGCCAATCGCAAATTGATCGACCATCTCCGCGCGGTAGGCGTCAACATGAAGGAGGAGCGCGCCAAGCCCAAAAGCGCCAGGTTCGCCGGAATGACCTTCGTCTTCACCGGCACTTTAGCCAATCGCTCGCGCGAAGAGGCCGAAGCCCTCGTCGCCTCCCACGGAGGCAAAGCCGGCTCCTCCGTCAGCAAGAAAACCAACTACGTGGTAGTTGGCGCCGACCCCGGATCCAAATTCGAAAAAGCCAAGTCCCTAGGCGTCCCCATCCTCGACGAACCCCAATTCGAAAAGCTCCTCGCCGCGCGTTGATCTTGTCGTAGCGATCACCTGGCTTTGAGCAATATGGGTAGTCACCCATTTTGAGCTACTCAGCGATATCTGAAATACCCCAGACGCGATCTGTGCCGCCAGCAGCGATTGCTGGGTAACACGCAAAGTCCTGGTGAATTCGACCAAGCGGTTTCCGCCTTCTTTACGCAAGCATGTTGACAACATATGCTTGCATGATAGGATGCAAGCAATATTTAGAGAAAGGAGCAAGCATGGCTGATGACCGCAAGGCAAAGGGCGGATTTGCTAGAGCTGAAAATCTTACGAAAGAACAGCGCATTGAAATTGCTCGAAAGGGTGCTCTAGCACGTTGGGAGATTCCGCGAGCTGAACATATGGGGAATTTGGAGATCGGAGATATGGTTTTTCCCTGCTCAGTACTGTCCGACGGGACTCGCATCCTCACGCAAAGTGACTTCATGAAGGGCATGGGGATGTACTACAGCGGGTGGGTTGCCAAGAAACGTAGCGCAGAAGGACAATCTGCAGAAGTGCCACACTTTTTGTCCTTCAAGAACCTTAAACCATTTGTAGACAAGCATCTAGGAAGCCTGCAGTCAATAATCTTGAAATACAGGACTGCAACCGGTGGAATGGCACATGGTATCAAGGCTGAGATCATTCCCCGGATTTGCGAAATCTGGCTCGACGCCGAAGAAGCCGGTTCGCTAGGGACTCGCCAGAAGCAAACAGCCGCTAAAGCCAAGTTGATTATCCGCAGCCTCGCGCACGTTGGGATAATCGCTCTCGTAGACGAGGCTACCGGATATCAAGCTGTACGTCCCAAAGATGCTCTCCAAATGTATTTGGAGAAGCTTATTCGGAAGGAACTGGCGGCATGGGCCAAGAAATTTCCAGATGAATTCTACGAAAATATTTATAAGCTCAAAAATTGGCCCTGGCCCGGAATGCGCAAAAACCGATATAGCGTTGTAGCGCACTACACCCGCGACTTAGTGTATGAGAGAGTTGCGCCAGGACTGCTCGAAGAACTAGAAAAGAAAAGCCCGCCGGATGAAAAAGGACGGAGACCAAACAAGCTGCACCAATGGCTTACGGAAGATGTTGGCAATCCAATGCTAGCCCAACACTTGCACTCCCTCATCATGTTTCAGCGTTTAGCATTAAACAGCGGATTCGGGTGGCATAGATTCGTGAACATGGTAGACAAAGCCATGCCAAAGAGGGGCAATACTCTGGCTCTGCCGTTTCCAGAAGAGGAAATGGCCTGAATCTAATTTTGGTCGATTCCCGTCGGATGATGCGCGCGGCGAGGGGGGGGTGAGCCCTCGCGAGTCTCGCGCGGAAGTCTCGGGACTTAAGTTTCTTTGGTGGGTCTTTGCCACGCCAATGGTGCCACTGATTGCGCTAGGTCGTTACGCTCTCAAAACTCAAAATGAGTCACCACCCCAATATGGACTCTGCTGTACAAAGCGATGACTAACGATATAGTTCACTACCGCAATGATTTGGCTTACCGCCTGCCAAGCTCTAGTCTTAACAGTACCTGCCTCTCCAGGATCGTCACCCGAGCACTGGACCACTAAGTCCGTCGTTACTGGCGTCGTCATAGCGCTGGGCATCTGGATCATCGCCTTTGTCTGTCGAAAATCACTCATCACCCGCACCCGTGACAGCGCTGCATTCAGAATCATCGTTTTCATCACCGAGCCTGTGGTGGCCGTTGTGCTGAGCGTGATTGGCAGCTTCTTCGATATCTTTAAGAGGTCGACCTATATACCTACTGCTCAGTACCAGCCCGATTGGCATGTCGTATTCTGGTTTTGTGTTTGGGCAGCCTTGGGAGCGTATTACATTGGCGTCAAGATCACTTCCATCGTCACCAAAGAAGGAGAGGAATTTAAGAGCAAGGCGCTCACACAGGATTTAGAAAAGGAAAGAACAGCTAAACTATCTTTAGCGGGACAGAGGGACCTATTGGTGAAAATCACGTCCTTCGCCCGGCAAGCGGTAACTAAGAAAATCGACCGTTTAGGAGCGATCGCTTCATCGGACCAAGTAACTGTAGAAGAGTTTTGGGGACAACTGAATCCCGCCTTCCAAATGCAACTGCTGTTAAAGATCGTTCACGAGTTTTTCAAACCGACTGACCCTAATGTCACGCTGCGGCTGGCGTTGTGGATGAAGAACGGTCCAAATGACGGCGAGTTGTCGCCCGCGTATTCATGGGACGGAGAAAAGGATGGTTGTTTCACTCATCGGTCGAAGAGCCGTATGGCTCTGCTGGACCCGCTGGGGGCGCGCTCGGAGGTAGTAAAGTGCTACCACTCACATGTGCAATCACTCAAAATTATTCCCGATTGCGTCAAGGCAGCCGAGAAGCAAGAGTTCGACTTTTTTATCCTGAGCAGAAGGAAAAAATCCGAAGTATGGTTCTGTATAAGCACCTTTTCATGAGGCAATCGCAACCGATAGCGGTCGTGCTAATGCTGGTATGCTCCCAGGCCGATCACTTCCATGTGGAAGACGGCGAGGAGATACAGCAATTCCTAGATCAAATGTTGATACGTATCGAGATGGAATGGATTGTGCTAGGATTAGAGAAGAAAGTTCGTCCCGAATGGAAGGAGAGGGTATGACTATCCCATCTCTCCAGGAAGCCCTGCACAACCCAAGGGTAAGCAAACAGGCGACTGAGGCAGCGCGGGAAGCTGCGGTAACCGCTCGGCAGGAAGCGAGCGCTACCGTAACCCGACTGAATGAACGGGTTCAGCTCGAGGTTGCTAAAGCCGCGGGTGCTAATGTTGACCTGAAGGCCAAGTAGCCTCTCGCTCCGTGTCGCGTAAGTGACTCTTCTAGTTTAGCTTACCTTCACTTTCGTGATCCCCTCAAGAACTCCACAGGCCTTCAATATTGACTTCGTCGCCGCCCAGGTGCACCCTGCGCGAGAGTGCCCGCAGTCCGGGCACCGAAACCCTCTTCCAAGGAGGGTTTGGATGAACAAAGGAAACGTGGCGCCGGGCCGGGCAAGGATTTTTCAGTCCTTTACGTGAGCTCAATCGTTACCCGGCGGCCAACCATGGCCGCAGCTCGTTGAAGGCTCGAAAGCGTAATGTCGCTTTTCGGATTCAGGAGCCGGTCGACCTGGGTACGGCTGGTCTTGAGCAGCGTGGCCATCCGGTTCTTGGATATTTTCCGCTTCTTCATGGCTTCATCGAGCTGCCACGCGACCACCTCTTTGACCGCCTGCGCCTGGGCCTCTTCAAAAATGCCTTCCTCTTTCATGAAATCATCGATGCTCGAACCCATGCGTTTTTTCCGATTCCTGCGTTTCTTGCTCATCGTTCCAGCTCCCCCTGGCGCTTCGATTAGGTCCTCATGCCCCCCGTAAATCTGGTAACGCGCCAGCGTAATCCCTTGCGCTGCTTTACTCGCAGCATGTATTCGCTCCGCCTGAGACGACGGCACACCGCTGTCTGATTCCCGTTGCACTAACCCTAATCGGCCAACGCAAGCTGCCTTTCGACAACTTCTTTGCGCGTCTGCGTGAATCTGGCCTTGGCTTCGATGCCTAATCGGCCAGCGTAGTGAAGCAGCTTGTCGACGCTCTTGTTCGCGATCTTTCCGTTGAGCAACTCGCTCACGCGCGGCTGCGGCTCCCCGAGGATTTTCTGCAGTTCCTTTTGTGAATACTTCTTCGCACACTTCAGGATCGCGTGGTACAGCTCCGCCTTAAACTTCAGTGCTGTCGCCTCTTCCGGCGAAAAACCCAGATCGTCGAATACGTTTCCGCGCGTTACGTGTGCAGGTTTGTTAGTCGCGCTTTTCATGCCTTTTCTCCTCGGCCAACCGCGCCTTCACCGCTTTGAGCCGCTGCTTTGCCCTCTCAAAACCTCTCCTCGGCATTTCCCGGCTCTTCTTCTCGAAGCAGTGAAGCACGTAGATCACGTCATGAATCCTCGATAGGTAGACGACGCGATACCACGCCCTCTCATCTTGCTCGCGCAGCTCAAAAACGCCAGCGCCGACCCACGGCAGCGGTCTGTAGTCACTCGGCCTCTCTCCCTGTTGCAGTTGCCACAGCTCGAATCCAAAGTTGGCTCTTACTCCATTCGGAAAAGATTGGAGAACCTCTCTGGAATCGCCCTCCCAAGCGATAACCGCTAATCGTTGCCCTTCGGTCTGGTCGGCCACAAAAAGCACTCTAGCATCGGAGTCAAGTCCAATTATACACTATATTGTATATGGCCGGGGCTCAAGGAGTCCACAGGGCCTTGATATTGACTTCATCTCTTCCGAGGCGCACCCTGCGCAAGAGTGCCCGCAGCCCGGGCGCCGGACAGGCGGAATCGCCTATTCCGAGGAGAGGTTTGGATGGACAAGAGGAATATGGCGCCGGGCCGGGCAAGGATTAGCCCCTCACGCCGCCGTGTGCCCGCGCTAGGTCTTTGCCGCTCCGCCTCCGCGCTCCCCGGCCTCACCCGAAATTTGCGCGAAGCACCTTCGCCCCAGACCGGAACTGCCCGATGGACTCACCCCCCTGTAACACATTCAAAACAAACAACCGTGATCCAAGCAGCCCGGAACTTTATTCCGACCCCTTCGACCCTCGGTTCGCTTGGTTCTCAGCCTTCCTCGGCGTCACTCCGCGCCTCTGCGGTTGATTCTTTGCTTCCTCGCATCCCTTGCAACACCCTGCGTCAACCTCACGAATTACCATTTCTAATCGACACTGCGGCGATTAGAATCCGTCTCAACTCCCCGCAAATCAATAACTTGAATTTTTCTAATCGACACAAACTTCGACCTTCAGAGTCATACTTTTTGCCCGAGACTTCGGAAAGCTCCTCGAGAACCGGAAGGGCGGAGTTTCAACTCCGCCGCAAAAGTCCGCGCGCCAGCGCGATCCAATGCGCAGCCTTACCCGCAGCAAGTATTCAGGCACTTCACGAATCACCAATCACGAGTCACGAATCACGAGGTTCCTACTAATGAGCAAAGCAATTCCTGAGGGATACCACAGCGTGCAGGCGTACATCATCGTCGAGGGCGCGGCGCGGGCCATCGAGTTCTACAAGAAAGCGTTCGGCGCCACCGAGCGGCTGCGCATGAAAATGCCGGACGGCCGCGTGAGCCACGCCGAGATCCAGATCGGCGACTCCGTCGTCATGATGGCGGACGAATCCGCGTCGTCGGACGCCTTCGCGCCCGGCCACTTCGGCGGCTCGCCGGTCGCGTTGATGATCTACACGGACGATTGCGACGCGATGTACAAACGCGCCCTCGCCGCCGGCGCGACCAGCGTCCGCGGGCCCGCCGACCAGCCCTACGGCGACCGCATGTCCGGAGTGAAGGACCCCTTCGGATACAAGTGGTGGATCGCCACGCACATCAGCGACAAAACGAAAGAGGAATTGGAAAAACTATAGGAGGGGATAAAAGCAGATCCCCCACGCCATCCGCGAGAAACACGGCTGGACTCGGGATGACAACGTAAGAACATAAAAACAAAAAACACGGCTCAGAAATGCGCCCGGATGCGGCCGGCGCGGATGGCTTTCACGAAGGATGCGTAGTCGCACTCGGTTTGATCCGCGTAGGCGACGGCGAACCTCGCGACCGCTTCATCGAACGCGCCGGTTTTTCCGAGGTAGCCGGCAATGCGCGCGGGATCGCCGGTGCGCGCATGCGCACGAGCGAGAACCCATCCGCAAAGTTCGACGTACTCGGACCAATCGCCGTTGGACATTTCTTCGATATCCACTTTCATGCGCATATCGCGGAGCTGGCGAAAATAATAATCGTGGCCCCGGCCGTCGGTGGTCCAACCAAGGAACACGTCGCTCGCGGACTGAAGCATGCGCTGCCCGGTGACAACGCGCTCGCCCTGGTTGGCGTAGCGGCTCTTGCCGGCGTAGGGCGCGAGCACCGATGCGCGCGCCTCCTTGAATTGCAGCAGCAGCGGATCGCGCGGCGCCGCCATGAGCAGCGCGACGGCACAGCGAGTGCCCACGCTGCCGACGCCGACGACCTTGCGAGCCACGTCCACCAGCTCGTAGCGATCGAGCACGATGCGGCGGTCCTCGGACAATGTCGCGCGATACTGCTGAAACATTTTCCGGACCCGTTTTCCGATGGCGGCCATGTCGCGCGGGTGATAGATCAACGGGGGATGATTGACGATTCGCGCGCGGGCGCGCTCCATGGCCGCGATTTTCGGGAATTCGTGGCTGGAGGTGTTGAGCATGGCCTCGGCTTCGCGCCGCCGCCATCGCTTCCTGGCTGCGGGTGTCGCCGCTCTGGCGACCAAAAGGTCGGCGCTAAGTTCGGAGTACCAGACTTCGAGCGCGGTTCTCTTAGCGTACTCGCGCATGTGCTTGCGATAAAACTCGACGGCGGCGCGCGCTGCATCCGAGCAGTGAGATTCACGGAGGCCGGCCTCGCGCGTGGCGAGCACGATGCTCGCCGCGAGGCGCTTGACGTCCCACTCCCAGGGCGCGGGCAGCGTCTCGTCGAAATCATTGATATCGAAGACCAGGCGGCGCTCGGGAGTGCCGAAGCCGCCAAAGTTCGCGACGTGGCAGTCACCGCAGGCCTGCACGCGGAGGCTGGTGACCGGAGTGTGCGCGAGATCGGCGGCCATCAGCGCGGCGGCGCCGCGGAAAAAGGCGAAGGGCGACGCGCGCATCCTGGCGTAACGAATCGGGATGAGCGCCGGGAGTTTGCCGCTATCCGTTTCTTTCAGCAGCGCGACGGGATCGCGACGATTCTTCGCCGGAGCCCATCGGGAATGCGAAGAGCGCGGGACCCGTTCGCGAAGCTCCTTGCCGGCGGCCATGCGATCCTTGGCGGCGAGGCCCGGACAGAGCGACTGGGATCCGGACGATTTTTCGCGAGGTAGGGTCACAAGGGCCGCGGGAATTGTTCCTCCGATGGCGGCGCGTGTCAATTAGTCGCTTGTGACTACTCGGAAGAGGCGACCGAAGAGGACGGTTGGCCCAAGCTCTCCGTAACCTGCGGCGGGGCGGCGCTCTTCAGTTGCGCGAGTTGAGCCTGAACTTTGGCCCACGCTTTCGGATTTTTCTTCGTCGCATACGGGGCATCCGGATCGCGGTAATACTCGAGGAATTGAGCGCGAAGCTCGGGTGAAGCGCTGGCGAAATTTTGCTTCGCGAGCGCGTCGAGCAGTTGGGCCTGGGTTTCGTCGTCGAGGCGATATTTCCCGGGGGCTGTTGCCTGACCGGTGTCGAAATTGCCGTTGGACACGTCGAGCTGGCCGCTGGCGCCGACCTGGGCGAGCAGCTTGCGGTAGCGATCGACGGCCGCGTTGAAGCTGGCTTCAAATATGCGCTCGGCCTGCGGCGTGGGCGTTTTCAGCTCGAGCACTTTGAGCGGGCCAACCTTCGGGACAATCCTCGTAAGAAAGGCGACAAAGTTTTCCCAAAAAGTCGGCGGCTGATATTGCTTTCCCCAGTTTTTTTGATAGCTCGCGCGCGACAGATTGTAGAGAAACTTGCTTTTGGTGATGCCAGGCTGATCCTTCATGATTTCGTCTTTTTTCAGGCTCCAGGCAATGCGCGTGGCTTTGGGAAGAAGCTGGCTGACGTCATGGCGGTACGAACCGAGCACCTTGTCCTCGTCTGAGAGAACGCTCTTGAGATCCAAGCCGTAGGTTTCCTGGAAGGCTTGCTCGAGAAGCGGCGCGGAAACTCCAAAGCCGATAAAGTCGTGATAGTTGTCCGGCGCGTAACGCCCCTGCGCCACTTCGAGAACGTCGAATCCGAATTCCGTCTTCACGTGCGCGAGGGGGTTTTCTTCGTAGGTGACCACGTCTCCGTACTTCTTTTGTAGCTTGGGATACAACATCGGGACGGCACGATTCACGCCGATAAGATGGCCGTCGTTGTCCGCGGCGTAATGCGAGAGCGCGCCGAGGGCGAAGGCGTAGCCGTCGATATCCTTCGCGTCGCGCAGCAGAGCCACGATGAAGTCGCCGCTGCGCACGTAGTGCGTTAAGTCGCTGAAGAAATGGCTGCCGTGCGGATAGTAGCCCATGTCTTGAATGATGGCTCCCCCGTAGGCGTACCCATGCGCTTCTTTGAGCTGTTCCGGAGTGGCGTCGGGGAAGCGCTGCAAGAGCAGCGGGCGAATGCTGGTGGTCCAGAGAGTGTCAATGATGGCTTCGTGCGTGAGAACCGCGTAGGCCGCGCTTTGCGGCGGCCAGCCGACGGACAACGAAAGCGCCAATGCCAGAGCGCTTACTCTTGCGAACCGTCGTCCTACTCCGCCACGCATTTCGCCCGTTGTACCTCATTTCGATCTTAGCCTAGAAACGGCCCTTTCTCAGAAGAGCGTCGGTTTGGGGGCTAACGATTAGAGCGCAACCGTGCCGCTGTGGTAACCTGCCAACGGGATGAAACTACAAGCGAAGGCGTGGAACGAAATCGAAGAGCAAGAACCGCACCCTTGCAAATCACAGGGGTGCGGCATCCGGCCCCGCTGACTCGGGACGACAATGTGACGGTTCACGAATCACTCATCATCATGGGTCACGAATCGCGGGGTACTTCGCGAGCGGCGCGATATATAATTGCCGCAGCGGGTGAGTCGGGCGATCGCCGGCTCTGGACGACCGTACGGGCAACCGTAAGGGCGGCCGGAGCGGGAGGAAAGTCCGGACTCCATCGCAGCAGGGCCCGCAAGGGATGGCTGCGAAGGGTAGCGCGCCTGGTAACCCCAGGGGGTTGTGCATCGACTAGCGCGTAAAACGCAAACCGGGGCACGGCTACGGAAAGTGCCACAGAAAATTAAACCGCCGGTGAGCTTTGATCTCGGCGGCAGGCCCAAGGCAAAACCTTTGGCCCGCCTTCTTCGATCGAGCGCATTTGGTAAGGGTGAAAAGGTGGGGTAAGAGCCCACCGCCCGGGTGGCAACACTCGGGGCACGGAAAACCCCGCGCGGAGCAAGGTCAAATAGGAGGGGAGGGCCGGCCCGGCCCGTTTGCGTTTCGCTTTGCGGCGAGGCGCATGTAACCCTCGGGTAGGCTGCTTGAGTCCCGGAGCGATTCGGGACCTAGAGGAATGATCGCCGCGCCAGGCGCTGAGCGTTCCGAGGCAACTTGGAATTTTTCGGCGCGGGGCGGACAGAATCCGGCTTACAGACTCACCCGCTATTATCTTTTGTTGCTTCGGATCATCCGCTTCACAGCGGACTTCTATCGGGCCCGCTGTGCGTCCGCGGGATGTTCCATTCCCTCGCCGCCTTCGATAATCCGCCGCGCTCGCTGGCGCAATTCGCGCGCCTTGGAACTTTCCTATTCGCTTCCCAGCACCATGCCGGACGCGGCCGGCGTGACGGGCGTTTCGTCATTTCGCGATGCCCCGAAAACGGTTCGCGCGAGTGCCAGACGACGCTGCTCGACCTGGGAATGCTGCTTATCCGCCCGGCCGATTAGTTGTTCGAAGTCGATGCCGTTCAATCGCGGTTCGGTCTCGGAAGCGACGGCGAGCGCGCGCCACAATACCCATTTACCATGAATACCAAGCACCAGGAACTCCAGAGCCTCGAAGGTGCCGAGACCATTCGTAATGCGATGACTCATTTTCACCCGGCTGATCATTTCGCTGACCCGCCCCGCTAATTCCTTGAGTTCGCTCGATCCCGCGCCTAACCGATCGGCTATGTTTCGGAGCGTCTCGCGATCTGCTTCAATTTCAGCGAGCAATTCCCCGGCAAACTGGCCGAGAGGTTCACTCTCATAGTGATCGTGCATGGTCTTCAGCAGTTCGATTGCGTGGGCGGCACCTCCGAGGTGGTCGCCGAGGTATGTGACTAGGGGGTCGCTCATTTGGCCTCCAAACCGCGCGTACACGAGAACACTACTCGGATACGTCGCGCTGACAATACCGTGGCGACCCTAGATGAGACACAGGCGACGGGTATGGGCGGCCCTTCGTTTTCTGCCGGGGCACGTGTCAGACGGAAATCGCAGCCTCTATGCTACCGGTCTCAGACATGACGAAATTGTCGAAAGGTTTCGGAGGACTATCCGATTGGCGGCTCCACGACCCCGCTGCACGAACCGAATCCAATTCTGACTGCGTCCCGCGCTTCGCAGCTTGCTTGTATGGTCACTTCATCACCGTCTTCAAGGAATGCGCGGCTTTCGCCGGAAGGGAGTTTGAGCGGCTCGCTTCCCCGCCGAGTCAACTCGAGGAGGCATCCTTGTGAATCCTTCGAATTCCCGGAAATGGTGCCGCTGGCCAATAGATCACCGGGCCGAAGGTTGCATCCGTTGCTTGCATGGTGAGTCAGCATCTGTGCGGGCGTCCAATACAGGTCACGCAGGCTTCCGCGGCTAAGGCGCGCCGGACCGAGGCCGTGCCGCCGCATTTCTTGCGTGGTCAAAAAAGCCTCTACTCTTATGTCGATGCCGCCGGAATTCCGGTCGCGTTCGGAAAAAAGATTCGGCAATAGATCCGGATCGTCTTTTGACCTTGAAACCGCGGGGACACGAAAAGGAGCCAACGCCTCGAGTGTCACCACCCACGGCGAAATCGTCGTCGTGAAACTTTTTGCCAGGAACGGACCCAGCGGTTGAGATTCCCATACCTGGATGTCTCTCGCGGACCAGTCGTTCAATATGCATAGGCCGAAAATATGGTCTTCCGCATTATCAAGAGAAATCCGAGTACCCAACGGATTGCCCGGCCCGATGAAACAACCCATTTCAACTTCGTAATCCAATTCTCGAATTGGTCCGAAACGGACTGGTTCCGAGAGCGGTCTGGTTTGTCCCATTGGCCTGCGTACCGGGGTTCCACTTACGACGATCGATGACGCACGGCCATGGTAGGCAACCGGCATGTATTTGTAGTTGGAAATCAATGGGGCGGTTGGCCGGAACATGTTTCCAACATTCGTCGCATGGTAAATAGAGGAATAGAAATCCGTGTAATCGCCGATCTCCGCCGGCAGCAACAATTCCGCTTCGGCTATAGGGACCAACTTTTTCTCGACAGTCGAGCGAATATTCGCACGATCGGACCCGACGGCGCTCAGTAGGGCTTGTAGCCGGCGCCGCAACGCGGACCAATGCGAGGGGCCAAGGGACATCAAGCGATTGAGCGAACTGGATTCGCAAGCCTGCGAGACTTCAGGCGACAAGGCACGAAACAGGCCTTCTGCATCGCATGCGGCTACATCCAATGCGTAGTCGCCGATCGCCACGCACACACGCGGCGTCTCAGCGCTTCCACGCCGGCGAAAGATTCCGAACGGCAAATTCTGAATCGGGAAATCGGCACTGGGTTTATTTGCGGAGTCGACCCAACTCTCCATTGTTGGATCGTGGGTCTCGTTTATGGTTGGCATCAAGATCCAGTCACCGCGCTAGGTCCTCAGGACGCACGACAGGTTACCTTAGGGTTTGAAGCGCCTGTCAAGACCTTGCCAACATTCAAAATATTGCTCATCGAGTTGCGAAGACGCCAGGGCAAACTTGGTCGGCCGGCACACGAAACGCGTCTCGAACATGAACGCAAGCGTATCGGCAACGTATACAGGCTTCAAGTCGGCCGCTATGGCCTTCTCATGCGTGGCGGAATCCGGCCCATGGCCTGCCATGCAATTGTGCAGGCTTGCGCCTCCGGGAACAAAGCCTTCGGCCTTTGCGTCGTATTCTCCACGTATCAGGCCCATAAATTCGCTCATGAAGTTGCGGTGGAACCATGGAGGGCGGAAGGTATGTTCGGCCACCAGCCAACGCGGCGGGAAGATGCCGAAATCGACATTCGACGTACCGGGAATTTCCGATGGAGACGTCAATACGGTATAAATCGACGGGTCAGGATGATCGAAGCTGACAGTATTAATGCAATTGAAGAGATCGAGATCGTATTTATATGGCGCGTAATTTCCGTGCCACGCGACGACATCCAACGGCGAATGATCGATCTGGGCGGCCCAGAGATGTCCCTGAAATTTTGCGATCACGTGAAAATCGCCGGCTCGATCTTCATATGCAGCATGAGGAGTCTGGAAATCGCGCGGATTGGCGAGTCCATTGGCACCAATCGGGCCGAGGTCCGGCAAACGGAAAAGCGGGCCGTAATTCTCGCAAATGTAGCCTCGCGCTTGTTTGTCCGGCAGTTCGACGCGAAATTTAATGCCGCGCTGGATAACGGCGATTTCCCCGGGGGCGATCTCAAGTATCCCCATTTCGCTGTGAAACAATAATCGCCCAAGCTGCGGCACGATCAACAGCTCTCCGTCCGCGTTGAAGAAGAACCGATCGGTCATGTCCACATTCGCCGCGTACACGTGAATCGCCGCACCTGTATGGGTTGAAGCATCGCCATTTCCCGCCATGGTCACAAGGCCATCGATGAAATCGATGGCCTTCGATGGGAGCGACAGCGGCTGCCAACGCAACTGATTGGGAGGTGCGGGGACCTCATCGAATGGAGTGCTGCGAAGCAGGCCGTCGCTAATCTGCTCAAATGGCTTGTGCGCTACCGAAGGGCGAATCCGATAGAGCCACGCGCGGCGATTCGTTGCACGCGGGGCTGTGAACGGCGTGCCGCTGATCTGCTCCGTGTACAAACCATAGGGAGCCTTTTGCGGAGCGTTCTGGGCCGGGGGCAGCGCGCCAGGTTCGGCTTCCGTCGCAAACTCGTTTCCGAAACCTGATTCGTAGAGTACCTCTGCACCACGAGCGGAAGTCGTTTTCGCGTTCACAGTCACCTACAGATTTCCCCGGCGCGCCTGCTCGAGCTCGATAGCTTCGAACAGCGCCCGGAAATTACCCTTTCCGAAACCTCGGCTGCCCTTTCGTTGGATAATTTCAAAAAACAGCGTCGGGCGATCTTCGACCGGTTTGGAAAAGATTTGCAACAAGTAACCTTCTTGATCGCGATCCACCAAAATTCCCAGAGATCGAATCGCCTCCATGGATTCGTCAATCTTACCGATGCGATCGCGCACAGCTTCATAATAATTGTCGGGTACCCGTAAGAAGTCGATGCCGTTCTCCTGGAGTTTGCCAACGGATTTCACAACGTCACCGCAAAGCAGCGCAATGTGCTGAACGCCCGGACCTCCATAAGATTCCAGATATTCGTCAATCTGGCTCTTCTTGCGCCCCGCGGCAGGCTCATTGATGGGAAACTTTACCAGCTGAGAGTCATCGGACATTACGATGCTCATCAACGCGCTGTATTCGGTCGAGATATCCTTATCGTCAAATGAGATAAAGCGTTTGAAACCAAACACGCGGCTATAGTAGTCGGCCCAGAATTCCATGCGACCCAGTTCCACATTCCCAACTACGTGATCGACCTGCAAGAGCCCCGCACCCTCGCCAGGAATTTTTGCGGCGACAAAACCGGGAAGAAAGGGCCCGGCATAATCTTTATATGAAATAAACGAATGGATGGTGTCTCCATACGTGTGGACCGCCGCACGACGGA
>Ga0302326_10015272_pt1 | contig 16171 bp, 16 predicted proteins | sample Palsa_T0_3_FD_202264 | JGI IMG/M metagenome (GOLD analysis project Ga0302326, IMG submission 202264) | Peat permafrost microbial communities from Stordalen Mire near Abisko, Sweden - Palsa_T0_3 | ecosystem: Environmental > Terrestrial > Soil > Palsa > Peat permafrost | place: Sweden: Abisko... | reverse complement strand
AGCCAGTTGGCCGCAAGCGCAGCCGGGAGAGCCCCACCAGTGACGTAGCCAAAGTAGCGCCCCCCAGTCGAAGCGAGGGTCGCCGGCGAGCCGATTTCATCGAGGAGCGCGACGACTTCGGACGCCGATGATGGCACGTCGGGAAATGGGCCTCCCAATGTGTGCAGTCGCGCGATATCCTTTGGCTCTGGGGCAACGCCGCGCTTCGGGAGTGCGGCTATGTACGTTGCAGCTCGCTGCGCAACATCCGCAAGAAGCCGATCCATGTCATTCATAGCTTCATCGCTGAATTTCGACGACGTATTAACACCGGAGCAGCGACCTTGATGTCGGCTGGAGCAGATCGACCTCCGGCGGAATGTACATTTGGGCCAGCACAAGTTTACCTTCGACGGTCCACCAGCGTGAGTCGTTTGAAAGTGCGTTCGCGTAGAGCTCGTATGCGGTTTCGCTCCTGTAGCAAGCAAACCACACGAACAGATCGACGTCGGCTCGGACTGGAAGAATGGGGAAGTTGTTAGGGGCGTGGTCGGTAACAAATGTTGCGAGAACGCGAGAGCCGTCTGCGCTCACTATCGACCGTATCGAGTTTTCGAAGAGTTCGTCGAACTGCGTACCGGTATAGGAACGCAGGTAATATATCGTCGCAACAACGACGCCCCTTGATTCCTCCCTGCTTCCACGAGGGGCGCGCGGTGAGCGGGCGGCAAAACCCGAACCGTTGTGCGCGGGATGAAGTAGTATCACGTTCCCATAATCCAGCAAGAGCGAGTTGACACGCTTTCGGTATCGCTTCCACGCGCTACCGTGGTAAAATGCTTCGAAATCGTTTTTACGAGCCGCCATGCTGCTGAAGCCCTGCAGCCAGTCGAATTTGTTGGGGAAGCCGACGACGCGAAACTGCCCGGGTAGAGCAATACCGGCGGACTCCTGAGTCTCGATAAACTCGTCTTCGTAGAGTTCAATCAGGGCATCACGCTGCCCAGGATTCGTCGTGTATTGGCGCAGCTCGACGACAGGGCAGCACGTTGAGCTCGATTCTGAAGCCGCCACCAATGACATTCTCGACATGCAGAGTGCCGTCAACACGCAGCATAAGGAAAGCGCTTTTATCATCGCCATACAATACCAGCATACGCGTTTTATCCGCCGCAGCCGCGGACATTCGGGCGAAAAACGTACAATCCGGTCAACATGATACGAACTCCGAACATATCGCGCCGCCGCTTGCATCTAAGCAACAGACTTATATGCGAGCCGGCGCGAAACGAAAAAGCCCGTCGTAAACGGGCTTTTAAATTGGTGCGCGAGACTGGACTCGAACCAGCACGCCCTTGCGGGCGCTAGCCCCTCAAGCTAGTGCGTCTACCAATTCCGCCACTCGCGCACATGAGGGTTTTAAGGGGTATCGGACTTTCCGAACCGAGGTTCAAGGTGTTAGTAGATTTTCCGGCCTCCCCTTCCTCGGAAATATATGAAAGGGGTCTCCTTGAACGGGAACCCCCTTCGCAACCGAGGGTCATGATACAAAAGCCCGTCTAGGCCTCGTCCCGGCCCTCCAGAAGGGCACCACGCTTAACCGCATCGCAACTCCCGCGGTAATGCAGTAATAAGGAACGTGATCTACATGAGACGACGGCACTTCCTCGCGGCAACGGCCGCCGCAGCGGCGGTGCCGCTTCTCGGGGCGATGCCGGCGCCGGCCGCTGTCGCGGGGCAAGTGCGCGACGAGTTCATCCATGCCTGGCGCGGTTATCGCAGGTTTGCTTGGGGTTTCGATGAGGTGCGCACGGTCAGCGGCGCGGGTTCCAATTTCTTCATCCCGGCGCATTCGTTCGGACTATCGATCATCGAGGCGCTCGACACGCTCTACGTAATGGAGCTCGACGACGACCTCCGCGATTGCGTCGAATGGTTGCGAAGCCATATCGACTGGGACGTCGACGGCGACGTGCAGATGTTCGAAGCGGTGATACGGATGGTCGCGGGGCTGATCGCCGGCTACTACGCAACGAAAGAGCGGTTCATGCTCGATGCCGCCCGCGATCTCGCGGACCGGCTGCTCGTGTGTTTTACCAAATCACCATCCGGCGCGCCGTACCGCTTTGCCAACCTCAAGACCGGCGCCGCGTCCGACCCCAAAAGCAATCTCGCCGAGATCGGCAGCAACATCCTCGAGTTCGGCGACCTTTCACGCCTGCTCGGCGATCCGAAGTATCGCAATGCTTCGATGCGAGCGTTCGAGACGGTGATGGCCAAAAAGTCCGACCTGAATCTGCTCGGTACGAACTTTGACGTCGAGCTGGGTGACTTCTCCGACCCCGACGACGTCGCGCCCGATGAGCCGGTCGATTCGTTCTACGAGTATCTTTGGGGCGGCTGGCAGATGCTCGGAAACGCGCAAACGCTCGACTGGTATCGTCTGCTGACCGACGCAATTCTCAAGTATAAGGTCGTCCACATCGAAGGCCGGCTCTGGTTCCGTCAGGTGAACTACCGCACCGGCCAACCATCCGGAAACACCGAGGTGACGGAGCTCTCGTCGTTTTACGCCGAGCTCGTCTCAAAGGGTGGCAACCTGGATCTCGGCTCCGCCTTCTACGACTCGTGGACGGCGGTGCTCGACAAGTTCGGCCTGCCTCCCGTCGTGATCGACTACGCAACGCTTTCCGCGGTCAACGGTGGCTACGGCATGCAGCCGGAATACGCGAACTCCGCGTTCGATCTGTGGTTCTTGACCCACGACGAGAAGTACCGCGCGACCGCCTACCGCTATTTCGCCGCATTGCGAGCGAACTGCCGCGTCGACAACGGCTACACGAACCTCAAAGACGTCCGCACGACCCCGATGACGCTCGGCGACCACTTACCGGCCTACGCCCTCAGCGAAAACTTCAAGTATCTCTACCTGATGTTCGCTGACGACACAAAGCGCTTCGACGGCGCGTCGTACTACCTCAACACGGAGGGCAAGGTACTTCGCGGCCTTCGATAGAGCCTTACTTCATGTTCGGGTCGAGGGCGTCGCGGAGGCCGTCGCCGAGGTAGTTGATCGCGAGTACCGTGACCAGGATGCAGAGGCCGGGGAAGATCGCGACCCATGGGGCGATCGCCATGTTCGACTCGGCGTTGGCGAGCATGTTGCCCCAGGACGCCGTCGGCGGCTGGATCCCGAAGCCGAGAAACGAGAGCGTCGACTCGAGGATGATGACGTTCGCGACGTCGAGCGTTGCCTGAACGATGATCGGCGCGACGGCGTTGGGGAGCAGGTGACGGAAGATGATCCGGCCGTCACGATTGCCCAAGGCCCTTGCCGCCTCGCAGAACTCTTTCTCGCGTAAGCTCAAGAACGAGGCTCGAACGAGCCGAGCGACCGAGGGCCACGACGTACCCCCGATGATCACCACGATCACGCCGAATCCGAGCGCGGCTTTGTTCGACGATGCGGCAACGATAGCGGTCAACACGAGCAGTAACGGCAACAGCGGAATCGACAAGAAGACGTCGGTGATGCGCATCATCAGGTAGTCGACCCAGCCGCCGTAGTAGCCCGAAACCGCGCCGACGACCGTTCCGATCGAGATCTCCATGAGTACCGCGAAGAACGCGACCGTCAGCGAAATTTGCCCGCCGTACATCAGGCGAGAGAGCAGGTCGCGTCCGTTTTCGTCGGTGCCCAAGATATGGTGCGCGACGCCCGGTGCGAGCGGGTAGCCCGACCAGTTGGCTTGATCGATGAAGTTCGGGTCGGCCGGGGCGATAAACTTTGCCGCAAACGCCAGCAGCGTGATCAGCGTGATGACGATGCCGCCGGCGAGCGCGAGCCGGTGCTTACGAAAGCGTTTCCAAACACCGTGACGCTCGATGCGAACTTCGTCGTCGATAATGGAGAGCGGGATACCGCCAGGAGCGAGCGCTGTAGCCATCAGTCGTATTTCACCCGTGGATCGAGCCATGCATACGCTACGTCGGCGACCAGGTTGAAGAACACAACCAAAGTCGAGACGATCAACAGATAGCCCATGAGCAGCGAGAAATCGAACTGGCCGAGTGCGTTAAAGAACAGCCGGCCCATCCCGGGCCAGGCAAAGATCGTTTCGGTCACGACCGCACCCGAAAACAAACCGGGTAGCGACAGCGCGATGATCGTAACGACCGGGATCATCGCGTTCTTGAGCCCGTGGCGCAGGATGATCGTGAGCTTGTCGAGACCTTTGGCCGCGGCCGTGCGCATGTAGTCCGTGCGAATCACTTCGAGCATGGAGCTGCGCGTGAAACGGCTCCACGTCGCGATGTTGAGCAGGCTCAACACGGCGCACGGCAAGATGAGATGCAGGATGCGATCGCCGACGTCGATATCGTCGGTCGACGAGATGCCTGCGGACGGAAGCGCAAAGTGGTAGCCGAACGCCGTGATGCCGGTAACGGCGAACGCGAGTTGCAGCATGAGGGCGAACCAGAACACCGGCATCGATTGGCCGAAGAAGGCGAGCGTCGTCACAGTGTAGTCGACGAACGAGTACGGTTTGATCGCGGCGAAGATTCCGATCGAGACGCCGACGATCAAGGACAGCACGAGCGACGTTCCGGCGAGGAGAAATGTGGCCGGCAGGCGCTCGACGATCGCGGCAACGACCGTCTCCGAATTCGAGGTCGAGTAGCCGAGGTCGCCCCGCACGACCATCCCGAGCCAGTGCAGATAGCGGATCGGCAGCGGCTGATCCAGGCCGAAGTTATGTTTGAGACGTTCGATGTCGGCAGCGGTGATGTGCGGATTCTGCAGATACGGCGCGAGTGGCCCGCCGGGCGCGTTGCTTAGGATCCAATACAGGATCATCGAGATCAGCAGGAGCAGCGGGATCGACTGAAGCGACCTGCGCACGACGTAATTGAACAGAGAAACCGCCTAACTAAATGGCCCGGGCTGCGCGCGGACTTCGCGAGCCGGGCGCCGGGTACTTCTCAGCCTTTGGCCAAGGCCGGGACGGGTAACCCGAGCAAGCCGCGGGCCTGATCGGGCGTGGCTACGGGCCGGCCAAGTTCCTCAGCGATCCGCACCACGCGAGCGACCAGCTCGTCGTTGCGCGCGAGGCGGCCCTTGGAATAGTAGATGTTGTCCTCGAGCCCGACCCGCACGTGGCCCCCCATCGCGATAGCGACGGTCGCCAAGGGCAGTTGATCGCGGCCGAGCGCGGCCACGGACCACGTGCAGCCGGCCGGCAGCGCGTCGACGAGCTGCACCAGATTGCGGACGCTCGCCTCCAGCGCTCCGGGAACGCCGAGCACGAAGTCGACGTGGGCGGGCAACTCGAGCAGCCCTTCCACCGCAAGGCGCTTGGCGTTCGCAAGGTGGCCGGCGTCGAAGATTTCGAGTTCGGGGCGCACGCCGTAGCGGACGATCTCGGCGAGAATGCCGCGCATGATCGGGAAGCTGTTCATGAAAACGTCGTCGCCGAAGTTCACGGTCCCACAGGTCAAGGTCGCCATCTCGGGCCGTAATTCCAGCGGCGCCGCGCGTTCGGCCGCGGTCATCCCGATGGCGCCGCCGGTCGTGAATTGGACGATCAGGTCGCTGTGCGCCCGAATCGCGGCCATCGCGTCGCGGAAGCGCCCGACGTCGGCCGTGTTCTTGCCGTCATCCCAGCGGCAATGGACGTGGATCATCGAGGCGCCGGCTGCGCGGCACGAGGCCGCGGTCTCGCCGAGCTGCTGCGGTGTGATCGGCAGATGCGGCGTCTGTTCCGGCGTCAGTTCCGCCCCGACGGCGGCAACCGTAACGATCAACGGGTCCATGAGCGAGCATTCCCGGCGCCTCGCGCCGGGTCCGCCAACGCCTTATTCGCGGAGTTTTCCGATCGGGCCATAGGTGGCTTCGTAGTACGAATCGCGGATGTTGCCGAGCTGCAAGTCGCCCTTCACGGGCGTCCCGTCACCGCGCATCACCACGGCCGCCTTGACCAGCGTCAGGTATGCACCCAAGCGCGCCGTCTTCCAATCCGAGACGCGCCAGCGCTGCGGCGCCATGACGGTAAAATCGTAGCCCGGTAGCGACTTCGTCTTCGCGAGCAGCGGCGTCAGCTTGACCCGAAAGCCTTCGATGACGAGAATCTGCTCTTCGATTTGCGGGATCGTCGGCATTTACGTCTCCTCTGCTGTGGAGCTGCGATGAATCTCCCCGAGCGCGCGTGCGATCAAATTGGGATCGAGGCCGAGCGCGTCGGCGAGAGCGATTGCATCGGCCGGCGGAGCGGTGTCGCTCGCAACACGTTGCACGCTGTAGTCCATGGCCCGTGCGATGCGGCGCAATGCGGCCTCGAGCTCGAGGGGCGCACCGGCGCGCGGCGGCAGCGCGTGCAGGCCACCGATTGCGAAGTGTGCGGCACCGGCCGGCGCGACGTTCGCGAGGTGGGTGGCCGCGAGCGCGAGTGCGCCCCGTTCGTACAACGTTTCGAGAACCGCGACGAGCAGCGCGCGGCCCTCGCGCGGCGATGTCGTGCGCGCGAATTCATCGATGAGGACGAGTGGCCGCTCGAGCTCGCGACTCAGAAAATCTCGCAGCGCAACGACCTCGCTGCCGAATGAAGAAAGCAACCCGTCGTCATCGACCGCGCGGGCCGCGATACCGAGCCAGGCGATCTCATCGAACAACGGCAGTCGCGCGGACGCGGCCGGAACCGGAACGCCGAGGCTCGCGCACGCGGCAAGAAATCCTAGGGTGCGAAGCGCCGCCGTCTTGCCACCCATGTTTGGGCCGGTGACGACACCGACGCCCTCGAGCTCGAGCGAAATCGGCGCATAACGTCTGCCGTGGCGTTCGAGCGCTTCTTCGAGCGGCAGAAAGCGAGCGTCGACGAATGCGACCGGCGCCGCATCCGCGATCTCCGGGACTATGCAGCGATGTCGCTGCGCGAACTGCGCGCGAGCGGCCAGCAGGTCGAAATCGCCGAGCGCCTCGCAGGCAAATGCGAGCGAACTCCCCGCCGCCGCGACCGCTTGCGACAGTCGCGCGCGCACGGATTCCTCACGCTCCGCGACGCGCGCGATCGCGGTGTCGCGCGCGGCAAGCGCGTCGAGCGCCGCGGCGTCGAGCGAAACGTCGCACAGCAGATATGCGGGCGATTCGCGCACGACGTGGATTTCGCGCGGCAGCGGGCCGAACGCGTGGTCGCGCATCAGCACGAACTCGCCGTCGCGCACGCTCTCCGCCCCAACGTAACGCGCGATGCGTTCGAGCAATCCGCTGCGCGCCACATCGTAGGCAGTCTGACTCGCGTTCGCTTCCGCGCGCGCGTTCGCGAGTTCCGGGTCGAAAGCGTCGGCGAGGTAGAAACCGCCGCCGGCGCTGCGTCCTGGGCCGAGCGCCATTTGCAGCGCGCCGTAGACCGAGTCGTGGACGCCCGCGAACCAACCCGATAACGGTTCCGCGATCTCGGCGAGCGCCGCGATGAAACGCCCGATCTCGAAGAAGTCGACGTCGCCGAGCACGGCGCCTACGCTCGCTCGCGCGAGCACGGCGGTGATGTCGGGAGCGGCAGCGAGCGTCGCTCGCATCGCGGCGAGGCGCGCTGCATCGATTTCATGCGCGAGAGCGTCGACGCGTTCGATTGCGGCTTGCGCCTCAGCTTCGTCTCCGCGCAAAAACCGGCGCGTACCGCGCTCGCTCGCGGCGCGACCTAAAGCGCCTCCTGGCGCGATCGCCGCAAGGAGCCACGTGGCCCCGATCGCCTCCGCCGCAGGCTCCGTCCATGCCGTGCGTGCATCGACAGCTGTCCTCACGCCGCGCTCGGCTCCGCGACCGATCCCGCATACACGTCGAACGCCGGCAGCCCGGTCCGGTCCGCGACGGCGCGCGCGAACGTACGCGGTTCGAAGGTCAGCTCGCTGCTTGCGGGTGCAACCGTGCATGCTACGACGCAGAGCGGCCGCTCGCAGCGCACGTCGATGCGTCCGGCAAGCTCGAGAAACACCCGTCCACCGAACGCGACGCGCGTCGGATCGCGCACGACGATCTGACGCCGTTCGCCGGCTCGCGCGTAGCCCCAACCCGCGCTTGCCGTCAACGCGCCCTCGATCCGGACCGCGGGACGTTCCGGGTCGGCGGGCGCGATCCGCAGCCGCGCGACGAGCCCCTCGACCTCATCCAGCGCGCGCGCTGGCGTCGCCATTCCACTCGCGCCGACCGCTACGACGATCGCATCCTCACCGTCAGCCAGCGCCGCGACCCGGTCGACGGCCCCGTCGATGAGTACGAGCCGCCCGTCACTCGCGAGCAACCGCGCCACATGGCGCAGCGCGTACGCGCTCGGTGGTCCGGAGATTTCGACGTATCCCGGCGCTCGCACGTGCGCGAGCACGATCGCGCCGAGCGCGCTCGGCAACTCGGTCACCGCGGTGATTTCGAGTGCGGGCGAGCGCGGAATCAGGCGTGCGCCCGTAGCGACCATCGTCCCCGGTCGCAGGAACAACCGCGGCTTCGGGCTCGCATCGACTGCGTCGACCGCTTCGCCGTCGCGCCCGATCGAACAAATCCCGAACGGCTCGCCGCGGCGCGCGAGCGCGTCTGCCAACGCCGCGACCGCGACGGTCTTGCCCGCGTTCTTACTCGTTCCGACGACTGCGATCGATCGCGCGCCATTCGTGCGGGCGAGCGCGAGCAACGACGCTCCCACGTCCATTATGCGCGCCTTCCGCATGGGCTGCAGGGGTCCCGCCGCGCTCGTAGAGCTCGACCCCGTCCTCGCTCCATACCAGACGCGCCGTGCCGGCCGCAACTTCTTGCAGCAGAACCGGGCGGACGTTCCGCGTGAATTCCGCGTTCGGGTAGGTCGTATCGGCGAGCGCGTAACGCGTCGTGGCCAGGATACCGATGCGTGCGTTTGGGTCGAAGCCGAGGTGCGCGTAGACTTCGTCGAACGTGCCGAGGTCGAGGCTCGTGCCGGCGCGCGCGACGGCGCGATCGAGCACCGCGTCGTGGCCGGTGTACGGCCCCAGGTAGTGGCCCCAATGGGTCGGGCTCGCGACGGCGAGGATGAGCGCGCAAATCGTTATCGACGTTCGCATGAGATTGGTTGCCGTCCGCGGCGAGCGCGCCGCGATCCGCGCGATGCCGAGCGCAAACGCGAGAAGGACGTATGGAATCCACACGGCCGCGTAGTGCGTCCCCATCGTGTACGTCAACGACTCGTGCGAACCGAGCACCTCGACGAAGCCGGGAATCGCGAGCACGAACGCGGGCGACCAGAGCGCGACGAAGCACACCGGCACGAGCGCCTCGAGCACGTACGCGGGGCGTCCGATCGAATACCACGGTGCGATCCCGCCTCGCGTTCCGGGCCCGTGCGACCACGCGTAAAAATGCGTCGGTCCCCAGATGTCGGTCGCACCCGCGAGCGGACGTACGACCGTAAAGAACGCGACAAACGTCGCGAGCGAAACGACGACAACCGCGCCGCAGAACGTGGCCCGGGCGCGATCCTTCGCGCGCGTGTAGGCAAAGGCACCCCAGATTCCGCCGAACGCGAGCAGCAGCGACTGATCTTCCTTGATGCAAAGCGCGACGGCAGCGAACGCGGCGGCAAGTCCGAAGCGGCCGGCGTCGAGCGCCCACAGCAGCCATAAGGTCGCCGCCGGCGCGAACCCGTTCTCGTGGAAATCGGTGAACGTGACGCCTACCATCGGCGGGTACAGGGCTGCGACGATCGCCACCCCGAGCGCAAGCGATGCGGACATCCGCTTGCGCGCGATCAGGTACAGCGGCGGCGGCACGAGCGCACCGGCAAGCGCCTGCAATGCGGTAAGCGCCAGCGCCGAATGCGTCGCGAGCAAGAACGGCGCGCACGCGTATAAGATCGGAGAAAAATGGTACGTGAAGTGGCTGCCGCGCTCCATCGTGTTCCCGAAGCCCGCAAACACCGACGCGATGCTCTGCACGAACAAACCGAGATCGGCGCCCGCGCGATACGTCGCGTAGCGGTCCACACCGAGTGCGAAGAGCACGACGCCGTAGGCCGCGGCTATCAGCCACACGCGGCGCAGATCGGTCATTCGACCTTAAAGTATTTCAGCAGCGCGAATACCACGCCGGTCGCGATCAACACGAACCCGGCAATCAGGCCCGCGCGCTCTCCGATTCCCGCGCCGACGCGCTTTCCGAGGCCCAAGCCCAAGAAGGTCGACGTGACCGATGCGATCGCGATCGCGGTGAGCGTGATTGGAAGCGGCACACCGATATAGACGATCGAGAAACCGATTCCGAGCGAGTCGAGGCTGATCGAGAGCGAGGCTGCGAGCAGACCCCAGCCGTGCGAAAGGTCGAAGTTCTCCTTCCCTTCGCCCAGCGCTTCGACGACCATATAGATCCCGACGCCGATCAGCGCCGCGAACCCGAGATAGGCCGCAACCCCGCCGATCGCATGACCGGCAACCGCCCCGATCCCCGCGCCGACGAGGTTCATCCCGACTTCGGCCGTAGCGAACGCCGCGCCGATGCGCAGCATCGCGGGCCGGGTTACGCCTTTAATGCCGACGCCGACGCTCACCGCAAACACATCGAGCGCGAGCGACACGGCTACGAGCACGACGCGAAGGGCGACGAGCAGCATCGACCGGCTTTACGCCGGACCCCGCGCTAAACGCTTTTTACGCGCAGTGGTGCGTAGGCAGGACCAGCAGCTTGCGGACCGTGGCGCGCAGCTGTGAGAGCGTGAACGGCTTATCGAGAAAGGCGTCGACGCCGGCCGCACGGGCCCGTTCGCCGACGAAATCTTCGCCGTGTCCGCTGATCATCAAAATCGAGACACCCGGGGACCACGACCCGCGCCGCACGCGTTCGACGAATTCGACGCCGTCGATACCCGGCAGCATGAAGTCGGAGACGATGACGTCGTAGGCGGGTTCGGTCGCGACGAGTTCGAGCGCGGTCTCCGCGTCATGCACGAGCGTCACCAAGGCGAGGGGCGCGAGGGCGACCTGCAACAAAGCGCAGACGTCGGTATCGTCGTCAGCCACGAGAACGCGTTTCGGGCGCTCTTGCGCCGTGTAATCCTCCACTACTATGGGCTTCGGATGGCCCGGGAGCCTAGCCTAGCCCCGAGGCGCCGCGGCTCGTAAGAATTTCTTGGCCGAACCCGTACTTTCGTTACATGACGTTAAGGTGCACCGGCTTTCACGGGGGAATCAGGTCCCAGAAACCGGCCCGGCGGCCAGAAAAGTGAACGGCCTGCTTGCACCGGAGTCCCTGTTCTCGCGCCGCTTCTTCTTCCTCGCCAGGCGGTTCGTCGCGGGCGACACGATCGAGACGGCGCTCGAGGCAGTCCGGGAACTCAACGCGCAAGGGTTAAGCGCGACACTTGACTTCCTTGGCGAGGACGTTACCGATCTCGCCGAAGCGACCCGCACCCGCGACACCTACTTCGACATGCTTGCGGCAATCGAAGCGTCGGGCGCGAAAACGAACGTGTCGGTGAAGCTGACGGCCCTCGGGCTCCTCGTCGACGAAGATTTGTGCGTTCGCTATCTTGGCGATATCTGCGCGCGCGCAGCGGGACTCGGCGATCCGTTCGTACGCATCGACATGGAAGGCTCGGCCGTTACCGGCGAAACGCTGCGCGTCTTCGAGGCGGTCTACGCGCAGCACCCCAACACCGGTCCCGTGATTCAAGCGTACTTAAAGCGCTCACCCGCAGATGTCGAACGGGCGATCGTGCTCGGCGCGCGGGTGCGGCTCTGCAAAGGCGCATACGAAGAACCGCCCGAGATCGCGTTCCAGGCTATGCCGGCGATTCGCAAAGCGTACGTGCGGCTCGCGGGCGCGTTGCTCACGCGCGGCAACTACCCCGCGATCGCGACGCATGACGAACGCCTGATCGACGCGGTAAAGCGCTACACCGCCGACTGCGGCATCGGGCCCGAGCGTTTCGAGTTTCAGCTTCTGTACGGCGTGCGCCCCGAACTGCAGCGGCGCCTGGTGCGCGAGGGATACCGCGTGCGCATTTACGTGCCGTTCGGAACGCACTGGGCCGGGTATTTTTATCGGCGCGTCACCGAGCGGCGGGAAAACCTGCTGTTCGCCGTGCGCTCGATGTTCGCGCGTTAGCTCAGCTCTTCGCGCTACTTGTCCGGCAGTCGCGTCGCGGTCAGGATGAAATCGCTCTCGAGCAAATTCGCGAGCACGTCGAAGCCCGATTCGACTTCGCCGAACACGCTAAACGATCGATCGAGGTGGAGTTGCGGTGAGAGCGTGACGTAAAATTGCGTACCGGCGGAATCGCGCACCGCGCCCTTCGCATCGTAGTCGAGTCCCATCGCGATGATGCCGGAGCGCTGCTCGAGCGGATTCTCTTCAGCGGGAATCGTGTACCCGGGATCGCCGTCGCCGGTATTCGTGACGTCGCCGGTTTGCACGACGAAATCCGGGACGATGCGGAACCAGCGATTGTAGTCGATGTTGTGCGTCGCGACGAGGCCGAGAAAGTTTGCGACCGTCGAGGGCGCCCATTCCGGATAGAGGCGCATGACGACGACGCCCTTGGTCGTCCGAAGTTCGACGCGCGGGTGCGCGCCGGGTGCCGGTCCATTCATGTCGCGCGCCGTCTGAGGCAAGAGCGAACCCCCCAAGTCGAACCGCTGCGGATCGGGTACGCGCTCGGGTTCCCTCACGATCGCGCTGTCGACCATAGGGGGGTTCTTCGGCCGTGGCTCGGCCATCGGTATCGCCGGCAAACGCACGCCCGGCGGAAACGCCTTCAAATGTGCCGTCGGCGGTTCGAGCAGCAGGCGTCGCACCGCCTCATCCGCTTCGAGCTGCACGTGCCAGGAGCGATCGTTCATCATCCCGCGGACGATGCCGATCGCCGCGAGCTCTTTGCGGTGACCGAGCGCGCGAGCGGTTTCGACCCGCACCAACTCTTCGGGATCGTGCGCTGCGTTCTTCAGGAAGGACAAATCCGGAAACGTTGCATAGCCGCGAAAGAGCATCCATGCGGCATGCCAGCGCACGTCAGGATCGGTGTCGTGCGTTTCGATCGTTTCGAGTGCCGCAGCGATTTTTGGCGCCTCCGCACTCCTCCGGAACGGATCGAGTTGCGCCGCCGCGTGCGCGCGAACGATCGGATCGGTGTCGGCGCGCGCGATATCGAGCAAATTGTCAGCAAGCGCGGGCGTTGCGAGCGCCGCATCGGAGGCCGCGATTCTTCCGAGCGCATCGACGGCGGCGTAGCGGACGGCGGAATTCGGATCGCTTTGGGCTAGCCGCGTCACATTCAGCACCGATGCGCCGTCTGTAAGAAGCCCGAGACCGTAGACGACCATCGCGCGCACCGACGGATCGCTCGCGCTCATATGGGCGCGCAACGGCGCGGCGCCTTGCGGCTGTTTCGTCCGGCCGATCGCGAGCGCGGCGCGCGCGGCGATCGCCGGTGGGCCGTCGAGGCTCGAGATTAAAATCGGGTCTAGCGTGCGATGGAATTCATCGATTTCGATAGCTCTAAGCGTATCTTCATCTGCCGGGGTACCTTGCCAGCCTCCTCCCAGCAACGCGGCGTATAGCAAGAGAACGACGAGCTTGATGCCCAACGACCCAACTTTCCGGTGACGCACAACGTTATGTATTGGTAAGCGAATCGCTCGGGACCCTGTGCCACTCGAGCGTCGACTCAGGTTCAAGGAAGGTACTCACCACTATGTCTACCCCCAAGCGTAAACCCGGCGGCGGGATGACGGTCCGCGAAGCCGGCCAAAAAGGCGGCGAGACCGTCAAGAAAAAGTACGGCCCCGAATTCTACGAGGCGATCGGCCGCAAGGGCGGTCAGGCCACGAAGCTCGCGCACGGTCACGAGTTCTACGAGCAGATCGGAAAAAAGGGCGGCAAGAAGGGTGGCGAAGCCACTCGCGACCGCTACGGACCGGCTTTCTATGAAGAAATCGGCCAAAAGGGCGGCCAGAAGGTCAAAGCGTTGATCGAAGAAGGCAAGAAAGCCGCCGCTGCCGCTCTAGAAGCGAGCGCGAAAAAGGCATCCTAGCGGTGCGGCGCGGCGCCCGCCGCAGTGTTGTCCGGAGCGCGCTCTGCGCGCTCGGCTTCGCCGCGGCGTGGCCTCTGCTCTCGCCGCCGGCCGGCGCGCTTCCGCCCCCGCTCGAGCCTCGCTCGAAGACGTCCGCCGAGCCATCGGCGGAGCCGACCGATGGCGCCGTCCTGCCGTACGGGTCGCCTCTGTTCTTCGTCCTCGACGACAAGATCAGTTCGGCATCGACCAAGCCGGGTACGGTGATTCACATGCACCTGAAGTCGGCACTCGTGGTCAACGGCGTCACGCTCGCACCAAGCGGCGCCCCCGAGACCTTGCAGATCATCACGGCCCGTCCCGCCCACACGGGCGACGAGGACGGCGCGGTCGACGTTCACTTCGATCCATTCCCTCTGCCCGGACGTCAACAACCGTTGCCGGTTCGTGCCCTTCACGAATACTTAACGATGGAACGAACGGCGGGAAATTTGGCGACGCGCGACACGACCGATACGATCGGCGACATCTTCATTCCGGGCCACGAGCTCTACCATATGTTCAGGCCCGGCCAGCAACTCGTCTTGCCCCCGGGAGCGGTACTGCGCGCGTTCACCGCCGCGACAATCGACGCCAGCAACACACACTCGGTCGTCCTCACGACACCTCCGCCGTTTGAAAGCACGTTCGACACGCCGCACTCCGACCTCACCGCCGCGCCGATGTACACGCCCGCGCCCATGCGCCCGCGGCCGTTGCCGCGCGGCAAGCCGACCCTGCCGCCGACACCGGTACCGACGCCCGAACCGACCGCCGCTGCGGCAAGCTCCGCGCCCGCGAGTGCCGCACCGGCAAGCGCGGCGCCGGTAACCGGACCGAGCGTCGCTCCTTCGGCGGTCGCGTCGTGATTCGACGAATCGCCTTCACGATCGCCGCGCTGCTCGCGATGACGCCGCTAGTCGTGCGCGCCGACGACGCGACGCTTCCCGCTACGCCGACGGCCGCCGAAGCGCCGTTTGTCGCGAAGGCTCAGGCCGATTTAGCGACGCTGTATCCAACGGTGAAGAGCGCCGAAGACGCCGGTTTCAAGCGCTACACGAATGAAGATAAGACCGGCGCCATCAGCTACGCAAACGGCGCGTGGACCAGTTCCGATGCCGATCACCCGAGCCAGCTTTGGTACGACGTGAGCGGCCGGCTCCTCGGCGCGGACTATTCCGTTCCGCTGACCACGGATCGCCCGGCGCTGTGGGGCATCGATCCCTCGCGCTGGATCACGTTCAACGCGCATGTCCACTACGGGCTCGCGGGACCGAACGGAACGACGATCTACGGCGGAACCGGCGGTCCGAAGTTTACAGCTTCCGGCGGTAGCATCGGAAACCCAACCGCGCAACAGCTCGTCGTCGCCGGCATCGCGAAGAGCGCGAGCGATGTGCAATTCGTCTTCCCGTACCCCGCGATCTGGGATCTCGAAGTCTGGATTCTCCCCAATCCAAACGGCGCGTTCGCGGAGATGAATCCGAACGTCACGCCGGTCAATCCGCCCAAAGGCGGAATGGACTAACACCGTCGTCCTGAGCCCGTCGAAGGGGCGAGCTACTCGCTCGACCAGTAATCTTTGAGGGCCTTCCCGCGCGAGGGATGGCGCAGCTTGCGTAGCGCCTTCGCTTCGATTTGGCGAATGCGCTCGCGGGTGACGCCGAACTCCTGGCCGACTTCCTCGAGCGTACGCTGGTGGCCGTCTTCGAGGCCGAAGCGTAGGACCAAGACCTTGCGCTCGCGCTCGGTGAGGTTTTTCAGGACGTCCGCCATCTTCTCTTTGAGCAGCATGACGGAGGCGGCTTCCGCCGGCGCGATCGCTTCCTGATCCTCGATGAAGTCGCCGAGGTGCGAGTCTTCTTCCTCGCCGATCGGGGTCTCGAGCGAGATCGGTTCCTGCGAGATCTTGATGACTTCGCGGACCTTTTCGGGCGTCAGTCCCATCTCGTGGGCGATCTCTTCGACCGTTGGGTCGCGGCCGAGCTCCTGGAGGAGCTGGCGCGAGATCTTGATGAGACGGTTGATCGTCTCGACCATGTGGACCGGGATGCGGATCGTGCGCGCCTGGTCGGCCAGCGCCCGAGTAATCGCCTGACGGATCCACCAGGTCGCATACGTCGAGAATTTGTAGC
>Ga0302326_10015271_pt1 | contig 16171 bp, 9 predicted proteins | sample Palsa_T0_3_FD_202264 | JGI IMG/M metagenome (GOLD analysis project Ga0302326, IMG submission 202264) | Peat permafrost microbial communities from Stordalen Mire near Abisko, Sweden - Palsa_T0_3 | ecosystem: Environmental > Terrestrial > Soil > Palsa > Peat permafrost | place: Sweden: Abisko... | reverse complement strand
GCCCACTCCGGGCACCTGGGCCTGTCCGCCCAGCTTGCCTTCCGTACCCACTTCACGCGCCACGCGGGTCACTTCGCCGGCGAACGCGTTGAGCTGATCGACCATGGTGTTAATGGTGTCCTTGAGTTCGAGAATCTCCCCCTTTACATCGACCGTGATTTTGCGCGACAGATCGCCGCGGGCTACGGCTGTGGTCACTTCGGCAATGTTGCGCACCTGAGCGGTCAAATTACCAGCCATTGCGTTGACGGAGTCCGTCAGGTCTTTCCATGTACCCGCCACGCCAACCACGACGGCTTGGCCGCCCAACTTCCCGTCTGTACCCACTTCACGAGCAACGCGCGTCACCTCGGACGCAAATGAGCGCAACTGGTCCACCATCGTGTTGATGGCTTCTTTGAGCTGGAGAATTTCACCGCGCACATCGACGGTGATTTTGCGGGAGAGATCCCCGCTGGCGACTGCGGTCGCGACCTCAGCGATGTTGCGAACCTGTCCGGTGAGGTTACTGGCCATGGAGTTCACGGAGTCCGTGAGATCTTTCCACGTGCCCGCCACGCCAGGCACTTGCGCCTGGCCACCCAACTTGCCGTCTGTGCCCACCTCGCGCGCAACGCGCGTTACCTCGGCGGTGAAAACGCCGAGCTGCTGAATCATGGTGTTGACGATATTCGCGGAGCGCAGGAATTCGCCTTCGAGCGGCCGGCCGTCCACGTCCAAGCGCACAGTTTGGGTCAGGTTTCCCTGGGCAACGGCCGCGATGGCGCGGGTTACGCCCTCAGTTGGCCGGAGCAGGTCCTCAACCAGCGTATTGATCGAGACTTCCATCTCTCCCCACGCTCCCCTGGATTCATGGAAGCGGGTACGCTCGCGAGTCCGTCCTTCCTTCCCCACAACTTGCCCGACACGCTTCAGTTCCTCTGCCATCTGTTGGTTGGCAGAAACGATGGAATTGAAAGTATCCGCGATTTTCCCCGCCAGACCGGTCCAAGAGCCTGGCAGGCGCACCGAAAAATCGCCATCCCTCATGGTTTGCAGGCTGGCCAGAATCACGCTGAGATCACTCGAACCGGGCTCAGCGAGGATGGCAGAATTCCCGTTACGTTTGCTCTCCTGAGCCTCACCGGGTGCCCCATTAGCCACGGCACTCGCCCGGCCTTGATTGTTTCTTTTCATGGTCTTCTCCAGAACCGGGAGAGTCTCTGGCGTCGTGACAGGCCTTTCATCGTTCGGATTTCCATGCCTAGTCCGCAGCCGGCTCGAGCCCGAACGGTTCGACGGTGGCGGGACAAGAACAACGACGAAGTAGTCGCACGCCGCCGGCTCGGCCGGACGAACCACCGAACTCAGGGACAACCCTAACCATTTGCTTTGAAGTGTTCAACACTCAGGAAATCCAACGACTAACATCGATTGGTAACACGAAAGACTGTACCCTGACTCTAGGGTTTTTACTGTATGGAGTGAGGGAGAGGGAGTTTCTAACCTTCGACCGGGCTAGAACCTCCGGGGGAGAGCTCATGGTGCGATTTGAAGAATTGACAGACGGACCTAAACGCCGGCATTGGCCCGTTTGGCGCAATATCTCCGCCGCCCACGCCGCATTCGCGCTTTCCGCGCACGCCACGTAAACCATTTCGACACCCGTGGCTGGGCGTAATCCGTACTCCGGCTCGTTGGGCCGCTCATATTTGCTCACCCGACCAGCGTCCACCAGGTCGATCCAAGGGGCAATCCCTTGCACGCGATGGTGCAGCCGATCACGGTCTGGACTCGCCGCCGACTTTCCCGTCACTCTTCGGGGTGGTCGCCCCAGCGTCTGCTTCGATGGTAACTTCAACCTCGGCGCCCGGCTTGAGGCGTACCCTCGCGCCATTCTCGTCGGTCAGAGTGTTCTCGATGCGGAGCTCTCGATAGAGATGATCGGCGCCTTCCACAGCGAGCTGAGCCTTTTCAGGCGTGCTCGGAAACGGAGACTTGATAATCTTCTCGACAGTTGCCGGCAGAGTGGTACTTGATTTATCGCTCATAAGGGTTCCTCATCTCAGCAATGTAACCGGAAATCAGCGTCATTGCCCTGATTGTTGTACGGCCTACATGCGACTGGAGCTACGCCTGGGAGACGCCGAAATCAATTCCTGTGCGGCATGAACCAGACTTCCCCACATTATCAAAGACTTCATCTAAGTCCGTTAATGCCCTCAAATCAAATCACTTCTCATCGACCGACTGTCGAGCGCTGTGGGCCATAACCGAGTGGGTAAACAAATTAGCGTTTGGTATCCAAGAGTCGCCTTCCATCCTAGGTGTCTTGATGATGGATCTCATTGCCCAACCGAACGGTTTGGGCCCAAAGCAACAGCAAAACGCCAAGGAAATCTGCAATATGTTTTGTTCTGGAAAGCGAACCCAATACCCCCCCCAAGAGAGCGGCCGCCGACAGCAGCCAGCATCATCAGTGTGAGCACCAGCAAATGAAGTATCCGTGAACGCATCGAGAATCGATGCGAACCGTGCTTACACTTGCCCAGTATTACACTACTGCTGCGGGTTGCGGCGGATTGAAGGGCGGCCCACCGACCTTGGCCTCTGAAATGCTAGCGGTGATGGATATGTCCGTCCATACAGTGAACGCTGTACTTGGGCCTGCGGCGGCTGGAGATCCTCCGGGGACTCTTCTTATTTCTTATTTTATTACATCGTACTAATCCTGATGTAGCGCCGCAGGTCTGGAAGCGATGTAAGCAACACATATCCGGCAAAAAGAAAAGCTGCTGCACCTACCAGCTTAACTACTATCGATCCTGGTTTATTCACAAGGACCTCCTTCGTAGTGACTCGTGCTTGGATGTCTTTCTCGCACCAGGGGTAGCCTGCAAGCTGATGCAACTTCATCCCTAAGCGCCCGCGGTCAGCAACGTTGAATGAACCAACTTCGGCGTTTCAGGGAAGCATCGAAGTAGTGTCGTAATATGGGAGCCACGATTATAACGTACGTGATGACCAAACCTTGCCCGATCTGCAGACGGCAACGATAATAACCAAGCGCCGGCCTCCGATATCGTGCATTATGCCCTTTGCGGCCTTCGCAAAACATGTTTGGCAGGCTTATGACGGAGCATGCTGGTATTTGCAGCAAACAGACTGCGTGGTGTCGTGGTTTACGCGTCTTCCTCGCTTCGCCCCGCGGCGGCGTTTTTTGCATGTCCCCAACCCATCGACCCCCGCCGCCGTTTTAGCATTCCCACACAGGACTTCCCGCGCCACCGCGTGAAGAAAACGCTTTGCTCGTAGCCTACGGCTAGAGCCGTAAATGGAGACCTTATTATTGGTAGTTCGTCTCCGTCCTCCTCTTTGTCGCGTCTAATGTCGACGGAAAACTGAAGCGCCGCAGGAGGACAGGATGCGCAGAGAGGATTTGATGAAACCAGACCCGCTGAGCAACATTCTGTTGCTGAGTAGCGGGATCGTCATAGCAGGAGCCTTGGTTACGCTCCTGGTGCTTGCAGTCGTGCATGGCACATCAGCTTTCTCTACAACGTTGCCATCGGCGACCTACAGCCTTTCGCCGATATGCTGTTAGTCAGACTGGCCGTATAACGAAAGGGATTTTTCGACCGGCTTGATATTGGTGATGATCGCAACGTTGTTCAACGCTAGGAGGCGGAAAAATGCGATTCGGACCTTTTCTCGTCATTGCTCTCCTGCTGCTTATTCTCTGGGCTGGCAGCTTTCTGATGTTTCATATAGCCAGCGGCTTGATTCATCTGCTACTGCTGTTCGCTGTCCTCTCTTTTCTTGTGCACCTAGTTTCAGGAGCGCGGGCAGCGTAGATTTTCGAGCGAGGCTTACAGGCGGGGAGCTAACCGGCTCCTCCGCCAGCCTCAGCTCGAAACCCTTTAAGATAAGATTCCCAGTGCTGGACTTTAGTACTCGGCGCACCAGGGCGGGAACCGGCCCTCCGCCATAGGTTTGAGTCGAACCTCTACAGTGTTCCCTGTATTTCGCGCCCCTTAATCAGGCCTTATCGTTAGTGGCTCCGACTCCCTCTTGTGCGGATTCGGGCCGAGCACCCATCCGCAATCAGGTTCAGCCATCTCGAATCGTAAATTCAGGTCTCTCCGACCATTCGTGTGAAGGTATGACATGCGCGTGCTAGTTGTCGATGACCATGAGGTGGTCCGCCGTGGCGTGCGATCCCTTCTCAACCAATCCAGCTACGATGTGTGCGGCGAAGCGGCGGACGGGAATGATGCACTCGAAAAGGCGCGGCAGTTGAAGCCCGATGTCATAGTTATGGACGTCAGCATGCCTACCCTGAATGGTCTGGAAGCTACGCGACTCATCCGCCAAGAGGTGCCTGGTTCGGAAGTGGTCATCATGAGTCAGCACGACTCGCCCGCGATGATTCGGGAAGCTTTCAAGGCTGGAGCCCGCGGCTACGTGGTGAAGTCTTCGATGGGCAAAGACTTGCTCGTCGCTCTGGACAAAGTCAGTCGGCACACAAGCTTCTTTGATCCGTCAATCACTGAAATTACCAATCGATCTGGCCATGTTGATGCTACGGAGATTTTGCAACGGAGCGCGGCTTTGGAAAAAGCTCTCCGAGAGAGTGAGGAGTTGTATCGTTCTACATTTAATCTGGCGGCCGTAGGAATTGCACATGTGAGCCCCGATGGCCGATGGCTGCGCGTGAACGACAAACTCTGCAAGATCGTCGGTTACAGCGAAGAAGAACTGCTGAAGATGAGATTTGAGGACATTACTCATCCGGACGACCTTCCAGCCGATGTCATTGAGACCGAAAAGGTAAGGACCGGCGCCCTAAAAGCCTTTTCGATGGAGAAACGCTACATTCGAAAAGATGGTTCGCCGATTTGGATTCATTTGACGGTTTCTGGCGCTCGGGACGAGGGCGGAAAGCTGAAGCATTTTATATCGCTCGTTGAAGACGTCAGTGCACGCCGGGAGGCGGAAGAGGCGCTGCGCGAGAGTCAGGCTCAGCTTGCTCTCGCTCTGGAATCCTCAAAAACGGCGATGTTCGATTGGGATGTAATTCAAAGGCGGGGCAAGTGGAATGAACAGCTGGCAGCAATTCACGATTTTCATCCCCACGATGGATTTATCACGGACGAAGAGTGGAGAAGATTATTTCATCCCGAAGACGTCGAGAGGCTAGCCCGAGAAAATGCGGAAGTCTTAGAAGAAGGCGATGAATTTCAATTCGAATTTCGTAACCATCGGTCTGATGGCGAACTGAAATGGATTCTATCCCATGGGCGAATTGTGAGGGATGCGACCGGTAGAGCCATACGCATGATCGGGACGCACACGGATATTACCGCGCAGAAGCAATCCGAAAAAGCCACGAATTTGCTGGCGTCTATCGTCGATTCGTCAGACGACGCAATTGTCAGCAAGAATCTCGACGGCATCATCACCAGTTGGAACAAATCTGCGGAGCTTCTATTTGGCTACACCGCCGCGGAAGCGATTGGCCAGTCGGTTACGATGATTATTCCGGCCAATCGCCGAAATGAGGAAACAGAATTTCTTGCCCGGCTCAGGGCGGGAGAACGAATCGACCACTTCGACACGGTTCGCCAGCGCAAGGATGGCAGCTTGCTTGATGTCTCACTGACAATATCGCCCGTGAGGGATAGTACGGGCCGCGTGGTCGGAGCGTCGAAGGTAGCGCGGGATATCACGGGCAGGAAGCGGGCTGAGCAAATGCTGGCGGAACGAGCCCGGCTGCTCGACTTGAGCAACGACGCAATCGTGGTTCGCGACGAGGCTGATCGCGTTACCTATTGGAACAAAAGCGCGTCCGACCTGTATGGCTACAGCCGTGAGGAAGTACTGGGTCGCGTCACCCATGAGCTGCTTCACACCCAATTTCCTGAGCCGCTGGATCGCATTATGGAACAACTTCGCGATCATAAACGATGGACCGGTGAGCTCATTCACAGGCGTAAGGACGGCAGCCAACTCGTAGTGACCAGCCATTGGGCGCTGGATGGAGAGGGCGGCGGGAATCAGAGGCGCATTCTCGAATCAAACAATGACATCACGCAAAAGAAGCAGAACGAAAAAACACTGCGTGAAAGCGAGGAGCGATTCCGCGCTCTGTCGGAGACGCTCGATGCAGAGGTGCAAGCTCGAACCAAGGAACTGGAGGATAGAAATGCGGATGTGCTGAGGCACTCCAAACAAATCCGGGAACTCTCGTGGCGCTTATTGCGCACGCAAGATCAAGAACGGCGGCATATTGCCCGCGAGTTGCACGATAGCGCCGGACAGTTGCTGGCCGCCTTGCAGATGTATCTGACGCCTCTCGAAGAGGAAGCTCACAAGTTGAACTCACCCTCCGTCGTTGGGCAGAGCATCGACCTGGTGGAGCAGCTATCGAAAGAACTGCGCACAGTCTCTTACCTGCTCCATCCACCACTGTTGGATGAAGCGGGACTATCTTCAGCGATTCGCTGGTACGTGGAAGGATTTGCGAAGCGCAGTACGATCGATGTTCGACTGGAAATTTCGCCGGATCTTGGCCGCCTCCCGCAAGACGTGGAGATGACGATATTCCGCATCGTGCAGGAGGCCCTGACCAATATTCATCGCCATTCGGGGAGCAAGAACGCGACGATTCGTTTATTTCACTCTCCGCAAGAGGTCTGTTTAGAGATTGAGGATAGTGGGCGGGGCATCGCTGTTTCGAACAACGGTGGGTCATCCGCGGAAGGCGGCAGGATCGGTGTTGGTATTCAAGGTATGCGCGAACGGATCATGCAGTTAGGTGGACGCTTCGAAATAAAGTCGAACGGAACGGGCACGATCGTCAACGCTCGCCTCCCGGTGAAAATATCTGCCGGCCCCGGGGAAACTCCAGTCGACCAGGTTCGCGCCTGAAGCACTCTGTTTTCAGCAAACATTGACCGGGCGTTGAACTATGAAGGCGGGTAAAGGAAATGCGTCTTGAGGTCTGTGGGATCGGTCCGACGCGAGCGCTGAGGCAAGAGCCGTAAGAACCAGTCTGCTCCTGAGTTGTTCGATGCGCTCATGAAGGATCCGTCTTAACTCTTCTGCGAGACGCCGGACCTCTTCATCGTCTTGTGCGCTCACCGCGCGGGAACGCAACTCATCACTCGATTCTCGAATGAAATTTCGCCCATGTTTCACTTGGGCGCTGTAAAGACTCGAGATGAAGACTCAAAGTGGCGAAGCGGTGAGTGGTATCTACGAAATGGCGGGGTGATCGTGAGAGTCAGAACGGGCATACCGCCCGCCCACATTAGCCCATGACCACCCCAAGTGCGGAAGAACCCAGGAGATTCCGTCGCCCGACCCAAAACTAACCCACATCGGGTTGGCCATGCAATACAGTTGATCCCTTAAGTAGTGCATTCCCGAGCAGCTACTCGCTGTTTGAAACTGTAAGATCAGGGCCGAGAGAGTAGCGCCTTTGCCGAGCAAAGCGCCCTTCAGCCTCTGGGTCGCCGGTTCAACTCGTGCCTGGCCAGCTCTTCGGGGCCGGCAAGCGGCTATCGTCTCATTTGAATCCACCGCGGAGCCAACACGACCTTCATGGTCGTACAACCAGAATCGTTTCCAATCGACCGGCGTCGATGTGTGTGCCTGCAAAGATGCGGCGCTTAGATTTATGATCGATGAGTGCCGCAATCATTCTCGTTCGAAAGGGAATCCTATGCCATGCCGCTCCGGTCTCGCCATTCTCGTTCTGAGTATTGCCACAGCTGGGCTGGCCCAGAGTTTGCCCGAAGGCCGTTTGCTCAGGTTTCCGGATGTGTCTAAGGAGAAGATCGCCTTCAGTTATGGGGGAGATCTATGGTTGGTCTCGAGGGAGGGCGGGACTGCGCAGCGGATTACCAGCCATCCCGGCCAGGAGCTGTTTGCGAAATTCTCGCCGGACGGAAACTGGATCGCGTTCACCGGCCAGTATGACGGCAATCACAATGTGTACATCATGCCGGCTGAAGGCGGCGATCCCAAACAGTTGACCTTTCATCCCGGCGGTGACCCCCTCAACGAGCGCATGGGCATTCATAACGAAGTCATTACCTGGACGCCAGACAGCCAGCGGATCGTCTTCCTGAGCCGCCGCGACACATTTAATACCTGGTTCGGCCAGCTCTACAGCGTGGGTATCGACGGCGGACTTCCGGAGGCGCTTCCCTTGGATAAAGGCGGGCTGACATCGTACTCTCCCGATGGAAACAGTATTGCCTACAATCGCATCTTCCGAAACTTTCGGACCTGGAAGCGTTACACGGGAGGCATGGCCCAGGACATCTGGATCTACGATCTTAAGGCCAACCATATCGAACAGATGCCTCACACCGAATGGACCGATACATTTCCGATGTGGCATGGCGACACGATTTATTTTGATTCCGACCGCGGTCCGGAACACCGCTTGAATCTCTATAGCTATAGTTTGACCAGCCACGAAATCAAACAGCTCACTCACTTCGCGGATTTCGACGTGAATTGGCCGAGTCTGGGCCCGGATGCAATCGTTTTCGAGAACGGCGGCTATCTGTATCTGTTCGATTTGAACACGCAGAAGGAACATAAGCTCACGATTTATCTTCCCGGGGACCGCGATTCGGCCCGCAAACATTGGGCGAATGTCAGCAAGCTGATCATGGATTTCGACATTTCGCCCGATGGGAAGCGCGCGGTATTTTCAGCCCGCGGCGACATTTTCACCGTACCTGCCAAGGAGGGCAGCATCCGCAATCTCACGCGGACTCCCGGAATTCGCGAGAAATATGCAGCCTGGTCACCGGATGGCCGCTGGGTCGCCTATCTGTCGGACCGCACGGGCGAGGATGAACTGTACATCGTTCCGCAAGACGGCTTGGGGCAGGAGCAGAGAATCACTTATGACGGCAAGATGTTCCGTTTGCCCCCGGTCTGGGCTGCCGATAGCAAGAAGTTATTATTTGCCGATAAAGAGGCACGCCTCTTTTATGTCGACATCAACGACAAAAAGCCGGTTCAGATTGATCAAGGCAAATATGCGGAAGTGACGGACTACAGCTGGTCGCCCGACAGCAACTGGGTGACATACTCCAAAGCCGAAGAGAATCACAACGGTGTGATTTACCTCTACAGCCTCGCAGACCGGAAGATCAGCCCGGTGACTACAAATGCCAGCGATAGTTCGGCGCCATATTTTGATCCGGAAGGCAAGTATCTCTATTTCCTCTCCAATCGCGACTTCAACGAAGTACTCGGCGTCTACGATATAGAATTTGCGAATCCGAAGGCGGGCGGCGTATATATCGCAACCCTGCGCGCGGACGAGCCTTCTCCTTTCCCGGTGCTGAGCGATGAAGTGACCATCAGCCAATCGTCCGACGTGCTGCTGACACCGGCGCCCGGAACGCAACCCCCCGCGCAAAAGCCGCCCGAGACGCCGACGAAGAAGCCCAAGCCTCAGACGACCTCGAACCCGGAACCTGGAGCAAAGGAGCAAAAACCAGCCGCAGACGCTGGAAAAGAGGAGAAACCGGGGACGCGACCAGCCCTGAAGAATTTCGGCATCGATCGCGATGGAATTCAGAGTCGGATTGTGGCGCTCCCGATTCCACCCGCGAACTTGCAAGCCCTGACTGCGGCAAAGGGTGTCATCTTTTATATTTCAGCTCCCATTCAGGGCCTGTCTGGACCACTGCCGGGCGAACCTCCCGCCATTCACGCTTATGACTTGAAGGATCGCAAGGACCATATCTTTCTGGAAGGAGCCGACCAGTACGCGCTCTCATTTGACGGCAAGAAGATTTTGTATGGGACCCCCAAGGGCGGCGGTGGTGGCGAACTCCCCGAACACAATTGGGGAATCGTCGACGCGAAAGTGCCTGAGGGAGAAAAAGCAAGTGAGCCTAAACCTCCGGTTCATGCGGGAGAGGGCGCTTTGAAGTTCGATGCCATGCGAATGGAAGTGGATCCTCCGGCCGAGTGGAAACAGATCTTCAACGAGGTTTGGCGCCAGGAGCGGGATTACTTCTACGAACCCGCAATGAACGGCGTCAATTGGCAGCAGGAGCACGATAAGTACGCGCAACTGCTGCCTTACGTAGCCGACCGACTCAGCCTGACCTATGTTTTGGGCGAACTGATCGGCGAGCTTTCCAACTCGCACACCTATGTGGGCGGAGGCGACTACCCGGAGATCGAAACGGTCAACCTGGGACTTCTCGGCGCCGATCTTGCGCCCGATGCAAAGAGCGGGATGTACCGCTTGGCGAAGATTTATCCCGGTAAAAACTGGGATCGCAATCTGCGCTCTCCGCTCACCGAACCGGGGGTCATGGTAAAAGAGGGAGACTACTTGCTGGCCGTGAATGGCCGTCCTTTGCGGGTTCCGCAGAACCCTGACGAACTATTCGTCAACACCGTGAACCAGACCACCACGCTTTCGGTCAACAGCCAGCCCACCGAGCAGGGAGCGCACAACGTGGTGGTACGGCCAATTCCGAGTGAGTTCAGTCTGCACGAGCTGAACTGGATCGAGACCAACCGGCGCAAAGTAGAGCAGGCCAGCGGCGGCCGGATCGGATATGTTTACCTGCCCGATATGGGTGCCAGTGGACTCAACGAGTTTGTGAAGCAATATTTCCCGCAGATTCGCAAAGAAGGAATGATCTTCGACGTCCGCTATAACGGCGGAGGGTTCGTCGATCAGATCATTTTTGAGCGTTTGCGACGAGTGCTTGCCGGCATGGAATCAGCCCGCAACTGGGAACCCGGTACGCTGCCGGGCAATGTTTTCCAGGGCCACATGGCTTGCGTGACAAATCACTATGCCGCTTCCGATGGCGATTTCTTCAGCTACTTCTTTAAGGTTTACAAACTGGGGCCGCTCATTGGAGAACGCACGTGGGGCGGCGTGCGCGGCATTCGCGGAGAAGTGCCCCTGATCGATGGCGGTTACATCACGCGTCCCGAGTTTTCCCTATACGGCTTGGATAGCAAGTGGCTGATCGAAAACCGCGGCGTAGCGCCTGACATCGAAGTCGATAACCGTCCAGACCTGGTAAGAGACGGGCATGATCCTCAGCTAGAAAAGGCGATCGAGCTGGTGATGAAAGAAATCCAGGAGCATCCGATGAAATTGCCGGCTCGCCCGCCCGACTTGCCAGCCTATCCACCGGGACCGGGGCTCTAGCGACCGACGTCCCCGCCCTACCAGATGAGTCAGGGGCGACCTGCGGGCTAGCCTCGCCGTATTCGGGGCGAGAGCAGTTGGGATGCCGGTTCGCCCGCTTCGAGCGTCTGCAAGCGCTCGCGTATGTCGTGGCGGAGCAACGTGAGGGAAATCCCTCCGAAACACGGTGGGTAGCGGTCGAGACGCTTGAGCGCCGCTTGCAACAACAGCATGGCTCCCAGCGGATTGTTGCGCTGCAGGTGATGGAACGCCGCAGTCACCTGGATCAGCCCCTGCAAAAACGTCTTCTCCGGCTCGGGCGAACGCAGCCACACGCTTTCCCAGGCCTCATGTGCGGTAAAGAACTCGCCCGCGTCGTACAATCGCAGGCCTTCCGCCAGGGCGCCTTCGCTCCAATCGAATGTCATAATCAGCGGGCCGAGGACTACAAGCTAGCACGGTCTTCGATAGATGTCCCCGGTCTGGCCGACGGGTGTACACTGTTCCGCAGCATTGGAAGCCCAAAGGGGAATTCCGACTCGTGGCGAGGCATCGAGAGCGGGACGCCCTGCCTTCCCCCGGCGATGGCTGGAGTTTTATGAGGAGTTCTCAGGAAGCCAGGCGGCTGTTCCCACCCGGCGTTGCGGCGAGAAGCTTCTTCTCCGCCTATAACTTGTTCCCCGGTTTTCTGCTCTGCATGATCTGGTTTTTCGTTGGCCCAACTCCAGCACTCACGCAGGATGGTTCGCCGCGGACACCTGCTCCAAGCGCTGCCCCTCAGGTTGAAAGCAAGCCGAACTCGGCGGAGATCGCCTCTCACGACGAACCCACGACATTCAAGGTGAACGTAAAGCTGGTGGTGGTGCGTGCCGTGGTACGCGACTCCCAGGGGCATGCCGTCGGTAACCTTCACCAGGAGGACTTTCAGGTTTTCGATAAAGGCAAGCCGCAAGTGATCACCCAGTTCGACGTGGAGCGGCCGGGGGCGCTGACCGCGAAGTCGCGTCAGACTTCGAGCGAGAACTCCGGCGATACACCTTACGGCGATACGGTTTCCGATGCTGGGAACGCGCCGGCAGTGCCCGAGCGTTTTGTGGCTTACCTGTTCGATGACGTACATCTGCAATTCGGCGATCTCGCCCAGGTCCGTCAGGCCGCGGAACGCCACTTTGCCACATTCAAGCCCACCGACCGTGCCGCCATCTTCACCACATCAGGCGTCACGCCGCTCGATTTCACCGATGATCGCGCCAAGCTGCACGACGCCTTGCTTCATCTCCAGCCCCGTGCCGTCGCTCGCAGCATTGGGCAAGAGTGCCCGGATATCAGCTACTACCAGGCGGACCTGATCGTCAACAAGAACGACCCACAGGCCTTGCAGGTTGCTCTCGAGGATGCGGCGACGTGCTCCCAAGCGCTTCACCTCTCAAGCGTCCCGGGATCGCAGGCCGCAGCCTCCAACAGCGCAACAATGCTGGTTCGCTCCACGAGTGCAGAAGTGTTGAGTGCCGGTGATCACGAGAGCCGTCTCTCTCTCGGTGTGCTCAGCGATGTGGTCCGCAAAATATCCCGGATGCCCGGCCAGCGAAGCGTGGTCCTCGTTTCTCCCGGATTCATCACCCCCCAGCTAGAGTACGAATTCTCTGAGATCATCGATCGTGCAGTGCGGCTGCAGGTCGTGATCAACACGCTGGACGCGCGCGGGCTGTACGTCCCCTCTACGTTCGCAGACGCCAGTCGTCCGCGCCCGTCCTCTGGGGGCAAAGCCTTGATCGAAGATGCGGCTGATTCCGCTCAGGCCGACCTGCTTGCCGTTTTGGCGGATGGCACGGGAGGGGTTTTCTTTCAGAATAGCAACGATTTCGACGAAGCCTTCCGCCGCGTTGCCGAGGCTCCGGAGTATTCCTACGTGCTGGCGTTCGTTCCGCAAAATCTAAAGCCCGATGGCAGCTTCCATAGTCTAAAGGTCACGGTAAAGAGCCCGCAAAAGCTGACCCTGCAAGCCCGCCGCGGCTACTACGCTCCCAGGAACTTCGCTAACCCAGACGAGCAAGCCAAGCAGGAAATCGAAGACGAAATGTTCTCCCAGGAGGAGTTGCACAATCTTCCGGTCAAGTTGCACACTCAGTTTTTCAAAGCGAGCGAGGAGGATGCCAAGCTTATTGTCCTCGCCCACGTGGACGTAAAGCTTCTGCACTTTCGAAAAGTCGAAGGACGAAACGACAACGTTCTGACCTGTGTGTCCGGTCTGTTTAATCGCGACGGGAATTTCATTCAGGCGACGCAGAAGGTGGTTACCATGCACTGGAAAGATGAGACTCTGGAACACAAACTTGCCTCGGGCATTACACTCAAGACGAGTTTTGACGTAAAGCCGGGAAGCTATCTCGTCAGGTTGGTAGTAAGGGACGCGGAAGGACAATTGATGTCCGCGGAAAATGGGATGGTTGAGATTCGTTAGGACCGACACCTTGGAGGTGAGGTATGCGCTATCGCCGGTTGGTTCTTCTGGTTGGGATGATCTGTCTGGTTAGTTGTTGTCTCTTCCTCGAACTGAGCTCTGACCATCCCGTGGTGTACGCCCAACAGTCAACCGGAGCGGGGGCTGGCGACCTTCCGGTGATCCGGACGGAGACTCGACTGGTTCTCGTGGACACCGTGGTGACCGACAAGAAAGGCAACTACGTCCGCGATCTGGCGCAGAAAGACTTCAAGGTTTGGGAAGATGGCAAGGAACAGGCCATCACCGGTTTCTCCTTTGAGGAGAGCACTGGCTCCTCCACCAACCCCCAGCCGCACTATATGGTCCTGTTCTTTGACAACTCCACGATGGACATGGGCGATCAGGCTCAAGCCAGGACGGCTGCGGCAAAGTTTATCGATGCCAACGCGGGACCCAACCGCTTGATGGCCATAGCGGATTTCGGCGGTAGCGTCCATATCTCGCAAAACTTTACGGCCGATGCGAGTCGGTTGAAGCAGGTTGTGGCGGGCCTACAAGGATCGGCAGTTTCACCGAATGCGCAAACGCCGGTCATGGTCGCGTCCATAGCGCCACCATCGCTCGGGCCATCTCTGGGTAATGCCGAAGCGGACTTCGGCGTCCATAGTGTGCTGCTCGCTTTGCGAAGTCTGGCAAAAAGCCTCTCCACCGTGCCGGGCCGCAAGACGCTGGTCCTGCTGACCGCTGGTTTTAAAATGAACCTGGAATACCAGTCGGAACTGACTGCCGTAATCGATACCAGCAACAAGGCGAATGTCGCCATCTATCCCATTGATGTTCGTGGTTTGGTGGCTTCAGGCCTAACCGGACCCCACAGCCATCTGCTCTGGCCTTCGATCCATGCCCCTTCAGAATCTTTGGTTCCGGTCGCATTTCACGATTCGGATCATAGCTCTCAGCGTCCAATGCTCCGGCTGGCTGCTTTTGCCGAACCGGCTGAGGCGCTTCCCCCGCAACATGGCGGGGGAGGTGGCGGTGGAGGTGGAGGTGGAACCGGCGGCGGGGGAGGCGGCGGTGGTCATGGTGGCGGTGGAAGCGGTGGCGGTGGAACCGGCGGTGGTGGAAACGGTGGCGGTGGAACCGGCGGCGGTGGTAAGGGCGGCGGTGGAACTGGTGGCGGCGGCAAAACCGGCGGTGGTGGAACCAGCGGCGGGACAAACAGTGGCCTGTACAATGCCTACAATCAGCCCCGGCAGATCGTTCCGCCATTTCCTTCCAGCGCTTCTGACAATCAGCAAGTTCTCTATCAGCTCGCCGATGGCACCGGCGGCTTTGTCATCGTCAATACCAATGATTTGCTCGGCGGTCTGCAAAAGATCGCTAAAGATCAAAACCAGTATTACCTTTTGGGTTACAAGCCGGCATCTTCGACCGAAGGAAGTTGCCATACCTTGAAGGTTAAAGTGGAGCGCGGAGGAACCGATGTACGCGCACGCAGCGGCTATTGCAATGTCAGGCCGACGGATCTTCTGGCTGGCAATCCGGTAGAGAAAGACCTCGAGACACGCGCGGGCGGAGAGATGAAGGGCAACGTCACGGCTTTAATGCAAGCGCCTTTCTTCTACACCTCGCCGAACACGGCCCAGGTTCATCTTGCCATGGAGATTCCTTCCGCGGCGCTCAAGTTTGAAAAGGTGAAAGGAAAACAACACGCCGCGGTCAACATATTAGGTATCGCCTACAAGCCGGACGCATCGATTGCCGCGCGTTTCAGCGATACCATGAACGTCGACTTCGATGACAAGAAAGAAGTGGAAGAATTTCAGAAACGGCCGTACCGCTACGAAAACCAGTTTGGCATCGCCTCCGGCGAGTACCATCTAAAAGTTGTATTCAGCTCCGGCAACGAGAGCTTTGGCAAACTCGAAATCCCACTCTCGATCGACCCCTACCACAGTCAGGAATTCAGCATTAGCGGGGTAGCACTCAGCAACAATATTCACCCCGCCGGCGCCTCCACGGATATGGATAGCCAATTGCTCGAAGACAGGACTCCTTTGTTGGTACAGGGCATGCAGATTTCACCCTCCGCGTCCAACCATTTCAAGACGACGGACGTCGCCGGTCTCTATGCGGAAGTCTACGAACCGCTTCTGAAAAATCCGAATCCTCCGGACATTGCGTTTGAGCTAAGAGTCGTGGACCGCAAAAGCGGAGAGCAGAAAGTCAGCGTCCGTAACAAGATCCCCAAGGGAACAGCCGGAGACCCGGTGATTCCGCTGGGACTCAAATTGCCAGTTGCTTCGCTTGTGCCTGGATCCTATCGCGTGGAATTAAAGGCGGTCGATTCGACGGGCAACGTCAGCAAAACCCGCGCAGCTGATTTTGAGGTGGAATGACATGCCGCGCTGGGGGGGGAGGGCCGAGCCCTGCCAGCCTGAAGCTGCACTCGACCTCGAAGAGCCGCTTCGCATATGATTTGAGGATGATGCCTGCGAATGCGAATGACTCCGGATACGAGTCCGCTCGATGATCATCACCCGGAGTCCGCTGAG
>Ga0302326_10015268_pt1 | contig 16172 bp, 12 predicted proteins | sample Palsa_T0_3_FD_202264 | JGI IMG/M metagenome (GOLD analysis project Ga0302326, IMG submission 202264) | Peat permafrost microbial communities from Stordalen Mire near Abisko, Sweden - Palsa_T0_3 | ecosystem: Environmental > Terrestrial > Soil > Palsa > Peat permafrost | place: Sweden: Abisko... | reverse complement strand
CTGCGCGTCGCGCGCATGACGAGTCCATCGACGGCGTCGGGAAAGAACGGCTTCAAGCGCACGGCGATGCGACCGCCGCGCGTCATCACGAGGTCGCGTTTGCGGGCTTCGATCGCGTCGCACATGATTTTCGCGCAGGTCCGCGCCGACATCGCCCGCTTCTGCACTTTCGCCATGGTCATGCCCTTGTAGCGGGTGACTTGCTCGCGATGGATGTTCGTCGCTACCGCACCGGGCGAGACCACGAGCACGCCGACGCCATACGGCGCGAGATCGAGCCGCAGCGATGAGAAGTATCCTTGCATCGCATGCTTGCTCGCGGCGTATGCCGACGACTTCGGAAGGCTGAGCAACCCTTGCAGCGAGGACACGGGAACGATGAGGCCGCGCGTCTTCTGCAGCGACGGGATCGCGGCGGCAGCGGTCGCGACGGCGCCGAAAAAGTTCACCGTCATCAGGCGGTGGATCACCGCGAGATCGACGAGCCCGTCGCCCTGTGTCCCCGAGCCGAGCCCCGCATTGGTGACGAGTACGTCGACCTCGCCGAGCGCGGCAACGGCGTTCTCCACCAGCTTCGCGCACGCGGACTCATCGGCCACATCGGTCGGAAAAATCGCCGCCGTTCCGCCGGCTAGCGAGATCACCTGTGCGACCTCCTCGAGACGGTCGCTAGAACGCGCCGCGAGCGAGACGCGCGCTCCGCGTTTGGCGGTCTCGATCGCGAACTCGCGGCCGATCCCCTCCGACGCGCCGGTGAGAATCACGTGTTTGTCTTTTAGCGGGTAACGGCTCATGGCGAGGGATGTACGGCGGCGCGCAAGAGCGGTCCCACTACCACACCGCTGCGGAAAAGCATATCGGCGACGAACCGATCGTCGTCCGCGTCCGCGACGTGATACGGCAAACCCGAGGTCCGCTCGTCGCTGCAAAATTGGAGCAGCGACGTCGCGAGTTGCGCGCTCGTCGACCCGACCCCGGGCGGCACCGGGATCGTTAGCAAGGTCGCGACCGCGGGCTCGCGGTCGAACTCGCAAACTAGCCGGCCCGCGTCGCGATCGAATGCAAGCGTGCCGTTCGGATAGCCTCCGACCGTCCGATGCTTCCCATCGAAATCGACGATATCGAGCCAGTAGTGCGCCGCGTGGCGGCGCGCATCGGCACTCGTCGCGCGCGTCCGCAGCAGCACGAGCCACACGGCGGGCGAACGCGGGAAGGGCACGGCGAAATCGGAGCCGAGCAGCGCGGCCACGATAGTTTCCGCCGCCGTCGCCGAGGCGTCCCAGTCTTGCGGGGCGACCGCAGCGAGCTTCGCCCGAAGATCTTTGAGCCCAGGGACGAGGACATCGAGTTCCCCATCGCCTGCGATATCGGCGCGATAGCCCGCATCGTCGGCCGCATCGTGCAGGACGCGCGCGTTGTAATCGGTGTGCTCCACGAGAATTCCGAACGCGACGAGCTTGCCGTTTCCGGCTCCGATCGAACGCAGGATATCCTTCGTCTCGTCCGCGAGCGCCGCATACGCTGCCGCACGATCGAACGGACCGCTCCCGACGCGAAGCGTGTCGCGCCGCTTGGCGCCGTGCGTCCGCAGCACGACGTCGGTCGTGGCGACCGCGATCTGCGCGAACGTATCGTCCACGAATTGCTGCGACGAGGGACGAACCAGGAGCTCCGGTGCATCGGCGAGTTCACCGATCGTCGCAATCGCGATCCCGAGCCGCGCGGTGGCGAGCGAATCGGGTCCGTACTCGATCGGCGACACAGCTTGCGCGAATGCAGGCAGGGCCGTAGCCGAGAGTGCGGCCGCGAGCACGAGGCAGTTGACGAAGCGCTTCACGCCGTAACGGTTCTCGTATGCGCCGTTTTCTCATCGGTCTGGCCGGGGGCGCGGTCCTCGGCTACGCCTCGATCCGCACGCGGGAAGCCTTCGCCGAGCGCAAAGCACCTGCGGCGCAGCTCGAGCCAAATCCCAAAGCCTACGGCGCGCTGCGGCGCAAGCTGATGCTCGCCGGCATGGCCCGCTCGTTTGCGACCCTCGCCGTGGCGGCGTACGCGCTCGGTCCGCGCCTCGAGCCGCCGGCAGGTACGGTCGAACCGCGCGCACGGCGCATGGGCCTGGTGGCGCTCGGATTCGCGGCTTCGGCCCTGTTCGATATCCCGATCGATTACGTCGAAGGGTTTGCCCTCGAACGCCGCTACGGACTTTCCAAACAGACCGAGGCCGCCTGGCTTGCGGACTACGCGAAGAGCAGCGCCATTGCGACGGCCATCTCCGTTCCGCTCATCGAACTGCTCGCGTTCGCGATCTCGCGTGCGCCGCGATCGTGGCCGCTGTTTGCGACGGCGGGCGCGTTCCCGCTACTCGTGCTCGGCAACGTCATCGCGCCGATGTATATCGCGCCGCTCTTCAACAAGTTCACGCCGATCGAAGGCGACCTCGCATCGGAAATCCGCGCTCTCGCCGGACGCTACGGGGCGGGCGACGCGACGCTGCTGCGCGTCGACATGAGCCGCCAAACGGAAAAAGCCAACGCGTACGTCACGGGTCTCTTCGGCAGCAAACGCATCGTGATCGGCGATACCTTGCTCGACCACTTCGAATCGCGCGAGACGCTGTTCGTCGTGGCTCACGAACTCGGGCACTACGTCTATGGCGACGTGTGGCGCGGCGTTGGCCTCGGCACGATCGCCGCCGCCGTCGTCTTTTTCGGCGGCCGGTCGATCGCGCAGCGTCCCGAGCGCGAACTCGCGAGCACCGCCGGACTCGCGCGCCTCTTCTTCGCGATGTCGCTGCTCGGCACGCTCTCGGGCCCCGTGCTCTCGGCGTTCTCGCGTGGACGGGAACGCGCAGCCGACGGTTTCGCAATCGAAGCGACGAGCGACCCCGCAGCGGGAGCCGCCGCCTTCACACGCTTGCGCGAACGCAATCACGCCGAAGACGAGCAGCCAAAATGGATGGAGCTGTTGTTCGCTTCGCACCCCTCGCTGCGCAGCCGCATAGAACGCCTGGAAGCTTCTTCAACGAGCGTCTAGCGTGGCGAAGGTCTGGCTTTGCTCGGCAAGCTCTGATTCGGGTGCCGGCGCTACTGCTTTGGCGCGATGATCGATTTCAGGAACGCGGCATCCTTCTGGTCGATCGTCTCCCCGCCTTTCACGCCGACCTGCGCGACCGTCACGAAGCCCGGTGTGGGACTATAAACGATTCCTTTTTGATCCTCGCCGTCGCCCTCGAATTCGAAGTAGCAGGTAACGGGTGCGAGCGGGGCCTCATCGAACGTCGCGACCTTCGCCTTATTCGCTTTTAACTCGTCGCGCAATTCCGCAATCACGCCGCGCACCGCGCCGTCCGTATCGGTCTCCGGAACTTTGAGGATGCTGATGGTCGTCATTTTCGTCCAATTCTTGCCGTCTTCGCCCTCGCGGACGAAATGCAGCAAGAGACGCGATTTGTCGGTTGGCCCAGTCGATTCGGCGAGATGCGGGGTACCGAGCGCCTTGGCGAGCTTGAGATACGGCGGTTCGCTTGCGAGCGCGGGCGAGGCGAGTAAGGCAAACGTAAGACCGATAAATGCGTGGCGAAGCATCCTGCGGTTATTCGCCCTCGATATCGTTCCACATTCGGGCGACGATCGCGTCCCAACTCGCCGTGCGGGCGAGAATCAGACCTCGTTCCCGGCGGGGCGGATCGGGAGCGAGCGACGCAAGACAGGCCTCGGCGAAGGCGCCCGGGCTATCACCGAACGCGACCGCTTCCGAAAAATCGGCCACCACGTCGGCAATCGGCGTGCTCACCACGGGCAGACCGGCCGCGAGATATTCCGGCGTCTTCGTCGGCGAGATCGATGCCGTAGCGGCGTTCCGCGCGAACGGCAGCAGCGCCACGTCGAAACCCGCCATGAAGGCCGGCAACTGGCCATAGGCGACTTGACCCGTGAAGTGGACGTTCGGGCGCCGCGGCAGCGTCTCGTTCTCGAGTTTGAGGACGGGCCCAACCAGCACGATCTCGACCGGACGATCGGCGAGCGCCGCGAGTGCGGCGAAGTCGATCCGCTCGTCGATCACTCCGGTGTAGCCGCACACGGGCAGCGTGAGATTGGTGAAAAGCGGATGCGGCGCGATGAAAGCGGCACGCGCGAAGTGTTCGAACTCGACCCCGCTTGCGAAGAGCCGCACCTTGGGCCCGATGCGGCTCACCCGCTCGAAGAGCGAGCGGCCGCCCGCAAAGACGAGCGCGGCACGTTCGAGTACGCTTGCTTCGCGCCGCGCGAGACCCTCCGGCGCCAGCGCGAACGCGGCGAGATCGTCCATCCGATCGTACACGAGCGGTGCATCCGAAAACGCCTCGGCGAGCGGTTCCCCGAGCGGCGTGTAGAGCCATACAAGCGGCTTGCGCCCTGCGACCCATGCGCGTACTGCGGCGATCGAACGGGGATCGCACATCGCTGCCGCGAGGTCGGTGCGACGCGGCCGGAGCAACGAAATCTCGCCGCATTGCTCGATCTCGTCGTCGTCGCGCAAGCCGAGGAACGGTTCTTCGACCACGAGCACGGGCACCCGGCGGGCGAGACGCCCCAGGACGTGCTGCGGCCGCTGCCGGACGCCGTCGAAACGAAGGTGCGAGCCGACGACGATGCAATCGAAGAGCATCGCTGCTTCTTCTGACGCCGCCGCAGCTTGTCATCGCCGCAGCCGGAGATCGCTTCACCTCATGCGCCAAGCACCGTGACCACCCGTGTGACCGCTTACGTCGCAACGCTTCCGGCCACGCTGCGCGCGACGTGGACCGCGTTCAACGAGGACAAAGCGCAGCGGCTCGCCGCCTCGATTGCGTACTCGACCATCTTCTCGCTCGCGCCCTTACTCGTGCTGCTCATCGCGGTGGTCGGAACGGTCTTGAGCGCGAGCGGGTCCGGCGGCCGGGCCGGTGCCGAGGATCAACTCCTCGCGCAGATACGGCAAAGCGCCGGACCCGCGGCTGCAAACTCGGTGCGTTCCCTGATCGCCGCGGCCTTCGACAAGCCACGCGCGAACCTCATCGCGCAGGTTCTTGGCTGGGTGTTTTTTGCCGTTGGCGCGAGCGGACTGTTCGCGTCGCTGCAAGATGCGCTCAACGCCATCTGGCACGTCGAGAGCACCAAGGGCGGCTGGAGGTATCTCGTGCGCAGCCGAGTCGCCTCGTTCGGGATGATCGTAGTGGTGGGCTTCTTGCTCGTCGTCTCCTTCGTTGCGAACGCGGCCATCGCGTTCGTGACCGCGCACTTTCTCTCGCGCATTCCGTTTGCCGCAAGTCCGCTTGCGATACAGACGATCGGAGCGGGCCTCAACGTGTTGCTCGTCGCCGCGATTTTCGCGATGCTCTTCAAGATCCTACCCGACGTGAGTCTCTCGTGGCGCGACGTCGCCATCGGCGCCGTCGTAACGGCGGTGCTCTTCGCGGTCGGCGAGGAGCTGATCGCGCTCTACATCACCTACGGCGGCGTCGCGTCGGCCTACGGAGCCGCGGGGTCGATTCTCGTCGCCCTGATATGGATCTACTACTCGGCGATGATTCTCTTACTCGGCGCCGAGTTCACGAAGGTTTCCGCGAAGTCGGCAGCACTGGTCGTCGCATCGACGATCCGGCAAACGAGCGAGCACCCGGCGGGCGCCGATCCGCGCACGGCGGGCAGGCCGGCTTCCTAGCGTTGCGCGCTCCGCGCGAGGCCGCGTACCGCGTGCGACACGGCGGTTTCTTGCGGCATCGTGCCGGGGCCCGCGAAGGTAAAGATCCCGTCCTCCGCGCGTCCTCGGCGCAGGCGCAGGAGCGAGTCCCAATCGACGAGCCCGAACGCGGCCCACGCACCGAGCATGCGAACCGGCCGGCCTTCGTCGTGCAGCACGTGAAGGTCGCGCACGCGCTCGTCGAGCCAGGTAGCGCGGGCCACTTCGTCGCCGTCGCGATGCACTTCGCTCAGGCCGAAGGGAAGACCGATCCGTTCGTGCGCTTCGCGTAACGAGGGGAGTGCCGCGATCGTGCCGTGCTCGCGCAGCGCGACGTTGAAGAACGAGCCGTCGGCGCGAGCGCCGAGCGCCCGTTCCGAGTTCGGATAATAATTCCAGCCGACGAGGTCGGGCGGCCGCGCATGACGTTCGACTCGTTGCAGATCGGCCACGCCGACGCCGCACGTTTCCACAAGGTAGGCGTAGAGTGCGTGTCCCGGACGCACGCGTCCCATCACGAGCTCGATCGACAAGAACGCGCGTTCGCGTTTGTGCGCGACGTAGGATTCGACGGCGCGATCGAGGGCTGTGAAACTCTGCAGATCTTCCGTGATCGAGAACTGCGCGCCCGGGTTGACGGCGGTGATCGCCTCCATCGCGAGCAACATTCCGAGGGCTTCGTTCACGATCGCGCGCCCGAAGGATGCGTCATCGGTGGCGTTTGGGAACCAGTGGCCGTAGAGCGTCGAGAAGCGAGCGGTCGTCAGCGGTTCGTTGATCGGCGTCCAGCGGCGTATCCACGGAAACGCCCGCGCGATACCCGCGGCGTAACGCGCGAAATGCAGCGGAAACTCGGCATCGATCAGGCTCGTGTAGCGCGGCCCGCCTCCGTGGTGCAGCAACGTGACGATCGGCTCGACGCCGAGATCGCGCAATCGTTCCAACCGGCGCGACGCCCATACCAGATCGAGCTTCCCCGGATCGCTCGCTGCGACGCGCTCGAACAGAATCGGATAGCGTGTCGCCCCGATACCGAGGCTCGCGAGCAGGTCGAGATCGCCATCACGTCCTTCATGGCCGGTATCGACGATTTGATCCCGGTACGTCGTCGCATCGAGGCGAGCCACCGTCGGTTCCGGGGAGGCCCAAATCTCGAACGGGATGCTACGCAACGATCGGCGAGGGCTTCGTACCGAGCCAGGTCGAGAGATCGGTTTTTCGGCCGTCGTACGCGGCGCCGCGGAGTTCGCGGCGCAGCTCGCCGAACGTGCCGAACGCTTCGGCGAACGCATCGTGTTTGTGGATCGACTCGTAGTTGACTTGCGAGGCGAACACGAACGTTTGGTCCGGGAAATCCGCGTACACGTCGAGCGCGCGCGCCATGATCCCGCGCACCACGTCTTCGACGAACTTGGGATTGTGGTGCGCTTTGTTGACGATGAAGAACTCATCGGGCCGCTTCAAGAGATCGTAGGTTTCGCTCGACATCGAGTTCTCCACGATCTCGACCAGGTCTTCGGCGGCGATCTCCGTGTCTCGCGCGTCGCCCGTGCCGATCAGAATCGCGCCGCGGCCACGCTGATTGTGCGTGGCGACCGGGAGCGCATCGAGCGCGCGCGCGGCGTCCTGCTCGGAGAAGCCCGCATCGACGAGCTCCCGTGCCGAATGCTCGCGCACCATCGCTTGCGCGCACGGACAGGCCGTCATGCCCTCGGCCTCGATTCCAACGACGCGCTTCGTCCCCGCGGCGTCGGCGTGCGCGATAGCGACCAGCGTGTACGTTTCTTCGCCGCGCTTGCCGCTCACGGGCGTCCAGCGTTCGAGACCGAAATCCGCGCGCAGGCGCACGTCGGCGCGAATCGCTTTCTGCGATTCGATGATCTCGCGTGCGACGTGCGTCGCGACGTCCTCGATGCGACCGGCCTTCGGGGTCCGCGCAAGTACTTCGAGCAAGGCCTCCTCGAGCAACTCCGAAAAGCGCGACATGTGCACGCCGGCGCGATCGGGCGAGAGATCGGCCACCATCGAAAACTCTCCGTTGAAGACGGTCTCCTTCCCGCCAACTTCGAGCCGCACGATGCGCTTCACACTCGAAACGCCGACGCGGTTGATCGAGAGCTTGACGTCGGGTTCTTCTTCCTGACGGTTCGCGAAGAAATTGAGCGAACGCGTCTTCTTTACGACGCCATCACGCGAAAGCGCGCCCGCGAGCGCGCCGATCGTTTTGCCGCACCTCGGCTCGAGGACATCGGCTGCGATCTCCGCCAGCGGAATCACGTTGAAAGGACGCTGCGCGAGGTAGGGATGCGGCAGCTCGAAACGCCCGAAATCGCCCACGATATCATCGATGAGTAAAATATCGATATCGATCGGACGTGCCGTCAGCGGACGGCTGCGTTGCCTGCCTACCGCAACTTCGACCGACCGCAGCAGCTTCTCGAACGCGACCGGCTCGAGGTCCGTGCGCACGCTCGCCGCGACGTTGAGAAAGGGGGGGCCCTGCGCGCCCCCGGCCGCCGCCGATTCATAATAGGACGACACCGCTTCGATCGCACACGAAGCGCGCAGCTTTTGAAGTGCCTGCAGGATGTTTCCCTGCCGGTCTCCGAGATTCGACCCGAGGCCGAGGTACGCCGTGTGCATTGTTAAGCTAGACCCTGCACGATGGCGGGGAGATGCGACCGGCCGGCCGAGCGAACGGCACCGAGCATGCGCGCGACCGCGACCGTTTCCGCCACATCGTGAACCCGCACGAACCGGGCGCCTGCCGCGATGCCGATCGCCGCGCACGCAAGCGACGGGACGAGCAGCTCGCTCGCGGGCAGGTCGAAGATGTGCCCGAGAAAACTCTTGCGGCTCGCGGCGATAAGAATCGGGAATCCGAGCGAGCGCAGATCGCCGAAGCGTTCGAGGATTTCGAGATCGGTGTGCGGCTCCTTCCCGAACTCGAGGCCGGGATCGACCACGATCGCGTCGCGTCCGATGCCCGCGAGGACCGCTCGATCGGTGCGCTCGCGCAGATACTCGAGGATCTCCGCCATCGCGTCCTCGTACGGGTACTCCGCCTCGCGAATATTGAGCCGGCCGCGCAAATGCATCACGACGAGCGATGCCTCGGCGCGCGCCACGACTTCTGCCAATCGATCGTCGGAGAGCCCGCTGCAATCGTTTATCAGATGTGCGCCCGCGTCGAGCGCTCGTTCCGCTACATCCGCCCGGAACGTATCGACCGAGAGCGGAACGCCGAGCCCATCCCGCACCAGGGCGCGCACCACGGGAACGACGCGAGCCGCTTCCTCATCCGCAGCCACCTCCGCGTTTGCCGCTGAGTACGATTGACCGCCGACATCGATGAGATCGGCGCCGAGCGCTACCATCTCCGCCGCGCGAGCGCGCGCCCGATCGACGCCATCGTAGCGCCCTTGATCGAAAAACGAATCGGGCGTCACGTTGAGGATGCCCATCACGCGCGCCCGCTCCGAAAGTTCGAGCACCCGATCGCGCAAGCGCAGCGCCGGCGCGGGCGAGCGATCCGCATCGAACGCGCGCACGAGTTCGCCCGCGAGCTCGCGGGCGGAGCCTTCGAGGAGCTCCGCGGCGAGCGCCAGGGCGGAGCGACTCGCACTCACGACGAGCCGGTCGCCTTCGATCCAGGCGAAGGCACCGGCTCCGCGCAACGCGTTCGTCAGTTGGAGCGCGCCCGGGCCGGCAGCATCCACGACGATCGCGGCGACGTCGCCGGCCGCCGCACTTTGCGCTGCGAGCGAAGCGGGCAGATACGTTTCCAGACGTTCGCGGACGCTCGCGCCGTTCTTCGCGGAAAGCACACGCGCGCTACGCACCGCGCGAGGCTTCCGGCTCCAGGGCGTGATGCACGCGACTCTGCAAGTCTTCGAGATGGGCACGCGTCGCGATGTCGAGCCGGTTCGAGTGCAACGCCGAATCGATGCGCGTCGAGAGCCGCCGCAACTCGAAACGGGCGAGCGGCGCGGAATCGCTCGGATACCCGATCGCGCTGACGACGAAACTCGGGGCGAGCGAGAAAGCGACCAGCAGATTCGTGTAACGGCGCTGCAGGGCCCGGTGCGTTGGATCGATCGTGGCGACGTTGTCGGAGAGATCGTCCCAGACGGCGTCCTGCATCCATCCAAAGAGATCCGCAAGCGACATCGTCTGCGTGCCCGGGGCTGTTTTTATCGATTCGTCAGCGATGCGGCTCATCGTGTCCGGTGCGAACATCGCGAACATCACGTTGTCTTGGATATCGGAAACGTACTCGGCGATCGGAAAATCGGGGCGTTCGAGCGTATCGATTCCGCGATGCACGTAGTGACTCGAGGCAAGATCGGCCATCAGCTTCGGCGAGAAATGCAGCGCGTGCGACGAGAACACGTTCTCGGCCAAGAGCGCGAACGCTCGCCGCGACGTCTCACGCGGCACGGGGCTCGAAGGCGGCTGTGCACCCGGCTGCCCGCGATGATCGCGCGAGGTATAGATGCCCCCGATGTACTTTGCCGCGAGCATCACGGCGCGATCGTACGAACGCATAATCGTCAGGAACGACAACCGTTCTTCGGAATACGGCTGATCCGACGCGGGAAACGCACCGTCGAGTTTTCCGAGCAGGTTCGCCACGACGTCGAGCTGATTACGATCGAACGCGAGCGGGTCGTTCGAAAGACCGAACGTGGCCACGCGCGGATCGATCGCGATCGGTCCGTTAGCGTCTTCGTCGGTCGCATACGCATATTCCGGGCGGCTGCCTTCGTCGGCGATGCCGTGCAAGCGCACGGCTTCGTCCTCGGGCCGGCTCACGTCGGGGAACTTTTCATACCCGTAGCGGATCGCCCACTCGTCGTAGGGTCCGAGCTGCATCTGGAAGTAATCGCCCTGCGTTTGGCCGGGCGCGGAGATATTGACCGGCGCGTATCCCATCACCGAACCCACGATGCCGTGGACGCGCGTGAACTTGGGGTCGTGAATCTGCGCGAGCGAATAGAGATTGGACGAGATGAAGTTGTGCCGCAAGCCCATGTTGTGGCCCGATTCATGAAGCACGACGGAATACAAGAAATTCTCGGCGAAACGATCGGTAGCCGCGGGCGTCGCGCCGGCGGCGCGCAGCGCGAAGGTCCCCATCGCCGCCATCTCCATCGACTCGCGTTCGAACGTATCGCACTCGCCCGTTGCGTCGCAGGCGGGCGCCGCCTCGCGCGACGCGGCTACCGGGAAGCCATTGGCGTCGAGGGCCGCACTGCGCGACGGAGCCACGACGTCGGCGTAGCCTCGTTTGACGGCACGCATCGTCTCGCCGTCGATGACGACCTCGACGCGCAGGATTTCACCCGTGCGCGGGTCGGCGATGCTCGGCCCATACGCGGTGAAGATCGGCTGGTCGCTCGTGATCCAGCGAACGGTCGAATAGCGGACGTCGTCGGGATCCCAAGCCGGATCGTCCGGTTGATCCCGCACCTCGATGGCGTTCGGAATGCCGACCTTCGCGAACGCGACGTTCCATTCGAGCAACGCACTGCGAATCGCAGGCTTGTACTCGGCCGGAATCTCGTTCGTGAGATAGTAGACGATCGGTCCGTTGTTGAAATTCCAGCGGTTGATATAACGTAGGAACGGCGTCGCCGCCGAATCGTTATCGAAGCGCTTTTGGGCACTGATGAAATAACCTACCCGATCGTCGGCTAGCCGCGGAACGTAGCCGCTCGGCGCCGGCAGATCGACGATCGAGTAGTGCATGCGCAAGCGCACGCCGCGAGAATCCGGCGCGCCGCCGATGTCGTCGCTCGATGGCCCAACGAAGGCGAGGCTCGCAAGGATCTCGTCGTTCTTGGGCAACGCTTTGGTCTTCTCGATATACGAGCGCGATTGATCGATCGAGTATCCCGGGTGCGACGGACCACCGAAGATCAGCGTCGCTTCGTCCGACCCGCCGAGCGCCTTCCCGAGATTCTCGAAATCCGAGAGGAAGAACGCAGCCGAGATCACCACGCGTCCCTGTTTCTCATCCTCGGCAGCGATCGGCGTACTGTTGATGATCGAATCCGTCACCGAGATCGCGAGGGCATTGGCCGCCGACGAATTTTCCGGCGCGCTGAAGAACGAGTTCTTGTCGATCCAGAGCACGCGTTTGCCGACGCGGTGGAACTCGATGAGAAACGTCGGATAGATGCGCCCCGCAAACGCCTCGGCGCCGACCCCCGAAGCGAGCACGGGAGCGACGATGAACGGCCGATCGAGTTGGGCCGGGCCGAGATCGAAGAAGATCTCGTCATCCTTTTTGAGCACGTCGATCAGCCCGGTCTGGCGCTCCGACGTCTTGACGAACGAAGCGTACGCTTGCGGCCCGCTCGAAGCCACGGCGTTCGGAAAACCCATTCCCGGCGGCAACGTGACCCCGTTCGGCAAGGCCAGCGGCGTGCCCACGGGAACCGGATTCGCCGGCCGAGGGCTCGGAGACGCCGGCGGCGATGGATCCGGCGCCGGCACGGCCCGAGCGGTCCCGCCGTTTGCCAAGACGAGGAGAGAGGCCAGAATTCCCAGGAACAAGCGAGGAGCGATCAAGGCGTAGCCCTTTTGCGATGCGGGAGCGCGGAAGAAACCCGGTGGTGAAGCTACAACGTTCCGGACCCGCCTCCCGTAATACTCTGTGCTCGAGGCCGGCGTACGCTAGTTAGCGATTGCCTCCGCTCCCGTCCAGCTTTTGTCGTAGATCTCGACGCCGCCGCGCTGGTTTTGTTTGGCGCGGTACATGGCGGCGTCGGCAGCGCTGATGAGATCGGCCGGGCTATCGGTTCCGTCGGAGATCACGATACCGACGCTCGCGCTGATCTGCACGTTTACTTCCCCAAACGGAAACGGCCGCTCGAGCTCGGAGATGATGCGTCGCGCGACGCCTTTTGCGTAGAGCGGGCCATCGACACGTTCCAAGAGTAGGATGAATTCGTCGCCGCCGAAACGCGCGACCGTGTCGATCGCGCGGACGGTGCGGTTGAGACGCTTCGCGACGCGGATCAGGAGCTGGTTTCCCAGATCGTAGCCGAGCGAGCCGTTCACGCGCTTGAAGTCGTCGATGTCGATGAAGAGGACGGCGAGCAACTCGCGATTCTCTCGCTTGATGCGCGCGCTCGCGAGCCCGACGCGGTCGACGAACAGCAGACGGTTGGGCAGCGCGGTCAGGCTATCGACGATCGGATTCGAGAGCTTCATCAGCTTCGGGAGGATCGGCGCGAGCATGATGACGGTCGCGATCGAAACGACGGCGGTCAGCGCTTTGAGCAGGCCGTCCGCCCAGAAGATCGGCTTCCAGATCTCGATGATGGCGACGACGTGCGTGGCCCCCCCGAGCGCGCTGAAGAGTGCGAACATGAGGAACAACCGCAAGTACGGCGTGTCGCGTCGCTGGTTCAAGAAGATCACGAGCAGAATGGGAAACGAGAGGTATGCTAGCGCAATCCCGGCTTCGGAAAGCGCGTGCAAGCGCATCAAGTCCGGATTCCATTGGAACGCCGCGCCGAATGGGAAAAAACCCCCAAAACCCGCGCTCATTCCGAGCCCAACCGAATACGTATCATCCCAAGAATTTCGGTCGCCTACGCCGTCCAGACGGCGCCGCCCGGTGCCGGTTTACCCAATCATAACATTAGGGCTCGGACTGGGCGTTACATCGCCTGGGCCGCGGCGCCGCCTGCGGCGGTGCGCTTGCGGCTCTTGTTCCAACGCTTGGAGTTCCGGCGCTTCGCGCCCCCCGCACCCGAGCGACGCGCTTTTGGCTCCTCGTCGTTCTCGAGACGCAGCAGCGCCGCATGCATCGCCTCGGGGAGGGTCGCGGCGCTCACGAGATCTCGCGCCGAGGAGCGCCCTCTCGTGAACGATCCGATCCATTCGTGTCCGCGCAACGTGACGTCAACGAGCTGTCCCTCGTTGCTGATCGATCGCCGATCGACGTTCATCATCCGGATCGCGAAGGCTTCGGCGTCCTCGTGCGGCGCGATCTTCTTTGCCATCTCGACGTTTTGATCGAAGCGCTCGGCGAAGTGCGGAATCACGTGGCCGTTGCGATCGCGCGCCGTCCGGCGCATCGGCGTCTCGTACCGCCAATGTTCCGGCGTCACCATCTGCCAGGCCGCGGCCGATGCCCTCGGCGCGCCGGCATCCTGCAAATCGAGCAGAGCGTTCTCGATCGCTTCGGCGGTGCGAGCGTGCGCGGCTTGGCGTGGGGCGCGTTTGAAGAGCTCTTCGTAGTGTTCCGCAACGTCCGAGATCGGGCGGCCTTGGGCGTCGATTTGTGCCGGCAAATCCCAGAGCGTCGGCAGGGTGACGAGATGATGCCGGCGCGCTTGATCGACGATGTCGATGATCGTCGCGTACGGCTTGCGGCTTTGCGAGAGGTACGTCCGCCGCGCCTCCGCGGTCGGAAAGCTCGACACGGCGTAGGCGTCTTCGTCGAGCGGCCGCAGCCCGCGGCCGGTGACTTGCGTGTAGAGCGTCGTCGATTTGGTGGGACGCGCGTTGACGATCACCTCGATCGAGGGGACGTCGAAGCCCTCCAGATACAATCCGCAGTTGACGAGCACGTCGAGCCCCGAGCCGCGAAATGCGGCAACGATGGCCTCGCGCTCGGCGCGTGGCGTATCGCCGCTCGCGAAGGCTGCCTTGATGCCGGCGCCTTTGAAGAGTTCGGCCACGTTCTTCGCGTGCTCGACGGAGGCGGTGAATACGAGGGTCTTCTTGCCGGGGACGAGCGTTTGATACGCGTCGAGGACCGCGAGATTGCGCTCCTCCGTATCGACGGCCTCCGCAAGTTGCCCGAGAACGAAATCGCCGGCGCGAGATGCGACGGCGTCAAGGTCCACCTCGGTGTTGACGGCGTACGACCTGACCGGCACGAGGTACCCCTCATCGATCGCGGCGCGCGCGTCCATCTGATAGACGATGTCGGGAAAAATTTCGCTGAGCTGCAGCCCGTCGCCGCGATGCGGCGTCGCGGTGAATCCGATCACGAGCGCGTCCGGCCGCTTTAAGAGAATCTTATCGAGGATCGCCCGGTACGTCGGCGCGGCGGCGTGGTGCGCTTCATCGATGACGAAGAGCGCGAGCCGCCGGCCGAACTTCGTGACGAAGCGCGAGAGGCGCGGCCCTGTGAGGGTTTGCACGGTCGCGACCACGATGTTGCAGTCGTCGCTCGCGTAGTCGTCAGCTTTTTCGACGCCGACGATCGCTTCGGGATTCTGGGCTTTGAGCTTCTCGACGAGTTGCGCGATCAATTCGTCGCGATGGGCAACGACGAGCATCACGTCCGTCTGGCGAAGTTCCAGGAGGTCGGGCAGCGTCGCGATGACGACGCTCTTGCCGAGCCCGGTCGCAAGCGAAACCAGCTGCGCGCGGAAGCCGCGCTTACGCGCCTCCAGGATCGCCTGCTGTGCCGCTTCTTGATACGGCCGCAGGCGCAGGGTACTGAAATTCAAGATCAGACCTATCCATCACTTGGTGTGGAAGTAGGGAGCCTCACACGGAGCTACGAGCTCGACGCGGCCGCCTGCTCGAATACTAGCACGTCCCGCGCCGTAATCCAAGTCTTTTTCAGCTTCGGACTATGGCTCGGTCTCCGGGTCGCGGTCGGCGGCCAGTTGGTTGCGGTACTCGCGTTCTGTTGCGAGCCACTCGGCGAAGCGTTGTTCGAAGATTTCCGGCCGCAGAAGCATCAAGTCGCGGAACGCCTGGAAGCTTCGCTCGTGGTACTCGTGGTATTTTCCGAGCAGTTCGGGGCCGGAAACCAGGCCCTTCTCGATCACCACGTCCGCAAGCGCCCGCAGCCGCACCCGCAGAAAGGCAATCGTATCCAGCATCGCCCCAAAAAGTTCGATGCCGACCGTCTCGTTCTCGTCGATGATCGGCAGCGGCGGCTCGTCGGGAGGGATCGGATGTTCGAGGGCTATCTCGCGGAGCTCACCCAGAGTTTGGAACGATTTCCCGAACGCTCCCCAGGTTAGCTTGCCATCCTTAGCAATGCTATAGCTGAAGTTTTGGCCGCCCAAAATGTGGCCGACCATCTCCGAATCATCGACATCGAGGTCGTAGTCGTCGGGGAGGAGCGCACCGCGGCGCACCGGATCCCGCACACCGTCGACCGGCGCAGCGTCCAAACAGCTCCTTTGTGATCGGGGCGGCACGGCCCCCCGATGGCCCCCGGTGAGATCGGGGCGGCGTGCCCCCGATAGCCCCCGGCCCCGGACTCCCGGCCCATGGCCTGGGGAATGGCGGGGACGGGTTGTGATGACAGGGGGGTTGTTCCGCGTTTGGTCGCTCGAAGCCCTGGTGGGCCGATAGTGAGCGATCGCACTTCCGCGACTAGACGGTGACCGGGTCGGGTTTGTTTTGGTCGATGCCAAATTTTTCGAGGGCGGCTGCCACGATGGTGCGGTCGATCGTGCGGTCGTCGGCGAGGGTCTTGAGTGCGG
>Ga0302326_10015267_pt1 | contig 16172 bp, 11 predicted proteins | sample Palsa_T0_3_FD_202264 | JGI IMG/M metagenome (GOLD analysis project Ga0302326, IMG submission 202264) | Peat permafrost microbial communities from Stordalen Mire near Abisko, Sweden - Palsa_T0_3 | ecosystem: Environmental > Terrestrial > Soil > Palsa > Peat permafrost | place: Sweden: Abisko... | reverse complement strand
GCGCCGCCGCATTTGTCGCCGTCTCGGCAACCCAGGTTACCCGACGGGTCGAGATTATCGAAGACGGCAGTGCCAATGGCGGCACGGGCCAGGGCCTGGCGTACCAGTTCAACGACGGCTCGACCAGTCCCTTCACCACTACCTATACCATTGAGCCACAGTCTGAACCGATTGTGCTGGGAACCCCGGTGCCGCAGGGCGCAGGATTTGCTTCAGTGGTGGGCACGCCACCGGATAACTCGGGCGGGTATGCGATTGCCGCGACGTTGCTGATTAACCTGAGGTCGGCCAGCACCAACACGACGATCGTACGCGTGACGGAATTCGATTAGGCCAGCAAATGACGAAACAGACACTCTTGGTGGTTTTGGCCATCGTTCTCTGCTTCAGCCGCAGCCAGGCGCAGAACGCCGGTCAGATCCTCGCCGCACAGTACGGTGAATTCCAGGTAGCCGGCTCGACCTCAGGTGGGTTTTACTTTCCCCCTGCAACTTGCCAGGTGAGCGGCGGAGGGAAAAACTTTGACGCATTTTCTGCCGGCACGCCGATTAAGATCGTCGACGGCAACCCTGCCTTGACCGAAGTGGCCACGCCGAGCTCAGTTTACATTGGGGTGTGCAGCGTGAACATGGCGACGACTTATAGCCATGTGCCACCCTTTTACCTGACTTCAGGAACAGGCGGCCTGCAGGAGGCGATCACCGCGAACCAGACTAACGATGGGCCGAACGTCATCCTGCTGAACCCGGAGTGGTACAGGCTCATCGCCCCAGGCAGTGCGGCCAGTATTATCGCCTCGGTTCATGGCATCCCAGATCTCGGGCTTGAAGACATTACGACCACCCCTTACACGTTCTACCAATGGAATGGCTCGCAGTACGTTGTGGTGGCGTCTTCTTCCTCTTCAGGCAACTATAACCAGGGATCGGCGGGCGCCGTAACGGAGTCGGTGACGGCTAAACTGCAACAGAGCATCAGCGTGAAAGATTTCGGTGCGGTGGGCGATGGCGCTCATCTTTCCGCTGACACGGCGGGCATTGCGGCGGCGGTAGCAGCAGCAGCCAGCACAGGGAAGGCCGTCTACGTGCCGGCAGGTAACTATTTGCTGAATAACAGCACGGCAGCCGCCCTCTCCGGGGCGCAGAACGTGCTGATCTATGGGGATGGTCCGTCGTCTTCCCTGGCGTGCCAGACCATTGGCACCAATGACTGTATCGCATCGACTGGAGCCACGGGATTCGGGCTGAAGAACCTAGCGATCTCCTTTGGCCCGACAGCGACGGCGAGAACGTCGGGCTACGCGGTCGACATCCAGTCCTGCACCAATTGCACGTTTGAAGGTCTGACGCTCAACAATGGCGACCTGAGCGGTATGCGTCTGGCCAGCTCAGTCCACACTCAGATTCACAACCTGAGCATCTCGAACTTCTATGCGAACGGACTGTTCGCCATCAATAATCAGGACCTGCGGGTGGAAGGAGAGGCCTGCTACAACAACCAGGACGCCTGCTTTGAGACCTCGTGGTATGACTCCCAGTACGCAAGCTATGGGATTCCGTGTCAGAACATCACCGCTTCGAACATCATATCCAACAGCGACACTGAGACCATCCTCATCAATTCCTGCAACAACGTCAGCGTGGATGGATTTACCTCGCTCAACTCCGGGAGAGAGGCAGTCTTTGTTGGCCAGGACCCGACCACGACCACGGCAGCGTGGCCAGACCGGATCTCTATTTCCAATGGAACGATCTATGGGAGCGGGTATGGGTCGAATGCCCGGAACTCGGCAACTGCCCAGGCGCTATATATCAACGTGGACACGAGCCCTGGAGCGGGCGTCATCTCACACATCGCCTTCTCAAATATTGTCGCCACGCATATCAGCGGGTGGGGTTTGCAGATGGCGGAGTTGCAGAACGACGATGTGCAGGCGAGCAACCTGCAGTTTTACGATGTGGGCAACGGCAACAGCACTGGGTGCCTGCAGACCGAAGGCAACCAGGTGAACTTTAATGCCGTGTACTGCACGAACGTCGGGACTTATGGGCTCTACGATCAGAACACCCTGCGGCTGACCGGCACCGGGCTTAACTTTTCCGCCGTCTCCCAGGTGTCGGGGACGGATTCGATCTACATAGCCGCGACGGCGACAGGCCTGGTGAACCTTACGAATGTATCCGTAAATGACACCAATCCCACGACTTACTCAAGCTCGATTTATGACGCCTCGACGACCGGCAGCCACTCCATCTGGAATATCTGGTCGACCGGCCTGGTGACGCCGACCGGACCCACGGCGGCGAACGGGCAGACCACGTTTACCTATTCCGACGTGGGCCACTCGATGGTGTTCCGCAACGGCGGCATGATCCAGAGCTTTGTGCCGCCGAATTACTACTTTCTGCCCACCGCCGGCGCGACCCCGACGCAGTACGTCAACGGCGCAGTGCTGTACTACCAGTCGAAATGCTGGTCTGGCGGCTCGCAGCAAACGGAGTCGGTCGGTTGGCTGGACCAATATCCCACGCTTTCGACGGAGAGCTTTTCCTTTAACCATTACGGCGGCTGCGGTTTTCCCATCACCATCGACATGACGGCCGCAACCTCGGTGCTGTCACCGCTCATCAATTCCACGGCCACGGTCAGCGCGCAGCACTTCAGCGGATATGCGACCGGGACCTATGCTTCCGTGCCTACCTTCACCGCCGGAACCGGGGCGGGCACGGGCGCCACGCTGGCCCCTAACTCGAACTCGAATGACCTCAGCGGCTATCTGACGGTGACCACCGGCAGCTCTCCGGCGACCTCGGCCACCATTGCCACCGGGACCTTCGGCACCGCCTACGCGACATTGGCGAAGTGTTCGCTGTGGCCGGCCAACGCAGCCTCCTCTACGCTGAGCGGTGCGAGCCAGGTGTATGTTCCTGTGGGGTCAAACACCGCCTTCACGATCACGTCTGGCAGCACGGCTCTGGCAGCTTCGACGCTTTATATCTGGGGCTATACGTGCACACAGTAAGGGTTCGGGGGGATGCTAGTTGAAGCTCCCGTGGATATCCCGCTCTTCGCACGAGGAGATGATAGCCCTGGTGATATCGCAGCTGGGCGAACTGAAGGCGGAGAGGCAAATATTGCTCGACCGGCTGGCAACGCTTGGACTGGGTGGACCCCTCTTCAGCTCTCCATCCTGGCCGGACTCCTCCGAGAGCACGGCAGAAGAGCCAATAGACCCGGAAGCAGATGAAATCGAGAAATTGATGAGTTCGTGGCGCCGGCGTCCTTCAAAGCTGGCCGACGCGCTCACCCGCAAGGCTCAGCGTGATTACAACCGCGTGCAGGTTGGTCCCAGCGTTAAGTGGATACCCAAGGTTGAAGCTGTTACCGCAGCGCTCGACGAAGCGGAAGCGTTAGGAAAGAAACAGGCATAAATGGTCATACACCTCGGCGTTGGACGTATTCAGGATACACAGGTGCAGGTACCCCAGACCCAGCGCGGGATGGAGCATACGCCGTCAGACCCGATGCAGGGCAACGCGGATGAACCACAGAACAGCGCGCAGCTGAGCGAGGAAGATCAGCAGAGGTTGATCGCGCTGGTTCGCAATTACAAGAGCCAATGGTCGCAGGACCGCGTGGTGCTCATGCAGCGCTGCCTGCAGAACCTGGAATTCTTCAAGGGCAATCAATTCATCTCGTTCGGCCCGGGCGAATCGGACTTTTTCAACGCAGTCGACTGGATGAACCGGGGCGAACATGCGCAGGACTCCGACGACAAGGACCTATACCAGTATTGCAACAACTTTTACCAGATGCTAGCGACGGGCTTTGTAGCGGCGCTAGCTCCGCAGGTACCCAAATCCAAGTGGATACCTGAAGATGCTGAGCAGCTCTCCGACGTAACGACTGCCAAGGCGGCGCAGATCCTGATCAACATTATCGAGCAGCAGAACGGAGAGCAGTCGTTGCTCAAGCAACAGTTGCTGTATCTCTACACTACAGGAGCTGTCTTCCGGCACACCCGCTATGTGGTGGATGCGGAACGCGCAGGCACTTCGCGCGAACCGGTCTTTAACGAGACGGAAACGCAGCTGGCGCCCGACCGTTACCACTGCTTCCGTTGCGGCGCGACTGCGCCGGCAGACGCGGTGGGAATGGATGCGCGGCGCTGCCAGAATTGCCATCGGCCGCTGGGAGATGACTCCTTCTTCCCTGCCGAGTACGGGCCCGTGATCCAGAAGGTGGGCGAGGAGGTCGTGCCCAACGGCATGGTGGCGCAGAACCTTTACTGCCCGCTGGAGGTGGACTGCGACCCGGCTGCGAACAACCTGCGGCAGACTCCGATTCTCAACCTCGAGGTCGAGGTACACGTAGGCGCGCTGCGCGCCGCATATCCCGACATGTATGACCAGATCGCGGCCAGCGCCACCAGCGAGCTCTCTGCCAACGGAAGCATTGATCGGATTGCCAGGCAGCAGGTGTACTCGCAGATGGGTGCAGGGTCGAGCATTCTCCAGGACCAGCGGCCTACGCTGTCGAGGACCTGGATTCAGCCCTGGGCCTTCGATCTGGAGGACGACCGGGAGTTCGGCGAGCGAATGCGGACGGCCTATCCTTCAGGATTGCTCCTGGTGAATACCGGCGCCACGTTCCTCTCGGCACGTGAAGCCTCGCTGACCACAGAATGGACATGGGCCGGCACCCACGAGGGATTCGGCCTGTTTCCGCCATCGATCGGCGACATTGTTGTGCCTTTTCAAAAGCGCTACAACGATATGGCCAACATCCTGCATGAATTTATGGACCGTTGCTCTTCGGGAGTGACGCTGGCCAATGCGGATCTGATCGATACCAAATCGATGCAGGGCAAGCCGATGCTTCCTGGGGTTCTAAACCTGGTGAAGCTGAAACGGACGGGGGCTCCTGGCGCGGTTCGGATGGCCGACGCACTGTATCAATTCCAGTTTCAGATGCATGAAGAGGCGTTCAGCTACCTGGATAAGCTGGCCTACAACGCGCAAATGTTCGCGGGCATTCCTCCCCAGGTGTATGGAGGCGCGGGTGACCCTTCAGTCGAGACCTTTGGCGGGCAACAACAGCAGTTGAATGTCGCACTAGGCAAGCTAAACATTTATTGGGAGAACCTGAAAGAAGAGCACGCCAAAGCCGATGAGCTGGCGGTAAATTGCGCCAAAGACAATCTAACGGCCGACATGAGGCAGGTCATCCTGGAACGGGGTTCGGAGTTCCGCAACGATTACATCCGCCTTGACGATCTGCAGGGCAGCGTCCATGCGTACGCGGATACTGATCAGGGTCTGCCCGTGACGGCGGCCGAGCTACGCCAGCGATGGATGGATCTGATGCAGGCGGCAGCAAGTAATCCGCTGGCCCAGGCAATCTTTGATGATCCGACGAACCAGGAGCAGGCGGCTACGGCGCTGGGAGTTCCGAACATGGTGGTTCCTGGCGCAGCGATGCGGTCCAAGGTGCTACAGATCATCGAGCGTCTTCTGCAGGCCGAGGCTATGCCTGTTGTTGACCCGCGGACCGGAGCGCCCACCGGCCAGGTAAAGCCGACGATCATGCCCGATAAAGCCATCGACGACTTTACGGTGCTCAAGCAAGTAGTCCGCCAGTATTGCCAGGAAAATTCAGACCTGCCGGACGACAACCCCGCCGGCTGGCAGAACCTGCTGGCCTACTTCACTGCGGCGGTTGCCCTCGAGACACAGGTGATGGCGGAGCAGTCTCAGCAGAGGGCGTTTGTCGCGCAGGCGGGCTCCCCCGCGCAGGCGCAGATACCGCCGCATGAGATCGATGATGTGGTGAACACTGTGGGTGGGCTGATGCATCTTCCGCCACATGCCACCGCGGGGAATATCCAGGGCCAGGTGCAAGCAGCCAATGCCCTCATCAAGTTGGCGGATAAGCTGCAAGGTTAGCTGGGCGGCTGATATTTTCTGCTCTTGACATAGAAAGAGAACCTATGACCGAAGCAACAATCACGGCCCCAGCTCCGGGGGCGGCACCTATTTCTGCGCCTTCACCGGCGGCCGCCCCCGCGTCTTCCACTCCCTCCTTGGCAAGCGGTTCGGTGCCAACCTCCCAGGTCGATCCGGGAAAGTTTCCTATTCGCGAAGACTATGCGGCGGCGCTACTTAAAGAGAAGCTGGCCGCGATCCCTCCACCCGACCAGCGGCCGGCAACTGACGAAGAAGTAATCGCCGTAGCTGATCCCTCGGAGCCCTTGGTTGAACCTGATGAGCCCCCAGCCGAGGTGACGGTCACCTCACCCACAGAAGCAACACCGCCGGCTGAAGAGGATTTTCAGCTGGAAGTGGAGGCAGTCGTCACGCCCGAGGTTCTGAGCCAGATGGTCATTGACAATCCCGCATTTGGCAAATTGCTGGACGCTGACTCCAGGCTGAAAGGACAGCTTTACAAGACGGCACGCGAGGCGGCGGAGCTTAAGCCTTACCGGGAGATCTTTCCTGACCTGGATTCGGCCAGAGCAGCACTCGACCACTCCTCCACTTGGATTGACGTGCGCGAGACGTTCCTGGGATCGACCACGCGGGAAGGCACCATGGCCTCGCTCAGCAAGATCGCCGAGCTCTCTTACGAGCGCGATGCGGACGGGAACGTTGCCATGCAGAATGGCAAGCCGGTCATCGGCGAGGACTTTTTTGGATTTGTTGACAACGTGGTGTCGCTCGACCTGGAACACCGCGCACAGGATGTAACCTCACGCCTCAGGGCGAATAGTTATCGCTCTGAAGAAGAACGCAATCGCGACCAACGCGTGAAAGATGCACTCGACGTCCTCAGGGAAGAATCCGCGGCCACTTCCCCCGCGATAGAGGCGCAGCCCGAAGCACTTCGGCGTAAGGCAGATGAACTGGACAGGAGAGAACGCGCACTCAATGTGCGCCAACATGGCGAAAAGGTGGAGGAGAGACGGTCGTTCGAAAGCGGATTGCAGACAGAAGCTCAGACGCGTATCCACGACGGCATCAGCAGGCTCATTGCCAACGTGGAGAAGCAGGGTGGAGTCGTCAGTCCTTACTTGAAGAACATTCTTCCCAAAGCCATCGGCGCCAAGCTGATTCGCAAGATTCAGGCGAACCCAGCGCTGCAGGACCAGATGCACTCATTGCAGCGGCTGCCCATCGGCGATGCTTCACGCCAACGCAGACTCGCGGCCATCGACCGGGCCGTGCAGCAGTATCTCCCCGAAGTAGCGCGAGAGGAGCTACGCGAGGCAGGGGTACAGATCGCCAACGCCTCCGCAGCCAGACGCGCCAAGGTAGACGCCCAGATCGACAGCACCAAGAAGACCGAGCCTAAGGGATCCACCGGACCCGCCAGCGGTGGCAGTGCAGCAATGAGCTCAAGCGCTGCCTTCGACCACGCGCAGGCGGAATGGCATCGCGCCAATCCGGGTAAGCCCTTCGACAAGGTGGCGAGGGAACAGATTCTTCCTCGCGTTTTGCAGCTGATGATATCTCGGTGAGGGAATAGTGAGTCAGCGCGGCCTCCCAGCCGCAGATAAGGAATCTTCATGTCGAATGTAATCGGGACAGCATCAACAACTCAGCAGTTGCAGCTTGAGGCCCTGAACGAGGTCATCAAGCTGCTCATTGAAAAGGAGGCCAAGCTCGATGCTCGTATCTCCGAGCGTGGCTCCGTCACACCAGTCTCGTTGCGCAGCTTTCGTCTGCGCTTCCAGACTGCATTCCCCGGTAACGTCGCGCTGTTCAACCTGGACGGCGGTATCCTGCCGGCCGGCAACTTCAGCGCATGGGACCAGGGTACCCTGACGCCCCTTGCGACTGTCATCCCGGTTGAGTACTCGCGACTGGTTGACATTATCGGCGATAGCGGCCCGAAGGTGGTTTCCGAGAACCCGGTCACCAAGACGCTGGCGGATGTTGCGGTGCAGATGGCGAAGAACCGGGACCAGTTCCTGCAGCAAGCCGGCGATGGCAAGATCGGGCAGGTGGATCCCAGCTACGCCGGTGGCGGAGCTAACCCGATCGTGCTTGCGTCGTCCCCCTGGGGCGCGCGGCTCGTCTCGCAGGGACAGCAGGTGCAGGTGATGAGTAACACCTATACCCTGCGCGGCACTTGCTACATTCAGAACGTCAACAACAAGCTCGGGTCGGCCCAGTCCATAACCGTAGACGCGGTGCCCGCCGGGACAGTTGCCGGCGACTACATCATGGTCGCCGGAGTTGCTGCTACCACGCCTGTATTCCTGTACGGCATTCCTTATTTCCACAATACAGCGACTACGGGCACCTACCTCGGCATCAACCGGACGCAGAATTATGTAGTCGCGAACGGTGTGGCCGCGGGCGGAGCTCCGTTGTCGCTGCCTATGTTGCGCGCGGCCCTCAGCCGCGTGGAACAGAGCCTGGGCACGGACGCACTCAAGTCGCAGGTGTGGCATTCGCATCCTTCCCAGATTCAGGCGTATGAGGAGATGGGCTTCGCCAAGCAGGAGATCCTGATGACCAATGGCAAGATGCCAGGGTTTGACGGACTTACCGCAAACGTCGGCCAGTTCACCATCGCCGGCCGCGAGGTGGTGCGCAATATCCACGCCGACCAGACACGCATCGACTTCATGGAGTTCGGTTCGTGGCTCAAGGTGGTGTGGGGTAAGGCGCCGTTCTGGTTCAAGAACCGCAGCGGACAGTGGGTGTTTCAGATCTACGATCCGGCTTCGGGTAATCCGACGGCGAATGAGGGATGCTACTACGTGGATGCTCGGCAGTACGCGGTGGATAATCCTCAGGCTATCAGCTCGGTTACCGGGCTGAAGGTACCCGTCTACAACTAACCAATAAGCACTATCACTTGGCGGAGGGCTGAGATAACCCACTCAGCCCTTCGTTTTTCCCTGGTTCATGGAGTGCTCGATGTCTTATGACTGCCCTTGCCCTGGAGGCACAGTGAACGCGCCCGACCCAGACTTCAAGATGGAGGCGGTGTTGGTGTGTGACCGCTACTCTGATTTCTTGCGCTGCACGTTACCGGCCAATAAACATTTGTTTGACCGCATTGTTGTGGTCACCTCCGCCGAAGATCGTGACACGCAGCGCATCTGCGAATTTCACCACGTGGAATGCATTAAGACTGATGCGCTGAATTCACGTTGGAACCGCTTCTGCAAAGGCGCGGGCATCAACGAGGGGCTCAGCAGGCTCAAGCGGGATGCTTGGGTGGTGCACCTGGATGCAGATATCTGGCTCCCGCCGCAGACCCGCTTGCTGTTGCAGAATGCCAACCTCGACCCGGGCATGATCTACGGAATCGACCGCTTCTGCGTGAAGGGTTATGCCGAATGGGACCAGTTTCTCGAACGACCTGCATTGCAGCATGAATGCGACGCGTACGTTCACCTGAACGCCTTTCCCCTGGGTACGCGCGTCATCAGCAAGGATGGCGGAGGGTATATTCCCATCGGGTTCTTCCAGATGTGGTCTCCGAGAGTTTCGGGTATCGATGAGTACCCGGTCGAGCATACCGACGCAGGACGCGGCGATATGGCGTTCGCCAAGATTTGGCCGCGGGCGAAGCGCGGTTTTATCCCTGAGGTGGTGGGATATCACCTGGAAAGTACAGACGCCACCATGTCGGCTAACTGGTACGGGCGAAAGACCGCGCCCTTCACCCATAGCGGTAAATCTTCATGAGCCATATTGTACCGAGCGCCACCCAGCAGTTTCTTACCAATTATGGCGGCAAGAATCCTTTCGGCAGGCCACATTGGCGACTGCTTGTGGGCAGCGACCGGTTAGTTAAGGAATCAGGCGTCTACCGGGATTGGGCACCTGGGCTCTCCACCGCAGAGAAGGGCGGTTTGAATTTTCAGCCCAATCCCAATGCGCCGGGGTGCAACTTCTCTCGCCATGACAACCGGCCGATCCGGGTTGTGACCGAGATGCGCGAGGTAAAGAAGTACCCGCACGCGGAGGGATGGGTTCTGGAGAAGTGGTTCCCCGCGTCGAGTTATGGCACCCAGACGGAGTGGTATTCGTATAAAGCGATCGACGGATTTACTCCCATGCTCGGGCCTTACCCGGAGTGTGGGGACTACGAGATGATCTATGGTCCGTGGCTGCAGGTGCCCACGATCGACACGCTGCAAAGCTTGATTGCAAAGTATTGCGCCGGCATTAATAGCCGCCGCGGCAGCCCGGAGTCGAGGGCGCAAGAATACTTACTGCGCTTTCAATACGAAGAAGAACAGGCAGAGACGAAACGAAAGGCCGAGTACGAGGCCATGATGCGTGACCATATCTCGCCCCTGCGCAGCAGTAGTCTGGCCGCCAGCCGATGGAGACAGGACCTTGCGCGCCGCACGGGCAATGCGCATGAACATATTGGAATTCTCTAGGTGGTCTTCGGTTTTCCCAGGGTTTTCCCTCTGAAGTGAACAATTTGAAGGAACGCCACAGCCCTCCCCTTTGTCATCCCGAGCGAAGCCGAGGGATCTGCAGTTTTCTTAATTTGCAACAGACCCAATAAGGAGCCTCACCCATGGCAACAGTCGTTATCACACCGGAAATGCAGCGAGCCAACGCGGAGGCACTGCTGGGCAAGGATCCCGGAAAGTTCCGTGATCCCGGCCAACGCTGGACCGCGAAGCGGTATGCCGAGATTCAGCGGCTGCTCAAACAGGCCGAAGCGGACAGGCCTGTCACCATCCTGAACCTCAACCCTTTTCCCCTCAAGATCAATGGTGGCGTCTTTTTCCCCGAGGAGATTGCCGCTTGCCCTCCGGGTAAACCGTACACCATTCACGTGATTCGAGAAACCCGCTGGGGACACAAAGACCTGGGCTGCGATGCGCAGAACACGATGCAGATGGAGCCGGTGCCGGCGATTCCGCTGGTGCTGGCAGCTGAATACATTCGCGAGTACGTGCAGCAGGATGGCGGCTTTGGCGGGGTGCTCTGCTATGTCGGCGATCACGACCCTGCCACCATCAAGAAAGGCGCGACGATTCGCGTGCCTGAGGTTGCTTATAGCGATCGGGGTGAGTTTTACGTGGAGGTGCGCGAGCGCGACTTCCACGAAACCCTGACTGCTATCCGGAAAAAGAGGAACACCTCCATCCTGCAGCGGCTGCAATCGGCCAACGCCTGGTATGAGAACGACTCGCAACGCATGAACGTCAACGACAGCCATCGCGACCTGGCCCGCCTGGCGGTGGAAGAAGGGCTTATCCCCGAATTACCGCGCTGGGTCATGCAAGCCAACACCCTCACTGAAAAGCAACCCGACCCTTGCCCAAGCTGCGCTGTCACGCCCAAGGCAGGGGCCATTATCTGTATAAATTGCAACCACATTTTCAACGTGGTCCAGGCCTACAAGAACACCCGGATCGCCTACGGGGCGGTGGAAATGGATCGCCTGACTGCGGAGGAGTGGAAGATCGTCAACCAGATCAAGGCCGAACGCGATAAAGCGAAAGGCAAAGCAGGCGCCGCGTGAGTTGGACGTTGGGTCAGGTAAAGGCGCGAGTACGCAATCTGTTAGATGATCCGCAGGGATCGTATCTGACCGATAGCTTCCTCGTGCCCTTGATCTGCGAGGTGTATGACGATGCCAACTCTCAACTGGCGTCAACGCAATCCTCGTGGGATATCGCGGTTGTCGAGTTACCGGGTATTCCTCCACTCACCCCGAACCTGGCGCCCTACCAAACCGCGGGTGCCCCCCTCGCGACCCTGACCGACCAGCCGCTACGCATTGACTGGAAGCCGGCAGGAGACGACCCGAGTTATTACCGTCTCGTGCCAAGCTACGAGGTGCTTCCTGACTTGCAACCAAGCGACGGCATGGCGGGATGGGAGTTTCGCAGCCAGGTTATCTGGCTCACCAATTGTTCCATCGCCGTCGATCTTCGCGTCCGGGGCGAATTCGCACCGCCTGCGCTAACCAGCGACGAGAGCGTGCTGCAATCTCACCCCCGTATCGGCTACGTCGTCGCCTATGGCACGGCAGCGCTGGTGGCCACGGTACGCGGCAATGATGCGTGGACCAGGCAGTACGAGCAAAAGGCAGTTGAAGGCATGGACGAGATCATGGAGCAACTCGTCCGCGCCGAACAGGGCCAGCTGCGAAGGGCTGGGAGACAAACCCGGCGCACACGTTAGTTCCATTTCTTACTTAAGGAGAAACCATGGCAGTTTCAGGAGCAATCATCGATTACACGGCTGGGGCTGGCGATCGTAATTTCACCATCTTCGTCCAGCTTACTTTCAGCGGCAGCTTCACCGCCGGTGGAGATCCACTTAACCTCGCGACACTCAGCAATCCTAATGGGCTTGACGTAGAGGGAGTCTTTGAGCTTCCACTGACCTTAGCCCCGGCGGTCTACCTGGAAGATATCGGGGGGTACTATGTCCAGCCGAAGGTTACCGGCTCGACGGTGAGTGCATTTCTCATCAACGTCTATGCCCCGGGCGGAGCCATCGTCTCCGGAGCCTATAACTCCGCAGTGACCGGTGGAAACGTGATCCTCACCATGCAGAAGCGCCGCGTCTAAAGACACCAATGAACTTTGACGGTTTTATCCCGCACGAGTTCACGCGTTTTGGTGGGCTTGTGGACAACGACGATCCGACCGTGCTGCCAATGGGCGTTGCTGCCGTCTGCAAGAACTGCAGGTTTCAGCTCACCACGGTGGCTACACGGTATGGTCTGCAGACGGCCTTGCAAGGGCCAAACCAGGCGGCTATCTCAGGGTTGGCGTCTTTGATTTACACCCCGGAGAATCCTGGCGAGACCCTCTTTCAGGTGCCGCTGGTCTTCGATACCGACGGCTATCTGCTGATCGAAAGGCCTGCGGGTAGCGGCATCCTGGTGCGGGTGCAGGGTCCATTGGTAAGCCAGCCGGCGAACGCCCAGGCCACTGTGACCGAAGCGTATAACCGAGCGCTGATCGCCTACTCTGACCTGAAGACGCCTCAGGCCCCGATCAATGTCTACGGGTTGAGCACGCAGCAGCTGGACCCGTACGGGCAGAAGCCGCTCGGCGCATCGTGGCTTTCGTCAACGGCATATGTGGCCGGTGAGTATGTACAACCCACCGTGACGGGCGGCAACGGACATCTCTACCGATGCACCATCGCGGGTACCACCAACGCCACCGAGCCGTCTTGGCCGCTCACAGAAAACGCTACGGTTACAGACGGCGGCGTAACCTGGCAAGAACTAACCCCGGTGCTGGTGAACCGGCTGCCTGCGCCCAACAGCCCGCAGCCCGGCAGGCTGGAGGGCGGAGGAGCATTCGCCGCCGGTCGCGACGTCTACCTGCAGATGACCTATGTCAACACGCAGGGCGAGTCGATCGCTTCCGCACCGGGAATCCTGGTCAACACAGATCTGCATGATGCCGCACAATTCACCGTGCCTGCCTTGTCCGGCCTGGCAGGTTGGATTCAAGGTTTGGCTGGGGCGTATCAGCCGGTATCCGTCAATGTATATGAGGCTGAGGTGGCCACAGGCGCGGCCGAGCCCTCGCCGGCGAGCTTCGCCCAGGTAGGAAACTTTGCCCTGGGGTCCACGGTCACGGTAACGGCCACGGCAACCGGGGTCGCGCCGCCATCAGCCAATACCGCGCGGGTAACTCCCGGTGGATTGCAGCCACCGCCCACGCCGACAATCGAACGTGCTTCGGGGTCGGGTAGCTTTCCTGCCGGCCGGGATGTGTATGTGATCGCAACCTTCACCAATGCGTCGGGCGAAACACTGCCTTCGGTCGCGGGAACGCTGATCGACACCATCGTCGACGACGCAGTGCAGGTCCCCATTCCCTCAACGCCGTACCAGATTACGGGCGTGAACCTCTACGAGGCCGATGTTGCTACCGGGGCGGCCGCGCCTGCAACCAGCAACTACGCGCTCGTGGGATCGTTTCAGCCGCTTACCACCGCCACCCTTACCGCAGCTGCCAATGGCCCTGCGCCTCCCCTGGCAAACAGCTCAGGGGCTGCCGGGAATATCGCGCCAGACTCAGGCACCGGGCTTCGCTATGCCAGCATTGCCTTTACGAACCGCAACGGGAACCTCGGTCCCACGGTAGCGGCGTTCACTTCCATCAGCGTGGATGTCCCCGGCGATCAACTGTACATGGCCAATATTCCCTTTGGACCAGAGAACACCATCAACCGTACCATCGGATTCACAGTTGCGGACGGCACGAACGTGGGGCCGTTCTTCTATATCCCCTCGGCGATTGTAAGCGCCGCGATCCAGATGACGGCCACTGTGATCGGCGACAACATCACCAGCACAGCATTCTTCAATTTCACCGACGAGTTTCTTGAGGGGGAGACGTCGACCGACATGACCGACCGGCTGCGCTGCGTGCTGCCGCCGCCGGCGGTCGACGTGTATTATTCGCCTTCGAACGATCGCGTGGTGCTGAGCGGGGTCGATGGATACGGATCCGGGCACTACATTTCGTTGGCCGCCGACTCAGAGTCTTACTACGGTGACACCAGCCCAATCCAGGTAGCGAACGGTAACGGACAGCGCTGCATCTGCGCCCGCGAATTCCAGGGAACTCTTTTTTCGCTCAAAGAGCGCTCAGGCTTTACCATCTCGCCTACCGCCACCGATCCTTCCACCTGGTCAGTGCAGCAGCGCTGGGAAGGCGTAGGGCCATGCGGGCCGAGGGCCGTTTGCGTCACCAATGAGTTTTTATTCTTCGTCCATCGTAGCGGCGCGTACGCGTATACCCCGAGTGAACCGCAACCCAAACTCCTGACCAAGGAGATTCCAAACCTGTGGCAGACCATCAACTGGGATTATCAGCATCTGATCTGGTGCTGCGTGGACGAAGAGAACAAGGAAATACGGATTGGCATCCCGGTGGGCACCGCGACCGTGCCCAACCAGACCCTGACCATGAATTATATGGAGGGCATGTCCGGGCCGATCCACTTTAGCCAGTATGCCGGCCGTGAAGTAGCCATGGGGGCGGCGCGCAAATGGAGTCTCGATGATATAGCCGGATCGGTGGCGGCACGCTGTGAGCGCCAGCTGCCGGAAAACGCCTCACCCTTCGGGGCCCTGCGGCAATCGCAGGTGCTGATCGGGTCATCCGCGCCTGACGGCACGGTGCAGATGATCGCCACCGGTATTTACAACGACAACGGCGCCGGCATCGCCTGTCAGTACGAGACCACCAGCACCCAGGACATGATGGATATTTCCATGCTTGGCGGGGTAAGTATCAATGCGCTGGGCCAGGGTTCCATGACCGTATCCGTGATGGTGGCAAGAAATTTTGTGGATTCGCAGCAGCAATCCCCGCCAAGCAGCGCCGCCGGAACAAATGAGATCAAGCTGGCGCCGTTTCCCTTGACCCCGGAGAACTGGAGAGGTTACGATGGCGGCGCGAGGGGGCAGAATGAGCGCTTTCGCATGCGTTTTACCAATGGAGCAGTATCCAATGCCTGGTTTGCATTGAAGTACTGCAGCCTGTTCACTCGCCCTATCTTCACAGGCAGGACCGGTAATGGCGCTCAAGGTTAACCTGGCGCAGATCAATAGCGCGGCAAGGGGCAACAGCGATCTGCGAGAAACCCTCACCAGTATCCATCTCGCACTGCAGTCCCTCTACGCGCAGACCGGCACTACGCCGCTGAGTAAGGTTGACGCAACAACAGCTGCCTTCACTTCGCCCCCTGCGCCTTCGAAGCTTGCGGTGAGGGGGGCGAATGGAAGTTTTACCGTCTCTATCACTACACCCCAGAGTGCAGGCAACGCATCCATCTACCAGGAGATCTCGAGCTCGCCGGTGGCCAACTTTGTCTCCGGGGTAACCACCTATCCCGTCAGTACCAGTACGAGCTATGTTTTGGCTAACCCGGGCGCCACTCTCTACTGGCGGTTGCGATCGAGTTATAACCAGCAAAACTGGAGCAGCTATCTTGCGCTGCCGGGGGCAGTCAGCTCTGGCCTGGTAAGCTCGGCGGCGACCGCGAGCAACCTCTCGCTCAACCAATCGAACTACGCGACCGTAGACTCGGTCGCCGCTGGCAGCACGGCAACCGTTCGAGTCTACGGGTCGGGTGGGGTGGGCACGGCGTGGACCTCGGTTCTGGGCAGCAGCTCCAGGGTGATTCCGTCGGGAACAATGATGA
>Ga0302326_10015264_pt1 | contig 16173 bp, 11 predicted proteins | sample Palsa_T0_3_FD_202264 | JGI IMG/M metagenome (GOLD analysis project Ga0302326, IMG submission 202264) | Peat permafrost microbial communities from Stordalen Mire near Abisko, Sweden - Palsa_T0_3 | ecosystem: Environmental > Terrestrial > Soil > Palsa > Peat permafrost | place: Sweden: Abisko... | reverse complement strand
TTTCTCACCTCAGCCTCGAGGTCACTCAGGCAGGTTGAGCACAACATGTACGCGTGGGTGACATTCGCCCCTCACCCAGCTTGAACTGACAGACCAGTTCCCGCCGGGTCATCCTTGCCTGCCCGGGGTGAATCCCGTTGAACGTTGGCTTGGCAGTACGCAATCCAAGCGTTGGGCTTCTGCGGTACCTTCGTTGGGGGTCCGTGCAGCTACCAGCGAGACGAAAAACCAGTACCGGATGCATCTGCTACAGACTCGACGAGCGGCGGTCAAGGGCTGAACGACCTTGTTAAACAAGCCTGCGCACTTTGTCATTCTTCGATGCATCTCGACAGTTGCTGTCGAGATGCAGCGAAGATTGACAAGACGCGCCTGGCTACTTTGACAAAACTTCGGCGTGTCGCGGGGGCTTGTCAATCTTCGCTGCATAATCCCAGGTCGGGTGCGCGTTGGGACTATCTTCGTCTCGAGCGGAAGCCCTTCAGTGCAGATAGGGCAGCGGCCAATCGCTGTATTCAATTTTCGCGGTTGGGGTCTTCACGTTGACGCGTCGGCGTGGGGCGGCCGCGGACCTGGTATAGCAGGTCAATCACATTGGGCGGCCGTCGCGAAGACACGTTCTTGAGCAGGAGGTAGCCGTTAGTGCCTCGTAGACAAGCCATCTGGCCAACTCCGAGTGCCGCGTAATGGCTGTTGCCAAAGTTGTAAGCGCCCGGGTCGTCGATCTGGTCGAAATCTTCGCCGTAGCGGATGGCCGCGACGTTGCGCTGGTTGTCGATGAGCCAGACGCCGCCAGCCCCCATGGGACTCGTTCGAACGGTGAAGTCACCAATTGAACTCTTTACGACAGTGCCGCTTGCCGTCTCGCGGCTATCGAGGGTGACCTCGCCGGCATCCCCGGCTGCCATCTTGTACTGGCGGATGAAATCGACGTTGTCGATGGCGATTTCATCTCGGAGGTCTGCCGGAAAGTCATGCAGCTGGATTCCGGCATCTCGCAGGATCCGCCAACCTTGTCGGTAGATGACAGGATTGGGGTCGTAGATTCCAATCCAAACTTCACTTACGCCGGCGTCTACCAAGCGGCGGGCGCACGGTATCTTCGGGTGGTTTCGGTTCGAGCACGGTTCAAGGGTTGTGAATACCTGTGCGCCTATAAGATTCGACTCAGCCAGTTCCAGCAAAACGCCGTACTCAGCGTGGTTGCCTTCGCCCGCCAGACCCCTGTAGCCGGAGCCGATTACCCGATTGTCTCGCACAACGACTGCGCCTACGTGCGGCTTGAGGTCATCCTCGGCGACGCTCCTCTTCCCGAGATCAACTGCCAAGCGCATCCAACTACGCAGATCTGCTTCAGAGTGCACGTGCTCCCCTTCTGTGAGTTGGTTCCACCGCACTTGTTCGTTGCGCGGGTTGGTTGTTGGCCAACGCGGACGTCAGTCACGTCGGCTCAGGCCGAGTGCCAACTAGCTGACTACTGCGTTCGAGTCGGTCCATCGCTCCGTCGGCGGACGAAGTCCCAGCTCTCAGGACTGAGTGCACGAACCTGGCCAGCCGTCGACGTTCTCGGCATTATCGATCGATGTTACTAACTCCTCAAGGAACATTCGTGCATGCACGGCGGCGCTGATGTAGGTGCCCGCACATAGCGTGTACGGCGGCGAAAGCTTGGTCGCGCCGGCTACCTGCTGGGCAAATTCTTGACGCGATCGGCGACTGAACTTGCAGATCCAATGGGGCACGCTGCCCATCGGCGGGTACTCCAGATCGGGACCCTTCTTATCGTGAATGTCCGAGAATTCAGACAGCGGGTTACCGCTGCGCTCTAATTTCTGCTGGAGGCTTGTGTCGATGGTTTCCGGAAGCCATCCGCGGTTGTCTGCTGCAAACCGTTGGGTTTTCACAGAGACGTCGAGGACGGTCCAGCTGCGCCGTATCGCGAGCCATTCCAGTTCCAGAGTGCCTGCATTTGGAAAACGCTTCTCAATCGAGCTGAACTGTGTCGTCATCTGCTGGCACCAAAGTTCCAGATGGCCCTGAAAGTCGCTGTACGCGCCATCCTTTGGAAGGGTGACGATCGCTTTGGTCGCGTCAGGGCCGATTGCGTCCAGCATCTCTTGCCTGATTGTCCGCCAAAGCTCTCCCAAGGAGAGTTCGGCATCCTCCAATGCCTGGACTCTGTCGGTGGAACAGAAAGCCCTAACTCGATCGGCGAAATCGTTCCACGCCCCACAGGACAACCGCTCCAGTCGGTTGTTTTCCCTTTCATTTGTGAGGGTCGTGAAGAGTACGAGCGCGACTGGCACGCCAATCAGGAAGCCGCTAAACGTGTTGACAACGTTCGGTAGGAACGTCCAACTCGGCCACGAGCCGAACAAGTCCAGCATCGCGGCCGCGATAAGAGCCGACCAGCCAGCGATCTCCATACACAGGAACAGTCGCCGAGTGCCTGCCGCGTAGTCGTTGAGTGTTTTCTTGACGGCGCTTTCGTTCCACGCCTGTTTCACGCTCGGCATTTGCGAAGCCTAGCCAGTGGGTGTCGTCACTTTCGAGAGCCGGTCCAGGGCTCGGCAACCCCAGCTGAGTCAGCCTCAGCAGCGGCGGTTCGATGAGCGCTCGCAGATAGGCGCGTGACCCGCCGACACGCTACTACTTTCGAGAATCTAAACCGCTCGCGGAACGTATGAGACAAGTTGCAGGCCAATGGTGCTCGGCCACGACCACCGAGCCGGAGTTCCGCCTCTCGGACTAACGTCGCCTGTACTCGGCCTGATGTTGAGCTCTAGTGGACGCCGACTCGAACTGAGCGTTTAGCTCTTCTCGCCGGCGTTGAGGAAGTGATCTCGCCGTGTTGCGAGCGGCGAGGATAGCTTCTCTCCGCGTTTGACGCCGGTTGGCCCGATTGGACTCAGTCATCTCCATCCTCCACGTCACTCCGTTGGTCAGAAGGTACCTCATGAGCTTCTTGAGTCTCAGTATCGCTCGCCGGTGTGACACCAGCAGTGCTGCCGGGAGTGAGATCGACATCTTGCGGGTCCGGCAGGTGTTCGATCGCGGTAACTTCGCGTTCGTTAATCAGGCTCACCGTGAAATTTGAATCCACCTTAGGCTCCGCAGTTTTCCGCTCGATATCAGTCCACAACTTTCGAGTGCCATCGCTCAGTTTGCGATCGTCGCTCACGGCGAACAGTTTCTGGTATCGAGTAGGCGCTACTCCGGTAAACGCCCGAAATATACGGCTTACTGTCCTGCCGTACATGGTGGAGGCTCGACTTTTTGGATAAGGCTCTAAATAGACGACCGGTAAGTCGAGATCAACAAGATGCTTCGCGCAGCCGTGACACGGAAATGCCGTAACGTACATAGTTGCCTCATTGAGGGAGGATTGTGTGCGTATCGCGTCGAGCAACGCAGACATCTCCGCGTGGACCGTCGGCTGAAACTCGGTAAGGTCTCTTATCTGGGCGGACTCGAGCGCTCCATTGAGTAGATCGCGAACAAACTTGTCAGGATCTGCCGCTAGACCTGCTTGCGCGTCAATACTAAAATAGTCGCGGGCAAGACTGCGAACAGTATCAAGGACCAGCTTGCCTATGTCTGATGCGTTTTCGTCAAACGTCGGAGACTGGGCTTTGTGTTCGGGATGTGCATTCACTCCCATAGCAATTACCCGCTGGTCGTCTGCCAGAATTGCAGCGCCGACCTTCAGCCCGAGCTCGGGGGAGCGTGTGCTACTCACATATGCAAGTTGCATTCCGTATTCCTCTGCCGTTGGCACCTGATACTCCGGGCTGCCGAATAGCAGATCAGCGATGCGCGCTACTTGCCGTTCAGGATCGTTATCCATGTCGATGAAAACGTCGGACAACGGAAAGGCTCGCATCGTATTCTGCCCGTATTTCCGGGTTTCTTTGAGATCGCGGTCCATCAGCAAGCTTACAGTCGACTCAATTTCTCCATCTGATTTAGCATAGCTCCGGGCTCGTTCCTTAGATGACAGGAAAGCCCTTCGGCGGTCCTCAGCTGACTGTAGCCCGAATTGAATGTATCGGTCTCCATATATACGCCCCAGCTGGTAGACTTCTTCCACTCGCTTTATCGAATCGATGATGTACGCCACACGGTTTTCTGCAGGACCAAGTTGCTTGCGTTTTTCCTGGATTTCAAGAACCCCGCAGAACGCAACCGCCGCGGATGTTCCGCTTAGCTCACATAGCTTGTCGCCAGCATCAATCAATGCATTGACTCGTTCCGCTTCAGATAAATTTTCAAGTCTTGGACCGTCATTCATGTAAGTTTCCGAAAGAAGCCCGCTCAGTCTTATGTGATGGACTTGGTAGCCGAATTTGTGCAATTGCTGCGCCAAGACCGAAACGAAGTGGTCACGATCAACACCCACAGGCCGGACTACTCCGATAACGAGTTCCTTCCATAGCGATACGACGTCTTCGCTGTAATTCGCCTCGTCCTCAACCCCGGCTGGCGACAATTTGACTCCTACTTTAGTGACTCATCCGCGTTGCGAGGGCCAGAGGCGCTTTACTTCTCGCTCATCATTTACAAATAGTACTAACCCTAATCAGTATCACGCGAACTTCAATCTAACCCATAGTGACCGATAGCAATGTCATCAACCAGAAATCGGCAGCCGCCACTGAACGGTTTGTTCACCAGAAACCTGATACTCATTTGCTATCGGTCGATCTCGTTCTGCGGCAACGGCATTGACGGTTGCAGTCAGGTCTACCATCCTTGCGGTAGTGGCCTTGGCCGACTGCAGAGTCTTCGCGCCACCAGCTGTCGCGACAACGTGACGCCCTCGGGTGAGGAGTTCGACCTTCTCCTGTTCGTCGTGGAGTACCCGTGCGCCACACATCCGGCTCAATCCCGCTGCGTCTCTGCCGACACTGACGTGCCAGACCGCGACGGTTGCGTCCTGCGCGTCGATGACGGCGATGCTGTCGATCATCGAGGCGCCGCCAACGGTTTTGAGATGCACGTCGGGCAACGCTTTGGCGGCCGGCCCCGTGTGCGCGGCCGGCGCCAGTGTTCCCCGCATTCGCTGCAGACGAGGGTTTCGTTGGCAGGGGGTGCTTGTCGGTTGCGTTCAGTTTGAAGTTGCCGCAAGCTTTTCAGCGGCACCGGTGTGCGGGCCGGCTCGACGGTGACCGCGCAGGCCGAGCAGACGGGGTTGGTGGATCGCCGCTCAGCGATCCAGGTGGCGCCACATTGTCTGCACACTTGGGCAATGCCGGCTGTGGCTAACCGCGTAACCGGAAGAGGCTTACCGGAGGCCAGAGCGCGACGGTAGTCACTCACGGAAGCAACCGGCGTCCCATATTTGCGAGCCTTCATCGTTTTCGACGACTGTGAGGCCGTGTCGGCGACGATGAGCAGGTCGCAGCTTTTGGTGAATGAGTCCTTGGGGATGAGGCCGTGGCGGGTGGCTTCGGGATCCAGGATTGAGGTTCGGTCTATGAGGTTGCCGCTGTCGTCGAGGGCAGCGCCGGTGAAGCAGACCTGCAGTCCCGGTTTCAGCTCGATGGTGTCGTATCGAAGCCGGTAAGGGTTGGTGCGCCGCGCTACCAAGTCTTCGTCGAGGTCGAGGAGCGCGGTCACACGGCACAAGTGGTGAAGTTCGGTGTCGGTCACGGCGCCGTCCTCGGTGGCCGCGTCGACCAGTCCGTTGAGGAACTCGCGGTGTGCGCGCTGGCGGTCGAGCTCAGTGAGGCCGAGATCGTCGGCGATTGCGGCTAATTCGGTGCGTTCGGCGGCGGTGAGCTGGAGGTCAGCGAGTGCCTGATCGAGCAGGTCCACATAGGGGGCCACGTCGTGGTCAGCGTGAACGCCGCGGGCCAGGGCGGGCAGGCACGGAATATCGACCGGGATATTGGCGAACCCGTCGCGGGTCAGGACTCTCGCTGCGGGCGCGCTGCGAACCGGCGAGATTGCGACGGGCTCACATGGTGTGTTGAATGCGTCGCGAACCGCGAGAAAAAGTTTGGCGGCGGCGCGGGCGTCGGACAGTGCTCGGTGCGCACCATCCACGGCGATGCAGTATTCGGCGCACGCCACCCCGAGGGCACAGCCCGTGGCGCGCAGCGTATTCAAGCCGATACCCCAGTTGACCGCATAGCCGAGCCGGTAAAATTCCTGTTCCAACATTCGCGTATCGAATCGCAGGTTATGCGCGACGACGACAGCCCCTTCCAGGCGGTCGGCAATGTGATCCGCGAGGTCCTCGAACGTGGGCGCGTTGGCGACCATCGACGCGGTGATGCCGTGGATCCACGTGGGCCCACAGTCTCTTTGTGGGTTGATCAGGGAATCCAGCTCAGACTGAATGTTTCCGGAAGGATCCATCGTGACGATGGCGATTTCGACGATACGGTCGGTGCGATAGAGCCCAGTGGTCTCGACGTCGACGACCGCGATCCGCTCGAAACCTGTGAGGACTTCTTCGAGGCCCTGCCAGGCGGCGGTGCCAACTGCTCGATCGTGATGTGCCGCTTGGGCAGACGGGGCAGTGGGCGATAGGTGAGCCTGAGTCACTATCTCCGCGGACGGCGGTTGGGTCCATCCGGTCCAGGAATTCCCGTCCCACCATCGCAATTCGGCTTCGCGCCAAGGGTCTGCATACCAACCCTGCTGTGCCCCCACTGCTCCCCCTCGCGGTCATAATTCGAGAAGAGATTACAAAGTGCGTGCGACGGCCGGAGCGCTTTTGACTCGCGTCGTCGTCGAGTACCGTTCTGGGAGATTAGCGTTTGAGGGCTCCCGTGCATGACGAGGAGGCCCCTGGCCAGCGGACTTCATGTCCTTAGCCCGCGCGTTGCTCCTCGCAAGGCAACCTCCAAAGGTATGGAAATCATCCGATCGGCGTACCTCGTAGGCCTAAGAGCGGCGCGCCGACATCGTGACGCCTCGGCGCCGAGCGGATCCGTCCGTGCGGATGCTGCACGCATCTGCGTTGGAGGGATCTGACAGCAGACCACCGAATACGCTGCCGCAGCTGCGGAGTGTTCGTAATATCCGCGTCATGCCGTTGAGTGGGGGACAGGCTTTTGCCGGCTACCGAATCGTGCGACTGCTGGGTTCGGGCGGGATGGGCGAGGTCTACCTCGCACAGCATCCCCGGCTCCCGCGCCACAACGCAATCAAAGTGCTGCCGGCAGATGTGTCATCCGATCCCGATTATCGTGCCCGCTTCGAGCGCGAAGCCGACTTGGCTTCCAAGTTGTGGCATCCGCACATCGTCAGCGTCCATGATCGCGGCGATCACGACGGCCAGTTGTGGATTTCCATGGATTTCGTCGATGGACGCGACGCCGCTCGTCTACTCGAGGACAGCTCATCGAACGGACTAGCGCCCGAACAGGTCACGCGCATTGTTACGGCGGTAGCGAGCGCTTTGGACTACGCGCACAAACAGGGCTTGCTTCATCGTGATGTTAAACCGGCCAACATCATGCTCACTCATCTAGACGACGTTGACGATCAGCGAGTGCTGTTGACCGACTTCGGAATTGCACGCAACCTCGGCGACATCAGCGGGCTCACGGCGACGAACATGACCATGGGCACCGTCGTCTACTCCGCACCCGAGCAGTTAATGGGCGAAGACCTCGACGGCCGCGCGGACCAGTACGCTCTTGCCGCGACGGCGTACCAGCTTCTCACCGGTTCGACACTGTTCCCGCACACCAACCCAGCGGTGATCATCAGCCGACACCTCACCTCGCCGCCTCCGGCATTATCGGATTCGCGCGCTAATTTAGCCCGTCTGGACGCGGTTTTCGCGCAAGCACTCGCTAAAGACCCGGCCCAACGATTCACGCGGTGCTTGGATTTTGCGCGCGCACTCGAGCAGGCAGCGTCAGGTGGCGCACCTGCGGTCGCAACTACGGCTGTCCGCCCCCTGCCAACGCCAATTCGACCGTCACCCGAAGCTGGAAGTACGACACCGCCGATCGAGGGCTCCATCCGTGGGAGCAGCCGTCGGCGGCGGCTCCTTGTTGCCGCGGCCCTCGGCGCGACAGTCGTCCTCGCCGGCGCCGGCGCACTGGTCCGGCATCCCTGGACGCAGTCACCCGACTCAACGAGGACAGCGTCGAGCGCGCAACCCGCGACCTCCCCGACCGACGGGATCGCGGCGCCAGCCTCGACGACCACGCCACCGGCGCCTGCGACCTTCTCCGCGAAGGCTATTGACGACGCTCTTCTGCGACCCGATGAGGTCAATGACGTTCTTGACACCTACGCGATGAGCGGCGACAAGAAGATCGGCGTGATGAAGGTTGACCGCTCCACCTACGGGACGACGGACAACTCGAGCCTCGTCAAACCGTCCAGCTGCGTTGGAGTCGTCTTCGGCGCCGAACACAGCGTCTACGCCGATACAGGTTTCAGCGCGATCCACGATGAGACCTTCGCCAAGGAGCCCTACGTCTACAACCCCAACGGGTCAGCTCCGACCGCTTTGGAACAGACCGCGATCGTCTTTCCCTCCGAGTCCGACGCGGACTCGGCGCTGGCCTCGGCGCAAAAGCAGTGGCGCGACTGCGCCGCCGGCCAGGTCGATCAAACGGCCGGTCCCGAATCCGGCTACACGTGGAACTTCGGCGCGATTCAGCATCGCGGTGACGTCATGTCGGTAAAGATGGCATCTAACGGCGCGATGGACGGTGCAGCCGCGTGCCAGCAAGCCCTTGGTATCCGCGCCAACGTCATTGTCACCACCCGCGCCTGCAACGAGGTGACCCAGTCACCGGGCTTCGACCAAGTCCATGACACATGGCCAACCAACCCCGAGTGGGCCAACAACGACGCCGCTCGACTAGCCGACGCGATGCTGGCCAAAATTAAGGTGTAGCCGCGATACGTTTAAGGCGTTTAGGCACTTAATATTCGGTCACGCTGCTCACGCGCGGTCACACCTCTTGATGAAGCTGCATCTCGGCTCTGTTTAGTCAACTGCAATCGCCATCGGGCGAGACGTCTGTCGTTGCCTCGGCCCTGACCCGGTAGCTGACGTCGTTGCGCATCCTGTGACGGAGCGATTCCAAATTGGTCCGCCTTGTATCATCATTCTTGTTGCGAGTAACCAAGTTTCGGAGCGAGATTGTCAACTCGCAGCGCACGTTGGTGACAGTGTCGGCCGCCAGGCTCTCCACGGCGTCGAAATCAACTTCGTCCAGAAACGGCAGTATCGCCGCGGCGAGCTGCCGCATCTCGCTGTCCGCGCTGTAAACCATCGAAGTCCACGGCAGATTGGGGGCGAAACCTCGCTCGCTCAGTCGAAATCCGACTTCGGCAACTGCTACAGAATCCGATCTCTCGCCGGTCACAATAAGCTTTAGTGCCGCGCGCCAGGCTTGCTCTTGGCGGTCGGCATCCGCGGCCAGCACCGCGAGGGCCTTAAGTGCGAAGCGCCGGAGCCTGCCCTCACCTCCTGAAATTCGGAAACTTCCAAGGGGGTTTCGGAATCTCTGCTCCATCGCGTCAAAGGGGCTAGTTGCAGCGAAGGGTTCAACCGCGAGCGGGTAGAGCTGATCGAATACGGAGTCGCGCTCAGCTTTCGGTAACTCTGGACCGAGGTTTACGAACGCCACCGCGTAGCTCGCGCGATTTGCTTCGATATCGTTGGCGTCCAGTGCCCGTTGCACGCAATGCCGCGCGAGATCCACGCGACGCTGAACTGAAAGGCACTTTGCGATAATGGCCGGCTCCTCGACCCAGGCTACTCGCGCGACTGAATTTGGCGTATAAGCCAAGGGACGGTTCAGCTCCCGGTCCACGAAACCTTCCGCGGCCGCGAGAAGTTGATCCGAGTGATCGCCCATCTCGACCAGCGCGAAAGTGGCGTTCATCAGCCGTATGCGACGCTCTTGCTGGGTTTCGAGTAACGCGAGGAATCTGTCTTTGGCAAGAACTAGAACGGATGAGATCGAACGCGCGTAGGCAACAATGTCGCTCGCAACTTCATCGGCGAGTTCGAAAGCACTCGCGATGGTATCGGCGATTGCATCCTGACGATCGCCGGGATCCGTAGCGAGATTGACTAGGATCTTTGCGATTTGATCGTCAACGGGCCGACCGACGTGTTCGGGCCTGGGCAACGTGTCTTTGATCTCAGCGAGTAGCTCGTCCACCAGAGCCGGCGGGAACCTGGTGCTTAAGCCTTCAATAAGCTTGTAAGCGTTGACATATGTGTCTGGTCCGCTGATTGTGAACTCGTGGCGCTTGGCTTCAGTCAGAGCTGTCTCCGCCCATCGACCTACTTCGTCGTCGGGAATGAGGTCGGCCTCTTCAGCAGCGACGCAGAATGCTATTGCGCGTTGTCTTCTCGGCCCCGAGATCATGTTGTCGTAGCAGTCGTGGAATTTCTTCAGTACAGAGGCGGCCTTGACCGCCTGATCCAGATCGGCTCCGAGGATGAGGTGCTCAATAGCGGAGTCGGCGTCGGCGATCTGCATGAAGAGTCGGCCGGTGAGCGCATGCGCTGTGATCTCCTCTGTCACAACCGCTCTGAGTAGACTTCGCCTCACATACTTGCGCAGTTCCCCGCGCGTGCTTCGAGCACCGCTACCGCCCGGTTTCACTTCAATCAACGACGCCAGGGCGGCTAGGTGGAAATCTCGCGCACCCTCTATCGCGCTTCCTCCGCCTGCCGACTTGAAGGCCGCCTGCTTTCTTGAGACGTCAGTTAGGTCGGTTAGGTTGATGGTGTCAGAGAGATTCATCAGGTGGATCACCGCATCTGACCAGTCTGCAGCGTCCTCCCAGGTTCGGGCCGCAGCCGCGCGTTCAATGGCCACGCGATAGTGCGCCAGCGCAAGGGCAAGATCTCCGGCCCAGTAGGCGTTTCTGGCCCGACGCGCGTGTACGAGAGCACACTCTTGCGGTGAGTAGCGGGCGTTGTCGCGATCTGCGTCTTCGAGGAGTTGCGTCCAAATCATCGGGTCCGCAGCGGAATCCGCGACGGCGAGTTTTAGGCGGACTGCGGCCTCGGTGTCTTCAGTTGCCTGTGAGGCCCTGACTAGATCGTTGCTCACCGCGGCCACGGACGCCCGACTCCGATCGACGAGACATGACTCCGCCGCGTGCATCAACCAGCGGACTGCGGCTGGGTCACCGGCCGCCATCGCCGCCTGCGCCAGCGGGATGAGCGCCTCTGCGCCCACATCGCCGTACACCCAACCCTCTAAAGCATTCACGATCTCGAGCCGGGCGCGGAGCCAAGGCGGCGCGTCGTTCCGCTCGAGTAGTGACTGCCAGGCTTTTAGCGGTTCATGCAGTCCGCCGCCCAACCCGAGCTTCAAAAAATCGTCGACGATGGGAAGCCATGCGTCTGCGGCATTTACCGAACCGGCGCGAGTGAGCAACGCGGCTCGCTGCTTGATCAACGGCCGAGCTTGTGCCTGATGTCCCTCTGCAGTGACGCGTTCGATGATCTTCGAAAGGCGTCCAGCCGCGCTGGCGGGGTCGGTGGCCTCCATCGCTTCAATCGCAAGATATTCATCCCGTAGGCCGAGGGTCTCCAATATCTCCTGAATTAAGGCAGCGGGACTGGCGGACGGCGCCTCATCGCGTGCAATGAGCAATTGGCGCAGGTCATCGATGCTTTTGCTGACAAGCTGCACATCACCCCCGACCTCGTCGACACGAGCGCCCACGTCATAGACGGACTCTTGGATAACGCGCAGCTTGTAGGCCGACACCGCGGCCCACTCGGTCGCCGTTAGGCAAGCTGGAAGTTCAGCAATCAAGATCTGGGCCAACGCAAAAGACTTTGGCGACTCCGCTTCGCCAAAAACGGGTCCAGCGATCATACGAGAAAGCGCCGTAGCTCCCCTATCGTCTTGCTCGAACATCGCGTCTGCAGCTTCTTGGACGCCAAGCTGCCTGATGAGCCGGCGCCGCTGCCGTCGATTCAGCGTCGGCGCCATCGGATGCCGCAGCGCTCCATTTACAAGCCTGTCACGCGTCGTTGGTGCGGTAACTTTTCGAACGACGGTCACGATGCCGCTGACGGCCTTATCGACGTTCAAATCAGTTACGCCCCCGCATGCGCCGGGCAGATCCAGCGATCGATGCCGCCCACCAGGCAAGCGCAAGACATCGTTAAGCCCCTCACCTTTCGTCCCAGTCTGTGGACGCGCCGACCAACCCAAGCGCCGCAACCCCACTATGCCGCCATAAGTGGACCGAGTTCGTAATCAATCCCGCGTGCCGCGATCCTGTTCGCTGCGCCCCGACCGGCACAGCTGTGTTTGTATACGGCATTCGGGGAAACTAAGGCCGGGTTTCACGAAGCGTCGTCGTCGGTGGTGGTAGGAGCGCCGCCGCGCGCCGATAACCTCAAGCTATGTCTACTGATTCGGAACCGTGGCAATATTTGAGGGCGAGACGATGAGCGCACACGAATTCCGCGGTGACGACACCGGCTATCTGTCTTGGCTCGGCACCCACACCGCGGGCTACCTGATCAACATCCACAAGAACTACAACCCGACCGGTGCGCGCCTGCACCACGCCAGCTGCTACACACTCCGCAATCAGCGCGGCACGCTGACCGACCCGTACATCAAGGTGTGCGCCGACCAGGTGGCCGACCTCGCGGCCTGGGCGGTTCAGGTCGTCCGCGCGGAAATTCGGCCATGCCGCAGCTGTACTGCCCGTCCTGGCCACACATTAACGCCGGCGACCGGCAGGCCATCGACAGGCGCCGGTCCGATAACTGCCGGCCGGTACCTCGCGCCCCCTCGGACACCGGGCAGCTCAGTCGTCGAGGCATGGGCCGATGACTATATCCACTTCGAGAACGAGCCCGAGTGGCAAATGCTGCTGCGCAACGTCATAACGAGTCAGTGCGCGCAGCTCGACCCATCAGCCGACGAGGTCCTACACGCCGTGTTCTACGGCGACAAACCGCCGCGCATGGACATCGAGAACCTCGTGCTCTATAACCTCCACAATTCGTTTATGCGGTCTGGCCGCAACGGGATTCGCTTCGAACACGGACTCGATACACCTGCGGCACCCAATGAGCAGGCGTACCGAGTGAGCTACCGCTACGCGCTCGCACCCCGATCAGCCGGCTTCAGCGATTGGGAGCAAGGTCGCACGGTGGCGTCGTTCGGCTGGACCGAACTGCGAGAATTCCGTCGCGAAAAAGTCCCGGCCCAGGTCTGGCTGGCGCTCGCCCGCCGCCGCGGCGGGCAGCCGGAACCAGCGCTCGCCGCCGCGACCTCATTCGCTGTCAAAATACAAATCCGGCCGCCGCAACTCAATTCACCCGGCCCGAACACCGAACTGGTCAAGGGAATCATCGACGGCGTCGTCAGCGCATTCCAAGCGCACACCGACAGATCGACTTCAGGCGAGGTCGCGGCACGGCTCGCGAAAGCCCTTCCCGCCGATCCCGCAGAGATTGAAGCCCTGCTGCTCGAACACCGATGGGCTGTGCTCGGTGTTGTGCCGCGCCTGGTTTTCCTGCGGGGTGACGCCGTGCAGTGGAACCCCGGCGACGACTGGTGCGACGCCGGGGAGCTTCTCGTCGCGCCGCCCGCGACCGGAACAGGTTGGGCGATCAGCGGGCAGATCGTCGAACTCGCGCGCCGACGCAATGCACCCGCCACAAGCCCCGACGCCTGAGGTCGCCGACAATGTCGCGCTAAGTCGGCATCGACCCCACCAGCGTTGCTGCGCAACCCTGGCCGCTGCTGGGGGCATCGTTCGGCCCCGCGCGCGTAATGATGTGTCGCGCCTCGACAGACTCGACGCCGCGTAACGTCGGCGTGATGACGGGACCCAGCGAGGGCCATCAACCCCGGGGCGCAATGCCGGAATTCTCTGAGTTGACTCCAGGAAGCTTGGCTTGGAGCATCACCGTGGCGTCGGCAGCGCACATAGTCTTCAACCCGATAGCACCACAGCGACGGGAGATCGCCAAACTTATCGGGAAACCATTCTCTGAGAATGTATTCGATATTTGGAACGTCGCAGACTTCACGAGATATCTGCAAAAAGCGGGCGGTCAATCCGGCGGCTCAACGCAGATCGCGCGCCTGTTGGCGGCCATGGAGCGCGTAGGCCTGCTGCTGTCCGCTGGCTGGGAGAAGCAATATCCGCTGCTAGGCCAGCGCTATGTCTCCCAAGGCACGCCTTCCGCGCAACGCCAAGGCACCCTCTGGCTTTCCGAGGTTCTGGGCGCCGAGCTCATCATCGAGGCCTACAAGCTTGTCACCATTCAGATCAGCGGCGGGGGCGACGCACCATGGGGCACGGGCCTCGTCCTGGACGGCTCGCATGTCTTGACAAATAAGCATGTTGTGATGGACCTAGCCAGAAAGGGCTATCCGCTTCAGATTCACGCACCGCTTGGTGTCGCCAAGACGGAGAACCAGACGGTGGTCGCTTTCACCGCCAAAAACATCGATGTTGCCGTCCTCCGAGTCGAACCGCCGAACGACGGATATTTTAAGCCTTTGCCGGGCTTGGTCTTTCGCGATCCATCGTGGGCGGACGAGATATACCTGCTCGGGTATCCAAGAGTGCCTTGGATGGTCGGCTCCGACATAACGGTTCAACGCGGTGAGGTAGTGAACCCGCTTGCCGAGGCACCTCCAATGCGCGAAAAAGGCTCTGACCCGTGGGACATCCCCGAACGCACCAAGATATTTCTTTACTCGGCGATTGCCCGGCCTGGAAACAGCGGCGGCCCGATCATTGCCCACGACGGCCGTGTGATCGGCATAGTAGTCGAGGATTCGATGGCGACTTCGTCTTCGGATCCAGACGCCGACGTACGTCAAGCTTCCTCTAACAGGTTCCCGACCTCGGGCAAACCAATGGATACAGTGAACTGTCGGCCTAGCGAGTCCACGGAGCAGGACGCAGATGCTGACCACCTTCCCGAAGTGGCCCCGTTCTATCGCGGTATTCCGACAAACGAGATTCGCCGTGCTCTCCAAGAGATAGACAACGCAAATAGCAATCTCAATCTCGAAAGCATCATTGTCTTTGAAGACCCGCGAAACCCTTAGCCGCGCTACGGATTGCAGCCAGGCCACCTCCGGTACAACGGCGGCCCCCGAACATCGAGTCGAACTGGCGCGGGCCGGCACAAGTTCGATGCGGTCTGCACGCCGCCGAGGCCAACCGCGCCTGCAGGTCGCGCGTCGTCGTACCGATAGCGCTCACTTAAGCAGCCCGAGGCGTCAGGGTGGCGGTGGGTCGAGCATCTGCACATGTGTTCCGTCCCAGCGGTAGCGCACGGTAGTGACCGTGCCGTCGTCGCAAGCGGTGCAGCTTTGCCCGCTGCGATACACCAGAACCACGGTGTCGTTGGACGAGGCGCCGGTGTTGAGGCTGGTGAAGCCGTAGGCCTTCGCGGTGGCGGTTCCGAGATAGCTGCCGCGGTGAAACATCAACGCCTGCACCGGTGAACTGCCGGTGCCGCCGCGAATCCCGACCAGGATCGTGGACAGATCTGCGCAAGGATCGTAGTTCGCTTCGACCGGGGCGCTGCCCCAGTCGCGGCCGGTGACCGGCTCGGGCGCCAGCTGGTTGAGGGCGGTTTGCAGCGCGGTTGCCTCGTCGGGGCCGCATGCTTCGGTGCTGGCGGGTGTCGGGGCTACGGCGGCGGCGGGCGGTGCTGCTTGATGAGGCGTGTCAACGGGCGGCTGGGCGGGCACGCAAGCCGGTGTCGTTGGGAGACTGCGTTGTTGGTTGTCGTCGCTGGCGATGACCCGTGCGAGGACAACGCCTATGACGAGGGCGATCAACCCGACAACCGAGGCGGCGGCCCATACCCACCGCGGTGACGCGGGTTTCGTTGGAGTGGGCCGGCTTTGCGTGGTCCAGCCGGCTCCGTCCCAGTAGCGCTGGCCGTTTGAGCCACCGGGGTCGGGATACCAGCCGGCGCGCGCAGCAGTTTCTGACAGTGCCCCTCCCCCTCTCGCGAACCCGGTTTGGTGTGCGTCAGAACGCCGAGACACGTTCGATGCTGACCGACATGCCGTGCCCGGTGCGGTCGTTGGTGAAAGTCGTTCCATCGGTGGTGGCCGCGATCGTCCAGCCCATAGCGCGATACGTCTGGTAGCTCAGGGTGACTTTGTATTGCAGCCTGCCGAGATTGCCAGCCTCCCATTGCAACTGGCCTGCGTCGGT
>Ga0302326_10015263_pt1 | contig 16173 bp, 11 predicted proteins | sample Palsa_T0_3_FD_202264 | JGI IMG/M metagenome (GOLD analysis project Ga0302326, IMG submission 202264) | Peat permafrost microbial communities from Stordalen Mire near Abisko, Sweden - Palsa_T0_3 | ecosystem: Environmental > Terrestrial > Soil > Palsa > Peat permafrost | place: Sweden: Abisko... | reverse complement strand
AATCCCACGTTACGTTGGTTTGTTTCATGTCGTCCAGCGCGTTCCAGACCGCCTGCAATTCGGTGGCGTAGGCCGGCGGCATCGACTGCGGGCCGGGCGGCGGCGCGTTGCGCGGATAACGCTTGCTAAAAATCCGTTCGGGCCAGGGCGCCACTTCGTAACGCCAGACCTCCGGTTGAAAGAGCGAGGCCGTGAGGGTGCATTCCCAATTGCGCCGGTAATCGTCCCAGCCGTGATTGGGATTGTCCTCAATCGGATCGTTCAGGTACCAGACGGAGCGGCCCGTGGAGCGGACGAGGTTTTGCATCGCGCCATATTCCAGGAAGGCGGTTTCAAAGGTGCGTTCACGGCTCTGGCCGCGATACATATTGGGCGTGCGCGACGTGCCAGTCCAAACTTGCGCGATGTAACCGTCGCAGCCGTTAAGGCGGGCCAGACTGGATTCCGGGCTGACGATGCTCCAGGAGGCGTAGTTGAGGAGGCTGTGGGTCGGCACGTAACAGCGCACCTGGCGGCCCGTCTGTTTGTTGAAGGCCAGCACGCTGTCAAACACTTGTTGCAGCGTGCGGCGATAGAGATAATACTTCAAATGGGAGGCCCGCCATTGGGCGTCCACCGAGGAATGGGGCGGCTGCCAGGGTTCGCCGTAGAACTGCCGCCATTCGCGTTTGAATCCTTCCGAGTAGCCGTCCTGCACCCAGAACTCCGGTTCTTCCAGGTGGACCGCCTCGACTCCCGCCTCCAGCGCGCGTCGCACACCCGCGCACAGGTAGTTGCCGTAATTGGTGCTCGGGCTCATGTAATAAGCGCCGCCGCCGTGTCCGTGCGCATGGCCGTTGCGGTCGGTCTGTTCCTCGTCTTCGTGATGGTGGCCATCGAACTGGCCGTGGAGATAATCCTGGTAATTGCCCCAGGCCACGCCGGTCATCAGGTGGACGCGGTAGCCGTGTTCGCGCCAGGATTGGACGCGTTCGGCCATGGTGGAATCGAACCCGTAAACAATCGCCACGTCCGACCGCAAATCGCAATCGCCGCGCCAGGGCGAGTGGGTTTGGAAACAAGTCCGTTCCAGGTTTTGCTGCGGTTCAGAAAAAACCTCCGGCCCGCCCATGGCCGGTGAGGAAAAACCGGCCGCCAGGAAGCAGAAAAGAATCGGGAATGCCATGTGTGCCGTCCCGCGAACCATTACAGGATGCCTTTCATTTATTTTTGTAGTGTCATGGCGTTATTGCCCCGGAACATTTAATATTTCAGCGCCGAGACAGCTGCGACAATCTCATCGTCCTTCAAGGAGCGGGACTCCAAGCGGAGCTTACTCTCCTCGTGCAAGGCGCGGTAGGATGAACGCAGGCTGGAAGTCGTGAAACCAGGGCCCACGTTGAACATCACCAACGGGTGGGGCGCGGCCAGAATGGCCGCGCCCGCAAATGTGTCAATATTACGAATGCCGGGACAGAACAAATCGGCATCGAGAAGGGTCTGGTCATCCGAGGCATCTAATTGGCGGCAATCGGCGATGACGGCATCCGCGGCAGGCGCAGCCAGCAAGGACCAAAGTCCGGAGCGGCCGCAAGCGCACAGCAGCACGCGGCGGCTATCCGGGGCCTTGAGATCCCTGGCTTCCTGGCAAATAGAAATGAGATCGCGCACCCTTTCTTGCAGATACGTCCGATTGTAGGTATTGAAGAAAATGGAAGTCTGAGCTGGATTCGCCGGCCGCGCCGGAAATCCGACCACAACGACGTCGAATCCCTTGTCCAGAAATTGCCGGGCTAAACCGATTGGACGATTAACGCTGTCAATAGCGATATTGCCTACCAAAACAATGATGTCCGGTTTGCGTGCAGAGCGTAATTTGTCAGGCGCAAGAAACGTCCGCTTGGTTGGTTTATCTTCATCATGAAGGCCCGCATCAGGTTTTGTCGGAACAGGATCAGCCTCCTTCGCTGACAGCGGCCATTCCAATTGCAAGGTCCGCTTCCAGGCAGGTTCAATAATCCGCTTGTAATCGGCCAGCGACGTCTCGTTGGTCGGAGCGATGCTCTGCCATTGATTCCTGTGCATTTTTATTAGGTAATCAATCAGCTCTTTTTCGCTGACGGCATCGCGGGGCAACTTTCCATCGGGAAAGCAGAGCAGGTCTTGATCTGGTTCTTTCTGAAACGGCTGTTCTGCGACGGGTTGATCGGGTTGCTGCAGCAGGGATCGGTCGAACCATTGATAGACCGCTTGGCGGCTGGTTTGGTTGTAATTGTGCGGGAAATCAAAACGCACGTAGCGGAGATTTTCCGAGGCCTGGAATAATTGATAGATATGCTCAATGGCCGGGCCTTCAGTCGTGAGCATGGTCTTGGTCCAATCGCCGGTGGCGGAGACGAGAATTTGCGGGCGCGGCGCGGCGGCGGCGTCGATCTCCATGTTGGAAAATTCCACCCGCAAGCCCGGCATGTTTTCGCACTGGCAGCCGCCTTGCATGGTGTGGCTGACCATGTTCACCGGCGCCTGGGCGGCCAGGCGGTCATCAATCGCGCCGAGGATAAACGTCTGCGTGCCGCCGCCGGATGCGCCGGTGATGGCCAATTTTGTTTTGTCCGCCTCGGTCAGAGATTCCAGGAAATCGAGCGCGCGAATGCTATTCCACGTTTGCAAGCCCATCAGCGTCACACTCCATAGCAGATTGGCTGGATTGTTGATGCCGAACGAGTGGCCGGGCCGCAAATCACCTGTGGCCGTGTTGGAGGGCGTCTCGGCAAAACGGGTGTCGTTGTAGCCGACCATGTCGTAGGCGAAGGCGATCATCCCTTGTTTGGCGAAATTGATGCAACGTCCGGGAGCGCTGCAATTGTCGGTGTCCTCCAAACGCCCATGCACCCAATGTCCGTGAGCATCGAGTATGGCAGGGAATGGCCCGGCGCCCTTGCCCAACGGACGGTAAAGATTCCCGCCGACGTAAAAGCCGGGATAACTTTGAAAATAAACCTTTTCGACACTGTAACCATCGCGAACGATCTTGCCGGAAATCACCGCGTTCAATGGAGTCTTCTCCGGCATGGGCCACAATCCAGCGCTGACCAGAATCTGCTGGCGGATCGTGAGCCTGCGCTCCTGCCATTGCGCCAGCGTGGAAATTTCGGGAAAGGTGCGGGGCGTGTTCAACGTTTGATCGGCCGCGTCCAACACGGGCGTGAGAGCCAATGAGAACCCAAGGAAAAGAACAGAGATGTAGCGCATGGAATATTATTTATTCTGAATGGGAAGGGTTTGCAACAATTCCCGCGCCTCGGGGTAATCAGGCCGCAGTTCGAGGGCGCGGGCGGCGGCGGCGCGGGCGTCTGGCATTCTGCCCAACCGCACCAGGACGGTGGCGCGAGCGTAGGGGATGCTTGGGTCGGTGGCTTCGATGCTTTCCGCCCGCACCAGCGACTCGAGAGCGCCGGTCAAATCATCCTTCGCCGCCTGGGCCAGGCCGAGGTTGCGCCAGGCGCCGACGTGGCGCGGATCCAGCCGCACGGCCTCCTGAAGTTCCACGATGGCCTGCGGCAAATCGCCGGCATCGTTGAGGGCCAGGGCGAGTGTGTAACGAAAATCGGCATCGCGCGGTTCCAGGCGCACGGCTTCGCGCAATTGCTCCAGCGCCAAGTCGCTTTGATGAAGCGAGCCATAGAGGACGGCGAGATCGCGGCGGACGGCGGCGGAGGAGGGATCCCAAGCCACGGCCTTGCGAAAGTATGGCAGGGCTTCCTGGCGTTGGCCTCTGGCCACCAAAAACTCCCCGCGTTGCAGTTGGCCGCCCGGCTGATCGGCGCTGGAGTCAAGAAATGAAAGCAGATCACGGGCGGCAGGGCTGTTGGTATCGAGGCTGGCGCGCAAAGTCCAAGCCGCTTCCACCCGCACGGAGCGGACCGGGTCCTCCAACCGCGCGCGCAAGGCCGCCGCCGTGGCCTCGGTGGGATGTTCCGGCTCCATATCGAGAGAGCGCGACGCTTTTTCCCGAACCAGCGCGTCTGAATCGCCAAGATACTGGCGCAGCGCCTTATCGACCTGCGGCTGCGCGGCCCATGGTTGCAAAACATTGATGATGGCGGCTTTCCAATACGAGTTGGTTTCGGCGGCCAGAATTTTCAGCAATGGCTCGACGGCGGCGGAATTGCCGGCGCGCGCCTCGGCCAGTTCTCGCGCCCGCTGGCGGCCGGGGCGGTCCATGAGTTTTCCGTACCACTTGTCCACTTGGGCCAAAGCCCAATCGGCGTCTTTGTCCAAATGGCAGCGATTGCAGGCGTTGGGAACGCCGTATTCCTTGGTTAGCAACGGGTCTGGAATCGTGAATCCATGATCGTGCCGCGCATGGCGTTGCATGTAAACGGTCTGCGGCATGTGGCAATTCACGCACTCCCCGCCCGTCTCCGCAAATCCTTCCCGTTTGAAATGGGACAAGTCTTTGTCAATCAAAGCTCCGCCGGGACTGTATCCGCGCACTTGGTGATGGCTGTGCGCCACCGGATTAATGACCGGAGCGTTGGTATAACTGCCGTCATGGCAACGCAGGCAGAGAAAGTTGCCGGGTAGGCGCAGCTTGGCCGAATGCGGTTGGTGGCAGTCGTTGCAGGTGACGCCGCTGGCGTGCATCCGGCTGCCGAGAAAGGAAGAGTATTCGTAATCTTCCTCATGCACCTGCCCGTCCGGGTAATACAGGTCCGAGCCATCCACCATGGTCAATTCGAATTGATCCTGAAAGGCGTCCCCGGGTTTGAAATCCCCCGTCAATTCAGAGCGCCGCGCATGACACGATCCGCAAGTGTCGAGGGTATGCCGAGGGCTTGGCGGGGCAAGGGTGGGGTCTTTCCGGCCGGAGTTTCCATAACGATGCTGCCATTCCACGTGTGATTGCACCGGTCCATGGCAAGCTTCGCAGCCCACGCTCATTTCGGCCATCGTGGTGTGATAGGTATCCGTGGTCGGGTCGTAATTCTTGAGCAGACGTGTATTGTGACAAGCTGCGCATTGGCTGTTCCAGTTCATGCCTCGCCCGGTCCAATGTCCCCATTCCCCTGGCAAACGTTCTTCCGAGGCGAAGACGTCAAACCACTCCTTGCGCCTCGGGTCCCAGGCGATGGGGAGCGCCTGCCAGCGTCCACCCGGCGCGCCCGCTAGAAATTGAACCAGCGGATCATGGCCAATCACACGATCCACCGTGTAAGTTTGGCGCGGGGAGTTTGTGCCGGCGTCGGTCACTTCGTATTTCCCGGCGCGAACCGCCAACTCCATCGGCTGAGAGGCGCGACCGACAACCTTGGCTGCGGCAAACGCCGCCTGGCATGTATTCGAATCGGCCAATTGTTCCGCAAGTCCATGATTGGATGCGGCCCACTGCTCATATTCCTCCCGATGGCATTCGCGGCAGGAGGCCGAACCGGCATACCCGGCTGACGGGCTTTCTGCCGGCTGGCGACGAACCAGCATCCAGAAGGCCAGCGCGGCCCCGACCATCACAAGGACGCCCGCAATCCAAACCAATCGCGGCTTCATCGCTCGCGTTTGCGGCGCAATTCCTTTCGCAGCTTTTCCAGCGGCAGCGTGTTGAGGACGTTGTCGGCTTCCAGCCAGCCTTTGCGCGCGATGCCGGCGCCGAGACGGAGGAAGCGCGCGTGCTCGTTGCGGTGGGCGTCGCAATTGATGACGCACTTGACGCCTTTGTCCTTTGCATAATGCCAGAGCCGCCAATCCATATCCAATCGCATCGGATTGGCGTTAATCTCAATCCACGTGCCGGTGGCCGCGCAGGCGTCAATGACGGCAGTTTGGTTGATTTTGTAAGCCTCACGTTCCAACAAAAGACGGCCTGTCAAATGACCGAGGATATGCACGAACGGATTCTCCGCGGCGGCGATGACGCGTTTGGTCATTTCCGCCTCATTATTGGCCACGCTTTGATGCGCGCTGGCCACCACCACGTCCAATTCCGAGAGCAGGTCGTCGTCAAAATCCATCCGCCCGCCGGACAGAATATCGACTTCCGAGCCTGTCAATAATTGAAAATCCGCGCCCTCCGCCGCCAGTTTCTCGTTCAAGGCGCGAATGGCCCCGATCTGCTGGCGCAGCCGTTCGGGCTGGAGGCCGTTGGCCTGGAAGGAGGATTTGGAATGGTCCGTAATGGCCCAGTATGCGCAGCCCAACTCCTGCATAAAGGCGGCGATTTCCTCCAGCGTACCGTGGCCGTCGCTCCAATTGGAGTGATTGTGCAGCGAACCTTTCAATTGCGTCCATTGCAGCAGGCGGGGGATTTCCTTTTTCTCGGCGGCGGCGAATTCCCCGGCGTCCTCGCGCAATTCCGGCGGGATGCCAGCCAGGCCCAATTGCTGGAAAATCTCCTCCTCATCGGAGCAAGGCACCAACAATTTGGGATCGCGCGTTTCCACGTCGGAATGAAACAGGCCGTATTCGTTCAGACGCAATCCCCGCTGAATCGCGCGCTGGCGCATGACGATGTTGTGTTCCTTGCTGCCCGTGAAATAAAGCAGCGCAAAGGGAAACTCCCGGTCGCTGACCACGCGCAAATCGGCCTGGATGCCGCCGGCGAGTATGACGCTGGCTTTGGTGTCGCCCTTGGCCGAGACGCTCATCACGCCCGCTTGACGGGTAAAAAAATCGATCACCGCGGCGGGGTTCTTGGAGGAAGCCAGGAAATCAATATCGCCGATGATTTCCTTGAACCGCCGCAGGCTGCCCGCCGTGCTGCAACGCACCACGTCAGGATGCGAGCGCAAACTTTCCAGAATTGGTTCAGCCGCCGCCAGCGCGGCCGAGAGCAAATGGCGCGAGGCATATTGACGGCGAAACTGGATGCCCTCCAGGATCTTGACTTGGGTCTTTTCTCCAAAGCCCTCCAAATCCGCCACCTTGCCCTCCCGGCATACTTTTTCCAATTGTTCCACGGTTGTAACGCCCAATTTGTCGTTGAGCGCTTTGACCTTTTTGGGTCCCAAACCCTGAATTTGCAGCATTTCCAAAAGTCCGGCCGGAATGGAAGCCTTGAGTTCATCGTAATAGGCCAGCTTGCCGGTCGCGGCCAGTTCGGTGATTTTCTTTTGCAACGCTTCGCCAATCCCTTTGATGTCACCCAGGCGGTTCTCGGCAATGAGTTTGTCGAGCGGTTCGCTCAGGCCCTCCAAGGTGCGCGCGGCGTTGGAGTAGGCCCGCGTCTTGAAGACCACTTCTCCCTTCAATTCAAGCAAGATTCCGATCTCCGATAGAATTTCTGCGATTTCTTCCTTCGTCATGGGCAACAATATAGACGAAGGGCCGCCGGTTAAAAGTTGGAATATTGGGTGTCTTTTCGTATTCGTATTCGTAATCGTAATCGTAATCGTCTTCGACCATTCGATTACGATTACGATTACGATTACGATTACGAAAAGAATACCCGTGGCCCTGACGATCGCCGGCTCCGACAGCGGCGGCGAGGCGGGCCTGCAAGCGGACCTCAAAACGTTCGACCGGCTCGGAGTGCATGGTGCCTGCGTGGTCACTTGCGTGACTGCGCAAAACCGAAAGACCGTCGCCCGCATGGAACCGTGTTCGCCACGCATGGTGCGGGCGCAATTGGAGGCCGTGGCCGCCGCTTTTCCACTCGCGGCCGCCAAGACGGGGATGCTTTTTTCGGCCGCCATTGTGCGCGAGGTGGCTGCTTTCTTCCGACGCGCCCGCTCCCTGCCTTTGGTGGTTGATCCCGTCATCATCTCAACCAGTGGGCGGCGGCTTCTACAGGCGGGCGGGGTGGCTTTGCTCCAGCGCGCATTGCTTCCCCTGGCCACACTGGTGACGCCGAATGTTTCCGAAGCGGAGATTCTCAGCGGAATAAAAATCACAACCCTGGAGGATTTGAGGTCGGCGGCGCGGCGCATTCACCGCGCGTTCGGTTGCGCCGTATTGGCCAAAGGCGGACATTTGAGCGGGACCAACGAGGCGGTGGATTTCCTTTGCAGCGGCCAGGGGGAATGGATGTTCTCGGCCCCTCGCGCCAAAGTGAAGGGCCTGCATGGAACGGGCTGCACTTATTCGGCGGCCATCACGGCGTTTCTGGCGCGCGGAAGTTCGCTTGATGAGGCGGTCAAATTGGGTAAAGACCACATCACGCGGACAATTTTCGGCTAAATTGGGTTGGCGTTCAACATATTCTCGGCAGTTGCTCGCCGCTTGGCATGTCGAGAATGCGGCTTGGGCCAAGTACCGTTTGCAGCGCCACGAGGGGTGGTATTTCTCCGCGAACCTCACCAATGCAAACAGCAGAGCCGCCGGATTGCCCCCGGTTCAGAATGGAGAGAGCGCGGGGGGCGTCTTGCGGCGGCACAAAGGCCACAAATCTTCCTTCGCAAGCGACCAGCAGCGGGTCGAGGCCAAGCACTTCACAAGCGGCATGGACATCGGCACGCACGGGAATAAGTTTTTCCTGGAGGAGAAGCCGCAGGTTTGCGGCTTGGGCGATTTCGTTCAGCGCGCTGGCCAAACCGCCCCTCGTCAAGTCGCGCAGACAATGGATTTCCACTCCTGCGGCGAGCAATTCCAACACCGGCGCTGCGACCGGGGCGGAGTCGCTTTCCAAGGTTCCCTCGAATCCCAAACCTTCGCGCACACTCATAATCGCCATGCCGTGCCGGCCTAAATCGCCATTGACAAGGATGGCATCGCCGACGCGCACACTGGCGGGCGAAATGTTCAAAGAGTGTTCGATCACCCCTATTCCGGATGTATTGATGAACATCCCATCACCCTTGCCTTTGTCCACCACCTTGGTGTCCCCGGTGACGATTCGCACGCCGCAACGATCCGCCGCCGCGCGCATGGAGCAGACGATTTTCCACAGCGTCTCCATGGGCAATCCTTCTTCCAGAATGAATCCCGCGCTAAGGTGCAGCGGCCTCGCGCCGCTCATGGCCAGGTCATTGACGGTTCCAAATACTGACATCGCGCCAATGTCGCCACCAGGAAAGAGGAGCGGACGGACCACGTAAGAATCCGTCGTAAAGGCCATTCGTCCGGCAGGCATGTTCAACACGGCGGAATCATGGCGCATCTCCTCGCTCTGATCGCCAAAAGCCTTCAAGAACATCCTCTCCACCAGTTGATGCATCAACTTGCCGCCGCCGCCGTGCGCCAATTGTATCCGTGGATATTGCTGAATCGGGATCGGGCAGGAAGCGGTGAAATCCAAGGGGTCGCCCATAATCGTATCCATTATTTTGTCAGGACACGGTAACGATAATAAGCCGCGCACGCGCCCTCGGAAGAAACCATGGTCGCGCCCAGGGGATGTTCGGGCGTGCATCGCTTGCCAAAGGCGGGGCACTCCGGCGGCTTGATGTGCCCCTGCAAAACCAGGCCGCTCAAACATTCCGCCGGTTCCAACACGACGCGGTCTGTCAAACCAAATTTTTTGGCCGCGTCGAAAGCGGCATAAGCGCTGCTGAGCCCCAGACCGCTTTGCGGGATTTCGCCGACGCCGCGCCATTTTCGCGGCACCACGGTGAAGACCTCGCGGATCAAATCCTGCGCCGGTTGGTTGCCCGCCGGGCGCACCGCGCGGGAGTACTGGTTTTCCACTTCCGCGCGCCCTTGTTCGAGTTGAGCGATGCACATCAGGACGCCTTGCAAAATATCCAGAGGCTCAAATCCCGTCACAACGATGGGCACGCGATGCCTGGCCACGATCGGTTCATACTCCGCGCAGCCCATCACCGCGCAGACGTGGCCCGCCGCCAGAAAACCCTGCACGCGGCAATGCGGCGACGCCAGAATGGCCTCCATCGCCGGCGGCACCAGGACGTGCGAGACGAGAATGGAGAAGTTCTTCAAACCTTTGCGCGACGCTTGATAAGCCGCCATCGCCGTCGCGGGCGCGGTGGTTTCAAAGCCCACGCCGAAAAAGACGACTTCGCTGACGGGATTCTCCCCGGCGATCCTGACGGCGTCCAAAGGGGAATAAACGATGCGGACATCGCCGCCGCCAGCCTTGATTGACAGCAAGTCCGCCGTGCTGCCGGGCACGCGAAGCATGTCGCCAAACGAACAAAAAATGACGTTGGGCCGGGCGGCAATCTCCAAAGCCTGATCGATCAGTTCCAGCGGCGTGACACACACCGGGCAGCCTGGGCCGTGAATCAAGTTGACACAATCCGGCAGAAGCTGGTCGATGCCAAATTTCAGGATGGAATGCGTCTGCCCGCCGCATACTTCCATGATGCTCCAAGGTTGCGTGGTGACGCGCGCAATTTCCTGGGCATACTGTCGCGCGGCGTCTGCGTCGCGGTATTCATCAAGATACTTCAAGGGCCGCCTTCTTTCAGTTCGCTCAGTTCGTCCATTTCCTTGAGGTATTGGAACACTTTGCTGGCTTCGTTTTCGTCCAGCTTGCTCAAAGCAAATCCCACATGGACGATGACGTACTCACCGATTTTCACTTCGGGCACGTAGGCAAGGCTGACCTCCTTGATGATGCCGCCAAAATCCACTTTGCCCGTGCGCCATATTGGGTCGCCGTCCATGACGCTGATGACTTTTCCTGGAATGGCCAGACACATGGCGCAAGACTCTAAGGGCCGCCTCGGCGGACGGCAAGGATTTGTCCCAGAGCAATGCCGCCGTCATTGGGCGGGACGCGCTGATGCCAATACGGGCGAAACCCCTCCTGAACCAATCGTTTGACGGCCCGTTCCGTGAGATAACGATTTTGAAAGCAGCCGCCCGTCAGCGCGACGCGCCGTTCGCCCACACGGCGGGCGATGTTGATAATGGCTTCCACCAAGGCATTGTGAAACTTGGCCGAAATTTCGCCAATGTTGGTGCCGCGCTTCAAGTCCGCCAAAACGCCCTTCACCACCGGTTGCCAATCAAGAATGAGCGGAGCCGTTGCGGAAATCTCGAAAGAATAAGATTCGTCGGTTTCGATGCCTTCGAGGGCTGCCTCCAACTCCATGGCGGCCTGTCCTTCAAAGGAGACTTTTTGTCGAAGGCCGACGAGCGCGGCCACGCCATCAAAGAGCCGTCCGACACTGGAAGTAAGGGGAGAGTTTATTCGCTCTTTGAGCATGGTCTTCAAACCAACCAATTCCGAAGGTGAAAAAGGCCAGTCCGTATCAAAAGCATCCTCGCCGAAAATCTCGCTTAACAGCGCCAGCGCGATGCGGCGAGGTTCCTGGATGGCTTTGTCCCCCCCTGGCAGCGGGAAGAGACGGAGATGGGCGCGACGTTGGATGGAGGTGTCGGTGACAAGCAAGAACTCCCCTCCCCAGATCGTTCCATCAAGCCCGTAACCCGTGCCGTCCCACGCCACGCCCAGCACCGGCGGCTCCAACTCATTATCCGCCATGCAGGCCAGAACGTGCGCGCTGTGATGTTGGACTTTGACGCAGCGCAGGGCGGCCTTCTCCTTTACGAATTCCGTCGAAAAATAGTCTGGATGCGCATCCGCGCCCATCACGGTCGGCTGCGCCTGAAAAAGATTTTGCAAATCCGACCTGACGCGAAGAAAAGCCTCGAAGGCCGGCAGGTTCTCCAAATCGCCGATATGCTGGCTGATGAAAACCTGGCGGTCGATAGCCAGGGCCACGGTGTTTTTCAGTTGAGCGCCCACCGCCAGAACCACGGGCTGCCCGGCGCCCTCGCGCAACATCACCGGCAACGGCGCGTAACCGCGCGCCCTGCGCAAGACCATTTCGCGCCCCATCATCACTCGAACGACTGAATCATCCACCGCGCGGAGGATGGGACGATTATGCACCAGGAAAACGGCGGCAATATTTCCGAGGCGCTGGATGGCTTCATGCTCGTCCGTGCAAATCGGTTCCTCGCTCAGGTTGCCGCTCGTGGCGATCACGGGAAAACCCAGTTCGGCCATCAGCAGATGATGCAAAGGCGTGTAGGGCAGCATGGCTCCCAGATACGGATTTCGCGGCGCAATTTCGCGGGACAAATTGGAGCGGGTTCCGCGACGCCGCAGCAAAACAATCGGGGCTTCCGGGGAGCGCAGCAGCCGTTCTTCCAAAGGTGAGATTTCGCATTCCAACCCCGCCGCTTCCAACGATGGAAACATGATCGCAAAGGGCTTTTCCTCGCGTCGCTTCAATTCCCGCAAACGGCGGATGTCGCAGTCATGCTGCGCCGCAGTGATGAGATGAAAGCCGCCCAACCCCTTCAACGCCACGATTCCACCTTCCCGAATCACCGCCGCCGCCTTGAGAATCGATTCATGTCCCACGTGAATCGCTTGGCCATCGCGGTCCCAAAGCTCCAGCCTCGGCCCGCAGGCGGGGCAGGCATTGGGCTGGGCGTGGAAGCGGCGGTCAAGGGGATTATCGAATTCCTCCTGACATTGCGGGCACAGCGCGAATCGCTTCATGGCCGTGTTGCCGCGGTCATAAGGCACCGACTCAATGATACTGAAACGCGGGCCGCAATGGGTGCAGTTGGCAAAAGGATACAGGTAACGCCGATTGTGAGGATCAAAGATTTCCCTGACACAGTCGGGGCACGTCGCAATATCTGGCAGCACCAACGCCGTCCTTTCGCCGCCGGCCTCCGAGGAAGTAATTTCAAATTTTTTGTAGCCAACCGGATCCAGCCAAGCCCCTTCCAAACTTTGGATAATGCTGCGAGGGGGCTTTTCCGCCTCGATCCGAAGGAGAAAGGTTTCAACCTTCTGGCGCGGGCCTTCGACTTCCAGCGAAACTCCCTGGCAGGAATTATGGACCCAGCCCGCCAGGCCAAGCCCGGTGGCCAGTCGATGGATGAACGGGCGGAAGCCGACTCCCTGCACCGCGCCGCGAACGGTTATCTTCAACCGCGCTGTTGGTAAGTCCTGCACGCGAAATGTCGTCTAAGTTTGTGGAGAATCATCCGTCCCGTCAACTTTTCAATGGCTGCCACCTTTTTTCTTGCCGGGACAGTTGACAAATTCCAGCCGGCTGCCAATCTCATGCCTGCCGGCCAGCTTTTTGTCTTCGTTCTGAAGGAGGAAGCCGGTCCAGTAGATTTTTATGAGCGAGTCTATCAAAGAAATCGATGTCCTGTGGATCACCGCCGGACTGGGTTGCGACGGCGATACCATTGCCATCACGGCGGCGACGCAACCGAGTCTGGAGGATATTGTGCAGGGCATCATTCCGGGCATTCCCAAGGTTCGCTTTCACAATCCGGTGCTGGCTTATGAAAACGGGGAAGCCTTCATGCAGTTCTTCCACGATGCGGCCGACGGCAAGATTGATCCTTTCATTCTCGTGGTGGAAGGCTCCATTCCAAACGAGAAAAACAAGACCGAGGGTTACTGGGCCGCCTTTGGAACGGATAGAGTGACCGGCCAGCCCATCCCCACCTGCCAGTGGATTGACCGGCTGGCGCCCAAAGCTTGGGCTGTGGTCACCGCCGGCACCTGCGCCGCCTTCGGAGGCATTCATGCCATGCCCGGCAATCCCACCGGTGCCATGGGCCTGGCTGACTACCTCGGTTGGAGTTGGAAAGCCAAGACTGGCATCCCGATTGTCAACGTGCCGGGGTGCCCGGTGCAGCCGGATAATTTCATGGAGACTTTGCTTTATCTCTTTCGCCAGGCGGCGGGTGGCGCGCCCATGATTCCGCTCGATGAAGCCATGCGGCCGACGTGGCTTTTTGCGGACACGGTCCATGAAGGCTGTGATCGCGGCGGGTATTATGAACAAGGCGAATTCACGGAAGAGTACGGCAAAAAGCAGTGCCTTGTTAAACTGGGCTGCTGGGCTCCGGTCGTGCAGTGCAACGTCGGCAAGCGGGGGTGGATGGGCGGCGTCGGCGGTTGCGCCAACGTCGGCGGCATCTGCATCGGCTGCACCATGCCGGGATTTCCTGACAAATTCATGCCCTTCATGGAGCAACCGCCGGGATCGATCCTTTCTTCACAAGCCATCCAAACCTACGGCGGCGCCATCCGCGCCTTGCGGGCCTTCACGCAGGCTTCGATGAACAAAGAACCGGAAGGGCGCAAACCAACCCAGTCCTCCGACGCGGCAAAAACGACATGAGCAACGCCCCCGAAACTCCCCTGCAAAAAAAATTGGTGGAAATGGCATGGGACCCGATCACACGCATCGTGGGCAGCCTTGGAATTCACACCAAGATTGATTTCGAGAACCGGCGCGTGGCCGAGTGTTACAGCACCTCATCCATTTTCCGCGGCTATAGCGTTTTCATGCGGGGCAAGGACCCGCGCGACGCCCATTTCATCACCAGCCGCATTTGCGGCATCTGCGGCGACAACCATGCGACGTGCGCCGTGTACGCGCAGAACATGGCCTTCGGGGTCAAGCCGCCGCATCTGGCCGAATGGATCATCAACCTGGGCGAAGCCGCTGAATACATGTTCGACCACAACCTTTTCCAGGACAATCTGGTGGGCGTCGATTTTTGCGAGCAGATGGTGCGCGAAACCAACCCCGGCGTGCTGGCCAAGGCGGAAAAGACGGAAGCCCCGAACGCCCGTATCCACGGCTTTCGCACCATAGCCGACATCATGCGCGGCCTCAATCCATTCACCGGCCCTTTTTATCTCGAAGCCCTGCAAATGAGCCGGCTCACGCGCGAGATGTTTTGCCTGATGGAAGGCCGGCACGTCCATCCAGCCACGCTTTATCCGGGGGGCGTCGGCACGGTGCCGAGCGTGCAGGTGTTCAACGATTATCTCGTCCGCTTGTTGAAATACATTGATTTTCTCAAGCGTTGCGTGCCGCTGCACGACGACCTATTCGATTTTTTCTACCAGGCTCTTCCCGGCTACGAGGAAGTGGGCCGCCGACGCATCATGCTGTCATGCTTTGGCTCTTTCCAAAACCCCGAAGCCTGCGATTTCAAATACGAAACGATGGGCCAATGGGGCCGCGCGATGTATGTGACTCCGGGCATCGTTCTGGACGGCAAGCTCATTACTACCGATCTGATCGAAATCAATCTGGGAATCCGCATCCTCTTGGGTAGTTCATTTTACACCGACTGGAGTGCGGAGAAGCCCTTTGTTACCCACGATCCGCTTGGCAACCCGATTGATCCGCGGCATCCGTGGAATCAAACGACGCTCCCCAAACCCCAAAAGCGCGACTTCTCCAAAAACTACACCTGGGTCATGTCCCCGCGATGGTTCGAGAAATCCAGCGGGGCGCACCTGGCGTTGGATACGGGCGGCGGTCCGCTGGCGCGGTTCTGGGTTACAGCCCTGGCGGGATTGGTGGACATCGGCGGATATGTCAAAGCCACCGGCCACAGCGTCAAAATCCGCCTGCCCAAAACGGCCCATCACGGCGAAACGGAATTGGAGTGGCACATTCCCAAATGGAGCAACACGCTGGAACGCGACCGGGCGCGTTCGTACTTTCAGGCCTACTCGGCGGCGGCGGCGGTTTATTTTATCGAGAAGGCGCTGGGGGAAGTTCATGCGGGCCGCCTCAAGACGTGGAACGAATTCAAAGTGCCCAAGGAAGCCATCAGTTGCGGTTTCCATGAAGCTGTCCGAGGCGCCCTCTCTCACCACATGGTCATCCGTGACGGACGCATCGCCAACTACCATCCCTACCCGCCCACGCCCTGGAACGCCAGTCCGCGCGATTCCTTCGGCACCCCCGGCCCTTACGAAGACGCAGTCATGAACACGCCGATCTTTGAGGAAAACGGCGTCGATAAATTCAAGGGCATCGACATCATGCGCACGGTGCGGAGTTTCGATCCGTGCCTGCCTTGCGGCGTCCACATGTATGTCGGCGACGGCAAAGTGATCGAAGCGCGGCACTCACCAACCTTTGGAGCGCATGTCCAGTGAGCACAACGACGGGTGTCGAACACATTGCCAACGCCGTGCTTTACGAGGGATTTCTCCTCTATCCCTACCGTCTCTCCTCGGTCAAGAACCGGCATCGCTGGAATTTCGGGGTTCTCTACCCGGAGCCTTTCGCCGGCTTGAACGGCGAGCGCGCGACCGTGCAAACGGAGTGCCTGCTGGAAGCTGGAGGGGACGCCGCCGTGGATGTCAAAGTCCGGTTTCTGCAATTGGTGGGGGAAACGGCCATCGAACAGGAAATTCTTGCGTCGGGCCTGATTCTGGACGATCCGAAAGGTTGTTTGCACGAGTCTCTTTTTTCCCGCGCCAAGGTTGAGGGGAAGCTC
>Ga0302326_10015262_pt1 | contig 16176 bp, 15 predicted proteins | sample Palsa_T0_3_FD_202264 | JGI IMG/M metagenome (GOLD analysis project Ga0302326, IMG submission 202264) | Peat permafrost microbial communities from Stordalen Mire near Abisko, Sweden - Palsa_T0_3 | ecosystem: Environmental > Terrestrial > Soil > Palsa > Peat permafrost | place: Sweden: Abisko... | reverse complement strand
GCCCGGATGCCTAGCTCGCCGACGGCCTGGAGCAGCGCCTGCTGGACGCGCAGCTGGCTTCCGAACTCGACGAATGTGGTGATGCCGTTGCGCAGCAGCTCCGCCACCGTGAATTGGGCATTGAGGCGCAGTTCTTCGGCGGCCGAGTTATCGTCGGGGCGAACGTAGCGTGGATCGCCGCCGACGCGTGTGCCGTCTCGGGCCACGCTGATTTCAAGGAAGGGCTGGCCGAAATAGTCGCCGCGTCCGATGTCCGAGATCAGCCGGTGCGAGGCGCGGTGGCCCGAATGCACATGGGTGTCGATGAATCCCGGCGCCACCAGCTTGTCGCGGGCGTCGATCTCGTGGTCGACGAGGCCTTCGAAGCGTTCGCCGGCGAAAAGCACGGTATTGCCTTCATAGACCAGCTCGGCGTTACGCCAAAGGGTATGTTGCCCGCCTGCATTTGCAACCAGCCAGCCGCAGGTGATGCGGGTACGCATGGTATCCCTCCCCGTGCCCGATCAACCAAGCGCCGACACGGGCGCCGAGCCTGGAAACAGGCGGCTCCGCGTCCAGGAAATCCGGACACGCGGCGGCTTCCCGATATCGCGTATCCCTTCACCGCCGATCAGAACCGGTAGTTGAAACCGGCGCGCGCGATGGAGGCGTTCAGGTTGGCCGTGGCCGTTCCGGTGAGCGCCGGTACGGTCGGAACCGTCTGGGATGCGGTTTGGTTGGCGAAGCTGACGTAGAGGTATTCGGCCTTGATCGACCAGTTCCACGACAGCGCATATTCGACGCCGCCGCCGGCAACCCAGCCGACCGCGGTGGTCGATACCGATCCGGCCAGCGCCGGGCCGGTTCCGGCGAGGAGGACCGATTCCGAAAAGCTGAAATTGCTGACCGCGAGACCGCCGGTCAGGTAGGTCAGCATATTGCCGTTGGCGATGCCCAGACGGGGACGCGCGGTGAACAGCCAATTCGAGCTGACCGAAGCCGTCGAGGAAAACTCGCCTCCCACGATCAGTGGGTCTCCGGCGCCCGTCTCCCCTGAGCTGGCGGACATGTCCCAGCCGCTGAAGTCGGTCTCGAAGCCGAGCACGAACATCCCGAATTGCCAATTGTAGCCGGCTTCGAGCCCGCCGATGACCCCTCTGGGCGAGGCGGAGCTCGTTCCCGCCTCGGCGACGCCGGCCGCTGCGATCCCGAACGCGCCGGCCGGGGTCTCGAGGTATTTCGAGCCTCCCTGCGCGCCGCCGATCGTGCCGCCGACATAGAAGCCCGTGAAGGTGAAGCGCGGGGCGAGCCCGGGATAGACCACCCCGGGCGGCAGGTCCGCGGCGAGCGCGGCCTGGGTCCCGGTGAGCGCCAGCAAAGTTACGCCTGCAAGCAATAGCCGTTTCATATCGGGCTCACCGGTTCTACGCGACGCCGACAGATTTCCAGCGCGACACTCCTGCCGATTGCTCCAGGGCAGCCCGCAGGACGCGCAGGGTGAGCAAATTAGCATCGGCCCCGGGGAAAGGCTGTGCCCTCCGGGACACAACCAAATGCAAAATGCCTGGCCCGTCGCCGGCATACGGCGCCGCGCTTGGCGGGCTGGGACGGGGCGACGGGGACCGGTTATCGGTCAAGCCGGATTTGATCTGGATCAAGGAGCGAACGGCCGGTGCGAATTCTACTGTTTCTTGATGCCGGCCCCGAGCGACATCAGGTCGGCACAGCAGAACGGACCAGAAACGCTTGAGCACATCCCGCCCGCCCCGGCCGAAGCACTGTCCGATTTGCGGGCTCGCGATGCTCGCAAGCCGCTCGGCTCACACCAGCCGGGACATCGATCGCTTCGAGTGCCTGAGCTGCGATCTCGTCATCAATTATTCCGGGTCGGGGAATCCCGGCCCGGCGGCGCGGGACAAATAGGGCGAGCGCCCCTCCGCGCAGGCGGCCCCGGGCGGTGCCGGCATGTCAAAGCCCCGGCCTTGCGGCCGGGGCTTTGTATTCGGCCGTCCGCGCCGTTACTTGCCGGCGGTGGCGAGCTGCGTGGAAATGTTGGTGAAGGTGGTCTTGAGCTGCGAGCCCAGCGTGTTGACGACGGTGATGATGGCAACCGAGATGCCGGCCGCGATCAGGCCGTATTCGATGGCGGTGGCGCCGGATTCGTCCGCTGCAAAACGCTTCACGAGATTGGTCATGGTGTGCTCCTGTGTCCGATATTCCGCTGTTCAAGCCTGGTCCCGCCGGCGCTGTTGGTCGCCCCGGTCGTCTGAAACCGATGCCAGCGTAGGGGGAGGCCGTTGCCGCAGGGTTAATTCCGCTACGGAAAGTTTTCGGCAAATGATCCGTGGTTAACGGTGTATGTGAATCGGCTCCGAGTCCGCCCGGGGAACCGGACGTGGCCGGCCGTGGCAACCGGCGGGGCAGGCGTGATAAGGACTCTTCACAATGGATTCGGATCGAGCGGAAGACAGGCCCATGGACGTGCGCCAAGAGGTTTTGCGCCAAGAGGTTTACCGTGACTCCGGCGTCGACACCGCCGAGGCCGACAAGGGGCTCGGGCACATCGTGCGGCGCGTCCAGGCTACCTGGCCCCGCCACGGCATGGGGCGCGTCGTCCTGCCGATCGGATATTTCGCCAATGTCGTGGAGATGGACGGCACCGGCATCGCGCTGTGCACCGACGGCGTGGGATCGAAGACCATCATCGCGACCATGATGCGCAAATACGACACCATCGGCATCGATTGCGTCGCCATGAACGTCAACGACATGATCTGCGTCGGCGCGAGGCCGCTTTCGCTGGTCGACTACATCGCCATCGACGAGGCCGACGCCGCCATGCTCGACGCCATCGGCGCCGGGCTGTGCGACGGCGCCCACATGGCCGGCGTCTCCATTTCGGGCGGCGAGACCGCGCAGCTCAAGGACATCGTCAAGGGCTTCGATCTCGTCGGCATGGCGATCGGCCGGGTCGACCTCGACAAAGTGATCTGCGGCAGCGACGTGCGTGCCGGCGACGTCGTCATCGGGGTGCGCAGCAGCGGCATTCACAGCAACGGCCTGTCGTTGGCACGACGCGCCTTCTTCGAGAGCGGGAAATTCCGCATCGACCACAAGTTCGACGAGCTCGACACCACGCTCGGCGAGGAGCTGCTGCGGCCGACCGACATCTATGTCCCGGAAGCGATGGAGATCCTGGAGAACGTCGGGGGGGTCAAGGCGCTCATCAACATCACCAGCGACGGCCTGTTGAACCTGACCCGGGTCGACTCCGCGGTGGGATTCGAGATCGACCGGCTGATCGAGCCGCATCCGGTCTTCAACCTGATCCAGCGTTTCGCCGGCGTCGCCGACAGCGAGATGTACGAGGTCTTCAACATGGGCATCGGCTTCTGCTATGTGGTCACCCCCGCGAGCGCCGATCTCGTCCTGTCGATCTTGAAAAAGCACGGCCGCCACGCCCAGACCATCGGCCATGCCGTCGCCGACTCCGACAAGAAGGTGCGCATCCCCCAGCGAAAGCTCGTCGGCCGGCACAAATCGTTCCAGGCTTCGTAGCGCCGCCTACCGGGCCGCGGCGAAAATCCGATACATCCGCGGCTGCAGCCCGACCGCCTGGCCGGGCGCGAGTTCGCCCGAGCGCGGCACGTCGATCTCGACCACGGCGCCGTCGTCGGAGCGCAGCGCGACCTCGATCCGCCGCGCCGCGCCGAGACCGTGGATGCGGGTCACCTGGCCTACGAACGGCGCACCGGAAGCCGGCACGACCGCCATGTCATAGGGGCGCACGAACAGCCGGCCGGCGCCGCTGGCCACACCCTGGTGATCGAGACCGGTCGGGACGCCGCCGTAGTGGGCGACACCGTCCGCGACGGTGATGGGAAGCACGATGGACTCGCCGATGAATTCGTGGACGAAGGCGGTGGCCGGCCGCTCATAGACCTCCTGCGGGGTGCCGATCTGCTCGATCCGGCCGTTGTCCATGACGACGACGCGATCGGCGAGCTCGAGCGCCTCCTCCTGGTCATGGGTCACGAACACCGAGGTGACGTGGATGTCCTCGTGGAGGTTGCGCAGCCAGCGGCGCAGCTCCTTGCGCACCTTGGCGTCGAGCGCGCCGAACGGCTCGTCGAGGAGCAGGACCCGCGGGTCGATGGCGAGCGCGCGGGCGAGCGCGATGCGCTGGCGCTGGCCGCCGGAAAGCTGGCTGGGATATCGGTCCGCCAGCCAGCCGAGCTGGACGAGGTCCAGCAGGCGCATCACCCGCGCGCGGATATCGCCCTCGTCGAGACGCTGCTTGCGTGGGCGCACCCGCAGCCCGAAGGCGACGTTCTCGAACACCGTCATGTGGCGGAACAGCGCGTAGTGCTGGAAGACGAAGCCGACATTGCGGGCGCCGACGCTGCGCGACAGCGCGTTCACGTCGTCGAAATAGATGTCGCCCTCGTCGGGCCAGTCGAGCCCGGCGATGATGCGGAGCAGCGTGGTCTTGCCCGAGCCCGACGGGCCGAGCAATGCGATCAGCTCGCCGGAGCCGATTTCGACATCGACGCCGGCGAGCGCGGCGAAGGCGCCGAACCGCTTGGTGACATTGTGGACGCCGATCTTCATTGGTCCTCGCCGACGCGGCGCTCCAGCACGGTCTTGGCCACCAGCGTCACCAGAGCGAGCAGCGCCAGCAGCGAAGCGACCGCGAACGCCGCCATGAAATGATATTCGTTGTAGAGAATCTCGATGTGCAGCGGCATGGTGTTGGTCTCGCCGCGCACGTGGCCGGAGACGACCGAGACCGCGCCGAATTCACCCATCGCCCGCGCATTGCAGAGCAGCACGCCATAGAGCAGCGCCCAGCGCACGTTGGGCAGCGTCACCCGAAAGAACGTGGCGAGCCCGGAGGCACCGAGCGAGATCGCCGCCTCCTCTTCCTGGATGCCCTGCTCCTGCATCAGTGGGATCAATTCGCGCGCCACGAAGGGAAACGTCACGAACAATGTCGCGAGCACGATGCCGGGCAAGGCGAAGATGATCGCGATGTCGTGGGACTGGAAAAAGCCGCCGAAATAGCCCTGCGCGCCGAACAGCAGCACGAAGACGAGGCCCGAGATCACCGGGCTCACCGAGAACGGCAGATCGATCAACGTGGTCAGCAGGCTCTTGCCGGGAAATTCGAACCGGGTGATCGCCCAGGCCGCGATCACCCCGAACACCAGATTGACGGCGACCGACAGCGCCGCCACCACCAGCGTCAGCCGGATCGCAGCGAGGGCGTCGGGATCGGTGAGCGCCGCGAGGTATGGCCACACCCCGCGCGAAAACGCCTCGGCGAACACAGTGAACAGCGGCAGCACCAGGAAAACCGTGAGGAATGCCATCGCGGCGGCGATGATGAGCCAACGCACCACGGCGGATTCGCTGCGCGCCGGCCGCGACCGGGCGGGGCGGCGCGCCAGCAGAGCGGAGACCGCGACCGACATCGGCTCACGCCCTTCCGGTGCGGTTCGCCGACCAGCGCTGCAGGCGGTCGACGAGGAACAGGACCGCGAAGGAGACGACGAGCATCACCACCGCGATCGCGGTGGCGTCGGCATACTTGAACTCCTCCAGCTTGATGACGATCAGCAGCGGCGCGATCTCCGACACATTGGGCATGTTGCCGGCGATGAAGATGACCGATCCGTATTCGCCGACACCGCGCGCGAAGGCGAGCGCGAAGCCGGTCAGGACGGCGGGAAAGATCGCCGGCAGGATCACCCGTGTGGCGATCTGCCAGCGATTGGCGCCGAGGCTCGCGGCGGCGTCCTCAAGCTCGCCCTCGACATCGGCGAGCACCGGCTGCACCGTGCGCACGACGAACGGCAGGCCGATGAAGACGAGCGCGACGAGGATGCCGAGCGGCGTGTAGGCGACCTTGATCCCCACCGCCGCCAACAGCTGTCCCAACGCCGAATTGTCGGCGAACAGCGCGGTCAGGGCGATGCCGGCGACCGCCGTCGGCAATGCGAAGGGAATGTCGACGATGGCGTCGAACAGCCGCCGCAGCGGGAAATCGTAGCGCACCAGCGCCCATACCACGAGCGCCCCGAACACCAGATTGATGAACGCGGCCAGAAGGGAAATGCCGAAGCTCAATTTCAGCGCATTGAGCACGCGGTTGCTGGTGATCACCGCGATGAATTCGGCGGGGCTCAGCTCGGCGGTCTTGAGGAACAGGGCCCCGAGCGGAATGAGGACGATGAGGGCGAGCCATGTCAGGGTCAGGCCGAGCGTGATGCCGAAGCCCGGAATCACGGTCGGCCGATGCCACCTGAAACGATGGGCCGGAGCAAGCGAAGTCTGGCGCCCCATTTGGAGCGGAAGAGCACCCGCGTCGAGGCTCATTGACTATAAATCTCGTCGAACACGCCCTTGTCGGCGAAATGGGTCTTCTGCGCGTTGCGCCATCCGCCGAACGCGTCGTCGACGGTGATGAGGAGCAATTTGGGGAAAGGGTCGGCGAACTCCTTCGCGACCTCGGGGTCGCGCGGCCGGTAGAATTGCCGCGCCGCGATTTGCTGGCCCTGCCGGCTGTAGAGGAATTCGAGATAGGCCTGCGCCGCGGCACGGGTGCCCTTGCGGTCCACCACCTTGTCGACCACCGCGACCGGCGGCTCGGCGAGGATCGACAGCGACGGCACTACGATCTCGAACCTGTCGGCGCCGAATTCCCTGAGCGACAGGAACGCCTCGTTCTCCCAGGCGATCAGCACGTCGCCGACGCCGCGCTCGGCGAACGACACCGTCGAGCCGCGCGCGCCGGCGTCGAGCACGGGAACGTTGGCGTAGAACGCCTTGACGAATTCCTTCGCCCTGGCGTCGGAGCCGAACTTCTTTTGCGCATAGCCCCAGGCAGCGAGGTAGTTCCAGCGCGCGCCGCCCGACGTCTTCGGATTGGGGGTCACCACCTTGATGCCGGGCTTGATGAGATCGTCCCAATCCTTGATGCCCTTGGGATTGCCCTTGCGCACCAGGAACACGATGGTCGACGTGAAGGGCGCGGCGTTGTGCGGCAATCTTTGCACCCAACCGGGCGCGATGAAGCCGCGATCGGAGATTTCATCGATGTCATAGGCGAGGGCGAGCGTGACGACATCGGCGGGCAGCCCGTCGATCACGGAGCGCGCCTGCTTGCCCGATCCGCCGTGGGATTGCTTGATCTCGATGGTCTTGCCGGTGGCGGCGGTGAATTCCTTGGCGAAGGCCTTGTTGATGTCGGCGTAGAGTTCGCGGGTCGGATCGTAGGAGACGTTGAGCAGCGTCACATCCGCGGCGGCCGCAGCGCCGGTCATGACGATCCCGAGCAGCGCGCCGAGCACGGCGCGGGTAAAAATCGATTTCGGCATCATCATCTCCGTGCAAGGAACGGCACTGTTGCAACGCCCAATGAACAGCGGGTTGCGCGGACTCGTCAATGAAAGCGAATTTCATATTTCGCGGCGCGACGGATCGGCCGTTCTCTCGTTTGGCCGCGGCGCAAAATGGACGGTGCTGTCTGCACAATGCCGGGGCACTCGCCGGCTCAGCGCACCATTTCGCGCGGCGTCACGGCCGCCATCCGCGCGAGCCGCCGCCGCAGCGCCGGAGCGCGGTCATCGCCAGCGTCCTGATAGAACACGCTGTATCGCGCGAGCGCCGAGGCGAACGCTTCGGCATCGCCGGGCTTGGCGACTTCGAGCGCATCGAAACCGGCGCGCGCCAGAAACAGGAACTGGTCGCGCAAAATCTGGCCGGCGGCGCGCAACTCGCCGAGGAACCCGTAGCGCTCCCGCAGCAACCGGGCCTGGCTGTAGCCGCGCCCATCCTTGAAGTTCGGGAACGACAGAACGACGACGGCGAGGCGATCGAGGTAAGGCTCGAGCTCGGCGACCTTGCGGTTGTTCGGCCACTCGACGCCGGTCGGCCCGTCGCGGCGCAGAATTTCGTCGGCGTCGGCGAGGAAGCGCGCCGCCGGGACGATCACCGCGACGCCATCGGGGATCGGCGATTCGTCGAGGAGGCGGACATAGCGGTCTTCCGCCAGCCGGCCGTTCTTAATGAGAGGCATAGACACGCTCCTTGAAGGGTTCGACCCCGAGCCGTTTCACCGTCTGCACGAAGCTCTCGTCCGGCCGCTCGCGCAGCTCCACATAGGCGGCCACGATGTCCTCGACGACATCGGCGACCTGCGCATAGGGCACCGCGGGGCCGAGCAGGGCCCCGATCTCGGCCTTCTCGTCGGCACGGCCGCCGAGGGTGATCTGGTAGAACTCCTCGCCGTTCTTCTCGACGCCGAGGATGCCGATATGGCCGACATGGTGGTGGCCGCAGGCATTGATGCAGCCGGAGATGTTGATGTGCAGCCGGCCCAGATCGCGGGCGAGTTCGAGATCGCGAAACCGCCGCGTCAATTCCTGGGCGACCGGGATCGCCCGCGTATTGGCGAGGCTGCAGTAATCGAGGCCGGGGCAGGCGATGATGTCGGACACGAGCCCGACATTGGGGGTGGCGACACCGATGGCGTCGAGCGCCCGCCACAGCGCCGGCAGGTCGCGCTGGGCGACATGGGGCAGCACCAGGTTCTGCTCGTGGCAGACCCGGATCTCGCCGAACGAATAGCGGTCGGCAAGATCGGCGATGGCGTCCATCTGGTCCGACGTGGCGTCGCCCGGCGCGCCGCCCTCGGGCTTGAGCGACAGCGTGACGATGGCATGGCCCGTCACCTTGTGATTGGTGACGGAATTGTCGAGCCAGGCGTCGAACCGCCGGTCCGCCTTGCGCAGCCGCGCAAGCTCCGGCGGATTTTCCTCCAGCCGTGGATAGTCGGGATAGCGGAACCGCGCCGCGATGTCGGCGATGACGGCCGGATCGAGCGCCAGCGGACCGTCCTTGATCGGCAGCCACTCCGCTTCCACCTCCTTGGCGAAAGCGTCGGCGCCGAGGTCATGGACCAGGATCTTGATGCGCGCCTTGTAGATGTTGTCGCGCCGGCCGGCGAGGTTATAGACGCGCAGGATCGCCTCGACATAGCTCACGAGGTCGCGCTTGGGCAGGAACGGCTTGATGGTCTTGCCGATGAACGGCGTGCGTCCGAGCCCGCCGCCGACGATCACCTCGAAACCGACTTCGCCGGCGCCGTTGCGATGGAGCCGCAGCCCGATGTCATGCACCTTGATGGCGGCGCGGTCATGTTTCGAGGCCGTGAGCGCGATCTTGAACTTGCGCGGCAGGAACGTGAATTCCGGATGCATGGTGCAATGCTGGCGCAGGATCTCCGCCCAGATGCGGGGGTCTTCGACCTCTTCGGCGGCGACGCCGGCCCATTGGTCGGTAGTGAGATTGCGCACGCAATTGCCGCTGGTCTGCATGCCGTGCAGGCCGGCGCGGGCGAGGTCGGCCATGGCGTCGGGGAGGTCTTCCAGCTTGATCCAGTTGAACTGGATGTTCTGGCGGGTGGTGAAATGGCCGTAGCCGCGGTCGTAGCGGCGCCCGACATGGGCGAGCATGCGCAGCTGTTCCGACGACAAGGTGCCATAGGGAATAGCGATCCGCGCCATGTAGGCGTGGAGCTGCAGGTAGATGCCGTTCATCAACCGCAGCGGCTTGAATTCTTCCTCGGTCAATTCGCCCGACAGCCGCCGCCGCACCTGGTCGCGGAATTCAACGACCCGTTCGGCGACGAGAGTGCGGTCGAAATCGTCATAGAGATACATGTTGGTCAGATCCCGATTGCGACCGGCAGAGCGATTGTGGGACCGCCGAGCCTGATCCGCTCGCGCAGATTGCCCGGCTCCGGGCGGCCATCGGCACCGAAGCGCACCGGCGCCACATAGGCGCCGATCGCGCCGATATCGTCGGTGATGGCGGCGGCGAGCAGCGCCGTCGCCGCCGGCGCGGTGTCGACGACGGCGGCTTGCGCCAGCGCGGTCGACCAGTCACCGCTGCCGGTGCGGTAGACGACGGCGCCGTCGCCGAGCCGGTTGGCGGTGACGACCACCGGCCCGGTGACCTTGAGCTTCTGCTGCTGGGGCGCTGTCATGCGGCAATCTCCCGAGGCGCGTGCGCGGCGAGCGCGGCCAGCCATGGATCGGAATGGGCGACGACGGTGCCGACGACGATGAGCGCGGGGCCTTCGCCGACATCGGCGGCGAGCGTCTCGAGCGCTTCGAGAGAGCCGGTGACGCTCGCGGCATCCGGACGGGTGCCGCGCGCCAGCACCGCGACCGGCGTGAGGGGATCACGCCCGGCAGCGATCAGTCCGTCGCGCACCGCGGCGGCGGCGGTGAGGCCCATATAGACGACGACCGTCGTATCGGGATCGGCGAGCCCGGACCAGTCGGTGGCGAGCGCCTGGTCGGCGCGTTGCGCGGTGATCAGGGAGACCCGCGTCGCCTCGTTGCGCAAGGTGAGCGGCAAACCGGCTTCCGCCGCGCAACCGAGCGCTGCCGTGATGCCGGGAACGACGATGACGGGCACGTCGCTGCGCCGCAGATAGTCGAGTTCCTCGCCGCCGCGGCCGAACACGAAGGGATCGCCGCCCTTGAGACGCACCACGTTGCGGCCGTCGCGGGCGGCATCGCGCAGGCGGCGGTTGATCTCGTCCTGGCCGACGCCGGGAACGCCGTGCCGTTTGCCGACGAAGACCCTCTCGGCGTCACGCCGCGCCCGGTCGAGGATGCCCGGGGTGACGAGCTCGTCGTAGAATACGATGTCGGCGCCTTGAAGCGCGTGCAGGGCCCGCAGGGTCAGGAGATCGGGGTCGCCGGGGCCGGCGCCGACCAGATGCACCGTGCCGGTGGGCTGGCTTTCTTTGCCGATATTGGCGATGTCGCGAATGAGCGCGGCTTCCGCTTCGCGTCCGCGGCCCGCGACGACCGCGGCGCCGACGCGTCCGTCGACGGCCTGCTCCCAGAAACGACGCACGCGCTGGGCACCATGGCGTCCGTCGGCGAGACGGCCGCGATAGCGGCGCAGCAGGGTCGCAAGCTCGCCGATGCGCGCCGGCAGCATCGCCTCGATGCGCTCGCGCAGGCGCCGCGCAAGCACCGGCGAAGCGCCGCCGGTGCCGATGGCGACCACCACCTCGCCGCGATCGATGATGGCCGGAAAGATGAAGCTCGACAGCTCCGGCCGGTCGACCACATTGACGGGAACGTTGCCGGCACGCGCGAGCGCCGCCACCTCGTCGTCCAACGGGGTACCGGTCGCCGCGACCACCATACGGAACTCGCGGAAATTCACCAGCCGCGGGTCCGACAAAGAGAGTTCGAGCCGCCCGGGTGGGGCGCTCGCCAGCAGCATCTCTTCGGCCACGTCGATGATTTCGGAGTACCAGCGGACGTCGGCGCCGGCGGCCCGCAGCAGCCGCAACTTGTTGAGCGCGGCCGGCGTGGAGCCGATCAGTGCGACCTTTCCGGCACTCACGTCCAAAAACAGGGGCAAGAAACGCATTGGCGAAATTTCCTCGTTGACGAGAATATATTTCTATATAGATAGATAAACAGCGCTTCAAACAGAAATTTTTTCTTCTACGAATGAGACCAGCTTTGGAACAGTTCGGCTCTGAACCCGCGCAAAAGGAGATTGTTCTCCTCGTTGTCGATCATCAGGGACGCGAGCATGCGCTCCCGGCCCTCGACGGCTGGCGCGTCATGGAAGTGATGCGCGACTGGGGCATCTCGGTTCGGGCCGCCTGTGGCGGCGCCTGCGCGTGCGCGTCCTGCCACGTCTATGTGGACGAGCCCTGGGTCGAGCGCCTGCAGCCGCCGACCGCCGAGGAGGAGGACCGGCTGGACGAGGCGTGGGAGGTCGCGCCCTCCTCGCGGCTGTCCTGCCAGATCCTGATGTCGCCCGGCATCAGCGGCCTGAAGGTCCGGCTCGCACCGGGTTCGGAACGGGAGTGAGTGACGTGGACCGCCTCGACGAACTCGAAGCCCAGAGCATCTTCATCTTCCGCGAAGCGTTCGCCCGCATGAAGAAGCTCGCCTTGCTGTGGTCGCTCGGCAAGGACTCCAACGTGATGATCTGGCTCGCGCGCAAGGCCTTCTTCGGCCATTTGCCGTTTCCCGCCATGCACGTCGACACCGGCAAGAAGTTTCCCGAAATGTACGCGTTCCGCGACCGCTACGCCCGCGAATGGAACCTCGATTTGATCGTCGAGGAATGCCCGCCCCTCGAAGGGATCGATCCGACGCTGCCGCCGGCCGCCCGCTCGGCGGCGCGCAAGACCGAAGGCCTGAAGCTCGCGCTGGCCAAGCACGGCTTCGACGGGCTGATCGCCGGCATCCGCCGCGACGAGGAGGCGACCCGCGCCAAGGAGCGGGTGTTTTCCCCGCGCGGTCTCGAGGGCAACTGGGACGTGCGCGACCAGCCGCCGGAATTCTGGGACCATTTCAACGCCAGGCTGCCGGCCGGGGCGCATCTGCGCGTCCATCCCATCCTGCATTGGACCGAGGCCGACATCTGGACCTATACGCGGCGCGAGGGCATCCCCATCATCCCGCTCTATCTCGCCAGGAACGGCAAGCGCTACCGCTCCCTCGGCGACGCCGACATCACCAACCCGGTGCCGTCCCAGGCGCGCACCATCGACGAGATCATCGCCGAGCTGGACACCACCAAGACGCCCGAGCGCTCCGGCCGCGCCATGGATCACGAGGCCGAGGACACCTTCGAGCGCCTGCGCGCCTCCGGCTATCTCTGAGGAAGAACCACATGAACGCCCGTGTCTCGCCCGGCCTCGACGCCAACGCCGCCTTGTCGCGTCCGCTTGTCCGCATCGTCATCGTCGGCCATGTCGACCATGGCAAATCGACCCTGATCGGACGCCTGCTGGCGGAGACCGGCAGCCTGCCCGACGGCAAGCTCGAGCAACTCAAGGCGGTCAGCGCGCGGCGCGGCATGCCGTTCGAGCTGTCGTTCCTGCTGGATGCGCTGCAGACCGAGCGCGACCAGGGCATCACCATCGATACCAGCCAGATCCGCTTCCGCACGCCGTCGCGGGATTTCATCCTGATCGACGCGCCCGGCCATGCCGAGTTCCTGCGCAACATGATCACCGGGGCGTCCCAGGCCGATGCGGCGCTGCTGATCGTCGACGCGGCCGAGGGCGTGCGCGAGCAGACGCGGCGGCACGGCTATCTCCTGCATCTGCTCGGCGTGCGTCAGGTCGTGGTCGTCATCAACAAGATGGACCGGGTGGGCTATGACGACGGCCGGTTCCGCGAGATCGATGCCGAGATCAGCGCCCATCTCGGCGGCTTCGGGGTCAAGCCCGCCGCCGTGATCCCGATTTCAGCGCGCCATGGCGACGGCGTCGTGACGAAGACCGCGGCGATCGACTGGTATGCCGGCCCGACCGTCGTCGAAGCGCTCGACCAGTTCGCGCCGGCCCAGCCGGCGACCGCCTTGCCGCTGCGTTTGCCGGTGCAAGCGGTCTACAAGTTCGACGATCGCCGCATCGTGGCCGGGCGCATCGAGAGCGGACGGATCGCCATCGGCGACGAGATCGCGGTGGCGCCGTCGGGCAAGCGCGCCAGGGTACGTTCCATCGAATCCTGGCCGGCGGCCGACACCGGCATGACCGTCGCAGCGAGCGCCGGCCGCTCGATCGGCATCACGCTGGACCGCGAACTGTTCATCGCGCGCGGCGACCTCATCGCCCTGGCCGCGGCCAGCGCGCCGTCGGCGCAGCTCATCAAGGCCCGCATCTTCTGGCTCCATGACGAGCCGCTCGCCGCCGGCGCGGTCGTCTCCGTGCAGGTCGGCACCGCCGAGGTGCGCGGCACCGTCACGGCGATCGAGAATTCGGTCGATCCCGGCGAGGTCGTGCAGACCCACGCCCGGACGATCGGGCAGAACCATGTGGGTGATATCGAGATCGCGCTCGCCGCGCCGATCGCCGTCGACCTCTACGAGAACAACCGACGCACCGGCCGGGTCGTGCTCGAATATGCCGGGCGCATCGCCGGCGGCGGGCTGGTGCTGGCGCTGCCGGGCGAGGCCAAGAAGGCGGTCGCGGCCGTCGCCGCTCCGCTCATCGCCCGCGCCGTGGAGTTGAGCCGCGGGCTCGCCGACCTCGATGCGGCCGGACGCCTGGCCGCCTTCCGCCACGAGGTCGAAGGCCGGATCGCGTTCACCACCAGCTTCGGGCTCGAGGACCAGGTCGTCGCGCACATGATCTGCGAAGCCGGGCTCGACATCGACCTCGTCACCCTCGACACCGGGCGGCTGTTCCCCGAGACCTACGCCACCTGGGAAGAGACCGAGCAGCGCTATGGCCGCCGCATCCGGGCGATCTATCCGCGCCACACCGAGCTCGAAGCGCTGGTCCAGGCCCAGGGCATCAACGGGTTCTACCGCTCGCGCGAGGCGCGGGCGGCCTGCTGCGACGTGCGCAAGGTCGAGCCGCTCAACCGTGCGCTGGCAGGCGCCACGGGCTGGATCACCGGCCTGCGCGCCGACCAGTCGGCCCATCGCGAGCAAATCGGCCTGGTCGCCGCCGACCCCGGCCGCGGCCTCCTCAAGCTCAGCCCGCTCCATGATTGGGCCCGCGAGGCGGTGCGCGGCTTTGCCGGCGCCCATGCCGTGCCGTACAATCCGCTGCACGCCAAGGGCTTCGCCTCGATCGGCTGCGCGCCCTGCACCCGCGCCATCGGCCCCGGCGAGCCGGAACGCGCAGGCCGCTGGTGGTGGGAAGACGAAAGCAAAAAGGAGTGCGGCCTGCACACCGCGCCGGGAGCGGCGCGCTGAGCAGAACGGAACGGCGATCGCGGCCGCGCCCCGACGATTGGCGTTCGATCAGAAGTCCGGCTTGTCCGCAGTCGGCAGATGCGCGTTCTTGTCGGAGTAGTAGTTTGCCTGATAGTCGTGTTCCACATTTTCGGCGCAGACGCGTTCGTCCCAATATGGATTAGGGTCGCGGCCGTAGGTAATCGTCGCCGACCAGGGCATGGTGAAGACGCCTTCATCCTCGACCGTGAATTCGAGCTGCAGGCCCTTGCCCCGGTAATTGGGATCAACGCCGCCGATGCGTGGCCATTCTTTTTCGGCCTGTGCCAGCGCTTCCCTGGTGGCCTCATAGTCGAGGAGGCGGTAGCGCTCGACCACGTGCAGGGCTTTCGTATACGGAGTGCCGAAACGGTCGATCATCCGGTACGGCCCGAGCTTGATCCCCACGGTGTCGACGACCAGGGTGTCGCCTTCGTAATGTCCGACGGAATCCCCGTGCAGAGACGGGATCACCGTTGTGGGATGAGGCTGGTTCAGCCGCACCTTGCGGTAGTCATCATCGTGCGCATAAATGAGGGTGACCTTATCCGGCTCCTGCAGCAGCCGGACACTGAAATTCCAAAAGAGATACGGCAGCGGGTTCTGCAGACACATGTTGTCCGGGTCTGGAAAAGCCTGGCCGGACATTGAGATTTCGCCGAGCTTCTTGACCACCTCCGCGGCCTCGGGCTTGAGAATCGGATTGGTGTAATCGCCGACCATAAGACTGAAATTGCTCGCGCCGGAGGGCAGCCGGGCTTTGTTCCGCACCGGGCCTGGACCCGACAGCGGGGGGCCGAATCCGAGCCCGGGATGGAACCAGGCGCCGGAAAAATCCGGAATCGATGCCGCGCTTTGCGTGCCGGTGCCGGCTGACCCAACTGACGGCGCCGTTATCTGCCCGAGGGCAGGGGCCACACCCGCTGCCGTCAATATTACAATCAAAACAGAACGCAGCCGCAAATTCATGCGCCCCTCCTTTGGGTTAAAGCTACACCCTTTCTGCCCGGGCCGGGAAGTGGCATCCTGTGTGCAAATGGCCGGTTGCCGCCGGGCGAGTGCGCCACGAACGGCGGCCACTTGTCGCCCTCGATCCGATCCTCAGAAGTCCGGCTTCTCAGCGCGCGGAGCGTCGGTGTCGCTGTGGTCGTAATAATATTGATGGAGGTTTTCAGCACAGACGACTTCCGACAAAACAGGGGGGCCCGGCACATAGGTCAGGGTCGCGGTCCACGGCGTCGTGAACACGCCCTCGTCCTCGATCGTTAGGTGCAGTTGCAGGAACTTGCCCCGGTGCTTGCTGAAGATATCGCCGTTGAACAGCCAATTTTCTTTTTTGTTCCTCTCGATGGCGTCCTTCACGTCGTCGTATTCGCGTAGCCGATAGCGTTCGACGATATGCAACGCTTTTGTATA
>Ga0302326_10015261_pt1 | contig 16176 bp, 18 predicted proteins | sample Palsa_T0_3_FD_202264 | JGI IMG/M metagenome (GOLD analysis project Ga0302326, IMG submission 202264) | Peat permafrost microbial communities from Stordalen Mire near Abisko, Sweden - Palsa_T0_3 | ecosystem: Environmental > Terrestrial > Soil > Palsa > Peat permafrost | place: Sweden: Abisko... | reverse complement strand
ACCTGGGCGCGCACCGGCTCGCTGATGTTCATGAGCTTCGGCCTGGCCTGCTGCGCGGTGGAGATGATCCAGACCGCGATGCCGCGCTACGACCTCGAGCGCTACGGTTTCGCGCCCCGCGGCAGCCCGCGCCAGTCGGACGTGATGATCGTCGCCGGCACCCTGACCAACAAGATGGCCCCGGCCCTGCGCAAGGTCTACGACCAGATGCCGGAGCCGCGCTACGTCATCTCCATGGGCTCGTGCGCCAACGGCGGCGGCTACTACTACTTCAGCTATTCGGTGGTGCGCGGCTGCGACCGCATCGTGCCGGTGGACATCTACGTCCCCGGTTGCCCGCCCACCGCGGAGGCGCTGGTCTACGGCGTCTTGCAGCTGCAGAAGAAGATCCGCCGCACGGGGACCATCGAGCGATGAGCCCCCAATCATGAGCACATGGCGGGTGGCGGACGAGGCGCTCAATGAAATGGGCGACCGCATCGTGGCGAACGCCGCCGGTTCGGTGACCGGCTTCGCCGTGGCCTATGGCGAGCTGAGCATCGAGGCGCCGGCGCACCGGATCGTCGACGTGCTGCGCTTCCTGCGCGACAGCGCCGACTTCCAGTTTCATCAGCTCATCGACATCTGCGGCGCGGACTATCCGCAGCGCGCGCAGCGCTTCGACGTCGTCTACCATCTGCTCTCGATGACCAAGAACCGGCGCATCCGGGTGAAGGTGCGGACCGACGAGGATACGCCGACGCCCTCCGTGGTGAGCGTCTACCCGGCCGCGGACTGGTATGAGCGCGAGATCTTCGACATGTACGGCGTCTTCTTCGAGGGCCATCCGGACCTGCGCCGGCTGCTCACCGACTACGGATTCCACGGCCATCCGTTGCGCAAGGACTTCCCGATGACCGGCTACGTCGAGGTCCGCTACGACGACGAGCTGAAGCGGGTGGTCTATGAGCCGGTGAAGTCGGTGGAGTTCCGCAGCTGGGATTTCCTCTCGCCGTGGGAAGGCGCCGAATACGCGCGGCCGGGCCAGGGCTATCCGCACGTGCTGCCGGGCGACGAGAAGGCCGGGGAGGGGGCATGAACCGGCTCATTCGCGCCTCGGCGCCCAACGTCGGCTACGGCCTGACGGTTCTCTCGACCCTGTTCCTCGGCAACGTCGGCCTGCTGCTGGCCACGCTGCCGCATCCGGAGAGCGCCGCCGGCGGCCACTTCGCCCAGATCCTGGCGCTGGTGATCATCGGCAGCCTCGCCGGCATCTTCACCGGGCTCAACCTCAACAAGTCGCACCCGCTGACCGACCGCTCCGCGATGCTGTGGATCTGGCTGCTGGGCCTGCCGGTCTCGCGGCGGCTGGCCGAGATGTCGCTTTCGGTGCGCTGGGACCAGGGCATGGCGGTGGAAGCCGCGCTGCTGGGCGCGGCGGTGATCATCGTCCTGATGAGCGCGGGCCGCTTCGCGCCGGAGAAGGCGCCATGACCGAGACGCTGCCGCCGCTCGACATCCCGGGCGAAACCCCGGTCCGCAAGTTCAACATCAATTTCGGCCCCCAGCATCCGGCCGCCCACGGCGTGCTGCGACTGGTGCTGGAGCTCGACGGCGAACTGGTCGAGCGCGTCGATCCGCACATCGGCCTCCTGCATCGCGGCACCGAGAAGCTGATCGAAGCGCGGCCCTACGCCCAGAACATCGGCTATTTCGACCGCCTCGATTACGTCGCACCGATGAACCAGGAGCACGCCTTCGTGCTCGCTATCGAGAAGCTGATGGGGCTGGAAATCCCGATCCGCGGCCAGCTGATCCGGGTGCTCTATTGCGAAATCGGCCGCATCCTCAATCACCTGCTCAATGTGACCACCCAGGCCATGGATGTCGGCGCCTTCACACCCAGCCTCTGGGGCTTCGAAGAGCGCGAAAAGCTGATGGTGTTCTATGAGCGCGCGTCCGGCGCGCGGATGCATGCCAACTACTTCCGCGTCGGCGGCGTGCGCCAGGACCTGCCGCCGGCGCTGGTCGACGACCTCGAAGCCTGGGCCAAGCGATTCCCGAAGGCGCTCGACGACATCGAGAAACTGCTGACCGACAACCGCATCTACAAGCAGCGCAACGTCGACATCGGCGTCGTGACCAAGGAACAGGCCCTCGCCTGGGGGTTCACCGGGGTGATGCTGCGCGGCTCGAACGTCGCCTGGGATCTGCGCCGCAACCAGCCCTACGAATGCTACGACGAGTTCGAGTTCGACATTCCGCTCGGCCTCAACGGCGACAACTACGACCGCTATCTCTGCCGCGTGGAGGAGATGCGCCAGTCGGCCCGGATCATGCTGCAGTGCATCGATCGCCTGCGGAAGACGCCCGGCCTGGTGCTCAGCGACGACCACAAGGTCTCGCCGCCCCGGCGCGGCGAGATGAAGCGCTCGATGGAAGCGCTGATCCACCACTTCAAGCTCTACACCGAAGGCTACCACGTGCCCGAGGGCGAGGTTTACGCCTGCGTCGAGGCGCCCAAGGGCGAGTTCGGCGTCTATCTGGTCGCCGACGGAACCAACAAGCCCTACCGCTGCAAGATACGCGCTTCCAGCTATCCGCACCTCGCCGCCATGGACTGGCTCTGCCACGGCCACATGCTGGCCGACGTCTCCGCCATCCTGGGCTCGCTCGACATCGTCTTCGGGGAGATCGACCGGTGAGCGTACGCCGCCTCGCCAAGGACCAGCCCGCGGCCTTCGCCTTCACGCCGGAAAACCTGGAGAAGGCGAGATGGTGGATGGGCAAGTTCCCGCCCGGCCGCCAGCAGTCGGCGGTGATCGCGGTGCTGTGGCTGGTGCAGAAGCAGGAAGGCTGGGTGCCGGAACCGGCGCTGCGCGTCGTCGCTGAACTGCTCGGCATGGCGGTGATGCGGGTCTTCGAATGCGTCACCTTCTACACCATGTTCCAACTCGAACCAGTTGGAATAACAGCGTTTTTTCAGGTTTGCGGCACGACGCCGTGCATGCTCCGCGGTTCCGACGGGCTGATGGAGCTGCTGGAAAAGGAAATCGGCCCCCGCAGCCGCGTCTCCGCTGACGGCCGCTTCTCCTGGGAAGAAGTCGAGTGCATGGGCGCCTGCTCGAATGCCCCCATGGCCGCGATCAACGACCGCTATTACGAAGACCTGACGCCGGCGTCGCTGAAGGCGATCCTGGAGGAGTTCCGCGCCGGCCGCGCCCCGCCGCCGGGCTCGGCCATCGGCCGCCATGGCGCAGCTCCCGAAGGTGGCGCGCTGGTGCTGACCGACCCCAGCCTCTTCGACGGCTCGCGCGCGAGGCCGATCAAGCTCCCCAACGCTCCGGAGCCGGCGGCGTGAACCTCGCGCTCCAGCGCCGCCGCCTCATCATCACCCTGGCGATCACCGCCGGCGCGCTGATCGTGGCCCTGGCGGCCGTCGTCGCCTCACTGGGTTTCCACCAGACCTGGGGGATGTGGGTGTTCGCCGCCTCGATCCTGACCGGCTTCGCCTCGCACGGCTGGCTGATGCTGGGCGTGGCGCGCGAGAAGCCGGCGTCCGGGAGCACCCCGTGACCACCGACGATCCCGCCCACCTCGACCGCCAGTCGGTCTATCTCGACACGGTGCGCGCCCAGGGCCGGGCGTGGCGGACGGCCGGGTTCATCGCCTGCCTGCTGGGCGTGATGATCCTGGTGATCGGCCGCTACAAGCTGGGCGCAGCGCCCTGGCTGCTCTGGACCGGCGCCGGCGTCGTCGCGGTCGGCTGGGCGCTCTTCGTCTACGCCCTGGCGCGCCGCCTGATGTGGGTGCGCGCCCATCCCTTCGATCCCAACGGTTGAGACATGGTCGGAATTCTCCAGGACAAGGATCGCATCTTCACCAACATCTACGGCCTGCACGACTGGGGCCTGGAGGGATCGAAGGCGCGCGGGATCTGGAACGGCGTCGCCGACATGATGTCGATGACGCCCGAGTGGATCTGCGACCAGGTCAAGAACTCAGGTCTGCGCGGCCGCGGCGGCGCCGGCTTCAACACCGGGCTGAAGTGGACCTTCATGCCCAAGCAGGAGAGCGAGCGGCCGCACTATCTGGTGGTCAACGCCGACGAGTCGGAGCCCGGCGCCTGCAAGGACCGCGAGATCCTGCGCAATGAGCCGCACCGCCTGCTGGAAGGCTGCCTGCTCGCCTGCCGCGCCATGCGCGCCCACGACTGCTTCATCTACATCCGCGGCGAATACGTCGAGGAGCGCGAAAACCTCGAAGTCGCCATCGCCGAGGCGGTGCAGGCCGGCCTGATCGGCCACAACACCTTCCACGGCTGGAACTGCGACATCCGCGTCACCCACGGCGGCGGCGCCTACATCTGCGGCGACGAGATGGCGCTGCTGGAAAGCCTCGAAGGCAAAAAGGGCCAGCCGCGGCTGAAGCCGCCGTTCCCGGCCGGCTCGGGCGTCTACGGCTGCCCGACCACGGTGAACAACGTCGAGTCCATCGCCGTCACCCCGGAGATCATCCGCCGCGGCGCCGAATGGTTCGCCGGCATCGGCCGTCAGAACAACGCCGGGGTGAAGCTGATGTCGGCCGCCGGCCACGTGAACCGGCCCACCGTGGTCGAGGAGGCCATGGGCATCCCGATGAAGCAGCTGATCGAGGAGCATTTCGGCGGCGTGCGCGGCGGCTGGGGCAATCTGAAGGCCGTGATTCCTGGCGGCGTCTCGATGCCGATGATCACCGCCGAGGAGGCCGAGACGGCGATCATGGAATACGACCAGCTCAAGGGGCTGAAATCGGGCCTCGGCACCGGCACCATGATCATCATGGACAAGGACGCCGACGTGGTCCGCGCCATCGCCCGCGTCGCCTATTTCTTCAAGCACGAGAGCTGCGGCCAGTGCACCCCGTGCCGCGAAGGCACCGGCTGGATGTGGCGGGTGATGGAGCGCATGGTCACCGGCGAAGCCGACCCGAAGGAGATCGACATGCTGCTCGACGTCGCCAGCCAGGTGGAGGGCCACACCATCTGCGGCCTCGGCGATGCCGCCGCCTGGCCGATCCAGGGCCTCTTCCGCCACTTCCGTGGCGAGGTCGAGGACCGGATCGCCAGCTACCGATCGCGCCGGCCGCATGTGCAAGGCGCGGCGCTGCAGGCGGCCGAATAGCGATGCGCCGCCCCGCCTTCTGGCAGGCCGTGCTGCTCGCGGCCGCGCTCGTCACCCTCGGCGCCTGCCATCGCCACCACGGACCTCACGGGCCGCACCACCCGCCGGGACCTCCTGGGCCGCACATCAGCGCGGCGCCGCTAAGCTGAGCCGCCGGGACACCGCGCGGCTCATATGATAAGCTGTGCGCCATGGCCTTGCCGACACGCATCACCGCCGAACCCGACAAGATGGGCGGACGTCCCTGCATCCGCGGCATGCGGATACGCGTGACCGATATCCTGGAAATGCTCGCCGGCGGCGCGACCGAGGCGGAAATTCTCGCCGATTTCCCCGACCTGGAGATCGAGGATATCCGCGCCGCACTCGCTTACGCGGCGACACAGGTCGACCATCCAATTATCCAGATCGCGGCTGAGTGAAGTTCGTCGTGGATCAGCAGTTGCCGGCGACGCTGGCGTGCTGGTTCGAAGAACGAGGGTTCGAGGCCGTCCACGTTCGCGACCTCGGGATGCGCGACGCGCCGGACCGGGCGATTTGGCGTTACGCGGTCGAAAGCGCCCGCGATCGTGGTCACGAAGGACGAAGACTTCGCCACTCGGCGCTCCCGGAATGATGGCCCGCAAATTCTCTGGCTGCGGCTCGGCAACACGACCAACCGGACCCTGCGGGCTCACCTCGAAGTCGTCTGGCCGGATGTCGTGCGTTGGCTGGAGGCTGGAGAACCGATCGTGGAGGCCTGAGCCGAGCCTGACCAGTTAGCGGTTCCGCTTGTTGGCGTTCCGTATCAGGATCGCCCCATGACCTTCCCGGAGCCCGGCCCAACAAAGGCGGACGCGCCGCCGACGGCCGCCGAGGAGCGGTCGTGGCTGCATTCGACCGCCTTCTGGGCGGTGCTGGGCGGTCTCTCCTCGCTGCTCACCGGCCTCACCACCGTGGCGGCGGTGATCGTCGGCATCCAGCAATTGAAGGAATCCCGCGAGCTGTCGCTGCAGGACGCGGCCTACGCCAGCTGGAACGAACTCAGCCAGGCCAGCCTCGCCAATCCCGAACTGACTTGTCCGGACACCGACGCCAAGCTGCAGAAGCTGCTGCAGACGCCGGACCCGAAGTCGAGCACCGGCGGAACCTACCGTGACCGCTATACGGCCTACGGCAACCTGATCATCACCACCTCCGAGCAGGTGCTGCAGATGGCGCCGCGCGATCCCTATTGGCGCTTCCGCATCGCCGAGCGGATCCGCTGCAACGCGCCGGCGATTCGCTTCCTCGAGCGCGAAGGCACCTACGACCGCCGCTACTCCTGCCGTCTGCGCCAGGTTATCGCCGAGACGCTGACCGAGCGCAGGCCAGCCTGCCAGGACGCGCCCGGAGGCTAAGCGTCCCCGCCCATCTCGCGAATGATGCGCCACTCGTCGGGCGTGATCGGGGTCACCGAGAGACGGAAGAGGCGCAGCATGGTCATGCCGGCCAGGGCGGGATTGGCCTTGATCTCGGCCAGCGTCACCGGTCTCTTCAGCGGCCGCACCGGCGCGAACTCCACCGCGACGAACCGGCCGGCGGCGTCGGTGGGGTCGGGGAACCATTCCTTGGCCACCTGGGCGATGCCGACCACCGCCAACCCCTCCTGCGAGTGATAGTAGAACGCCTGGTCGCCGAGCTTCATGGTGCGCAGATAGATGGCCGCCTGGTTGTTGCGCACGCCGTCCCAGACGGTGCGGCCGTCGCGTTCGAGGTCGCTGAACGCGTATTTCGTCGGCTCGGACTTCACCAGCCAGTGGGCGGGGGCTTCGGACATCTCGGCGGGCTCCGCGCGGCGAGGGCGCCGCTGGCCCGCTCATGGCCGCGCCGGCGCGCCACGTCAATCGACCGGGCGCTTGACAGCCGCGCCGGCCCCCATCCACCCTCCCACTTCCGCCGGGTCACGGAGACGGCGAGACATGCCCGACCGGCTCGCCGACAGCGACTTCCTGCAGGCGCTCTACGACACCGCCCTCTATTCGGGCGACTGGCGCCCGGCGCTGACGCTCAGCGCCGAACTTCTCGCCTCGGCCGAGATCTCGCTCTCGGCCGTGGACGGGCCCGCCTTCGTCACCTGGGAGACCACCAACCGGCTGCTGAGCGACGAGGCGCTCGATCGCTATGCCCGGCATTATGGCGCGCTCGATCCCAAGATGCGGCTGCTCTCGCGCGGCGGCGGCGGCTTCGTGTTCAACGACAGCGCCTATTTCGACGACGCCTTCGTGTCCCGCGATCCCTTCTACCAGGAGTTCACTCGCTGGGTCGGCACCCGGCACACGCTCGACATGGCGCTGGGGCCCGAGCCGGGGCGGTCGGTGTTCCTGGCGGCCAACCGCACGGCGGAGCAGGGGCCGTTCCAGCCGGCCTCGGAGCAGACCTTCGCCGCGATCGCCGGCCACATCGGGCGCGTGCACAGCCTGCGCACCCGGCTCGACGACGCCCAGGCCAAGGCGCGCTACGCCGAGGCGGCGCTCGATGGCCTCGCCTACGGGCTGATCGTTCTGGGCGCCGACGGCCGCGCGGTGCTGGTCAACGGCCGTGCGCGGCGGCTCGCCCAGGCGGACGGCGTGCTGGAGCTGCGACGCGGCCAGCTCGCGGCCCGCGCGCCGGGCCTCGACCGCGAGCTGCAGGCGATGCTGGAGCGGGCGCGGAGCGGGACGAGCCTCGCGGCCTCGTCGATCCGCCTGCCCGGGCCGGACGAGGCGGACTTGGTCGTCTGGGTGGTGCGGCTGCCGGCCTCGAGTCCGCTGGCCGCCAAGGCCGCGCCCGGCGTTCTGGTGATGATCGGTGATTCGGCCGCCCGCGGCCGCGTCCGCCAGGGCGACCTGATCAATATCTACGCCCTGACGCCCGCCGAAGCCGATCTCGCCCTGGCGCTGAGCGGCGGGCTGACGCTGCGCGCGGCGGCGGCGGAGCGCGGCGTCGCCTACGTCACCGCGCGCTCGCAGCTCTATGCGATCCTGGAGAAGACCGGCGTGCATCGCCAGGCCGAACTCACCCGGCTGATCGCCGGTCTGCCGGGCGCGATCCTGGGCGATCCGGGCGGCTGACGGCGGCCCGCTTAGCTGCAGTGCGAAAACCCCTGTTCCTGCGCCGCGAGACGGGTTATCGCCCACCCGCCGCGCGCCGTCCGATCGGGACTCGTCGCCGCGCCGAGCTGAGCGGAGTCCATGCCTAAGGCCAAGGTCAACGGCGTCGAGATCGAGTTCGAGAACGGGATGACCGTGCTCCAGGTGGCCGAACTCGCGGGGGAGGAGATCCCGCGCTTCTGCTACCACGAGCGGCTGTCGATCGCCGGCAACTGCCGCATGTGCCTGGTGGAAGTGAAGCCGGGGCCGCCGAAGCCGCAGGCTTCCTGCGCCCTGCCCGCCGCCGAGGGCAACGAGATCATCACCAACTCGCCGATGGTGAAGAAGGCGCGCCAGGGCGTGATGGAATTCCTGCTGATCAACCACCCGCTCGACTGCCCGATCTGCGACCAGGGCGGCGAGTGCGACCTGCAGGACCAGTCGATGGGCTATGGCAAGGGCGGGAGCCGCTACGACGAGAACAAGCGCGCGGTCGAAGAGAAATACATGGGTCCGCTGATCAAGACGGTGATGACCCGCTGCATCCAGTGCACCCGCTGCGTCCGCTTCATCAGCGAAGTCGCCGGCGTCTCCGAGATCGGCCTGATCAGCCGCGGCGAGGACGTGGAGATCACCACCTACCTGGACCAGGCGGTCACCAGCGAGCTGTCGGCCAACATCATCGACCTCTGCCCGGTCGGCGCGCTCACCTCCAAACCCTACGCCTTCAACGCCCGGTCCTGGGAGCTGACCAAGACCGAGAGCATCGACGTGATGGACGCGCTGGGCTCGGCGATCCGGGTCGACGCGCGCGGGCCGGCGGTGCTGCGGGTGCTGCCGCGCACCAACGACGAGGTCAATGAGGAGTGGATCTCCGACAAGACCCGCTACGCGGTCGACGGCCTGGCGCGCCAGCGCCTCGACCGGCCGTTCGTGCGTCGCGGCGGCAAGCTCGAGCCCGCGACCTGGGCCGAGGCGTTCGAAATCGTCGCGGCCAGGCTGAAGGGCGCCGCGCCGGACCGTATTGGCGTGATCGCCGGCGACCTGCAGGACGCCGAATCGATGAAGGCCGCGCTCGATCTCTTCGGCGGCATGGGCGTGAAGAGCTTCGACTGCCGGCAGGACGGCCTCGTCCTGGGCGGCGGACCGCGGCAGAGCTGGCTGTTCAACTCGACCCTGGCCGGGATCGAGGCGGCGGACGCGGTGCTGCTGATCGGGACCAATCCGCGGCTCGAGGCGGCGGTGCTGAACGCCCGCTTCCGCAAGATGTGGCTCGCCGGCAAGACCCGCTTCGGCCTCATCGGCGCACCCGTGGACCTTAGATATCGCCACGAGCACCTGGGTGAGAGCGCCTCGGCGCTGAAGCGGCTGCTGGACGGCGACTCCGAGTTCGTGAAGGCGCTGAAGGCCGCCCAGCGGCCGGCGCTGGTGATCGGGCAGGGCGCGCTTCGCGATCCGGCGACCCTGGCCGCCATCGCCGACCTGGCCGGCGCCCTGGGTGTCGTCCGCGACGGCTGGAACGGCTGGAACGTCCTCCACACCGCCGCCGCGCGCGTCGGCGGCCTCGACCTTGGTTTCGTCCCGGGCGAGGGCGGCAAGCGCGCCGCCGAGCTGGTGCAGCCGGGCGGCGCCGACGTGCTCTTCCTGCTGGGCGCCGACGAGATCGACCTTTCCAAGACCGACGCCTTCGTCATCTATCAGGGCACGCATGGCGACGCCGGCGCGCACCGGGCCGACGTGATCCTGCCGGGCGCCGCCTACACCGAGAAGGCCGGGCTCTACGTCAACACCGAGGGCCGGGTGCAGCGCGGCGAGCGGGCCGTGTTCCCCAAGGGCGAGGCGAAGGAGGACTGGTCGATCCTGCGGGCGCTGTCGGAACGGCTGGGCGCGAAGCTGCCCTACGACACGCTGGACGCCCTGCGCGCCAAGCTCTTCGCCGACCATCCGACCTTCGGCCAGATCGACTATGCGCCGGGCGCCAGCCCCGCCGTCTTCGATCTGGCCGGCCTCGGCGCCGCGGGCGAACTCTCCGACGCGCCGCTCGCCAGCCCGATCGAGGCCTTCCACCTCACCAACCCGATCGCCCGGGCGAGCGTGACCATGGCCGAATGCGCCGCGCTGGCCGCCGGCGCCCACAAGATCGCGGCGGAGTAGGCGCCGCGATGCAAGCCACCTTCTGGACCACGCCCGGCGGCTGGACGCTGCTCACCCTCGGCCAGATCCTGCTGGTCACCCTGGTGCTGCTGCTGTCGTGCGCCTTCCTGATCTGGGGCGACCGCAAGCTGTTCGCCGCGGTCGGCATGCGCAAGGGCCCCAATGTGGTGGGCCCGTTCGGCCTGCTGCAGTCGTTCGCCGACCTGCTGAAATTCCTGCTGAAAGAAGAGATGATCCCGGCGGGGGCGGACAAGCCTGTCTTCCTGCTGGCGCCGCTGATCAGCGTGACGCTGGCGCTGGGCGCCTGGGCGGCGATGCCGCTCGCGCCGGGCTGGATCGTCGCCAACATCAACGTCGGCATCCTCTACCTGTTCGCCGTCTCGTCGATGGGCGTCTACGGCATCATCATGGGCGGCTGGGCGTCGAACTCGAAATACCCGTTCCTCGGCGCCCTTCGCTCGGCGGCGCAGATGATCAGTTACGAAGTCTCGATGGGCTTCATCATCGTCACCGTGATCCTGCTCGCCGGCTCGATGAACCTGAACACCATTGTCGAGCGCCAGGCTGGTTGGCTCTGGCACTGGAACGTCTTCGGCGGCGGCGGCGTGCGCAGCCTGCCGGGCGCGATCGTGATGATCCCGATGGCGGTGATCTTCTTCATCTCGACCCTGGCCGAGACCAACCGGCCGCCGTTCGACCTGTCGGAGGCCGAGTCCGAACTGGTCGCCGGCTATCAGGTGGAATACGGCTCCTCGCCCTACATGCTGTTCTATCTGGCCGAGACGGCGAACATCATCCTGCTGAGCGCGCTGATCGCGGCGTTGTTCTTCGGCGGCTGGCAGGCGCCGTTTCCGACCCCGTTCCTGGCCCATTGGCCGGCGCTGGGGGTCAGCCTGTTCGGCTTCTTCTGGTTCTTCGTGAAGACGCTGTTCTTCTTCCTGCTCAACGGCATGGTCCGCGCCGTGGTGCCGCGCTACCGCTACGACCAGCTGATGCGGCTGGGCTGGAAGGTGTTCCTGCCGACCTCGCTGGTCGCCGTGGCGCTGATCGGCGCCTTCCGCGTCTTCTGGCTGCCATCATGATCCGCGCGCTGATCATCGGCGGGCTGCTGCTGGGCCTGGCGGCCTGCAGCAGTGGGCCCGAGGGCAACGCCTGGTATCAGATCGGCGACGCCAACTACGACGCGCTGAAGGCGGCCAACGACGCCTGCGTCGCCAAGGGCGGCAAATTCCAGCTCAAGTCGGGGGGCGAGCCCACCCACATGGGCGACTACGAGTGCTTGATGCCGAAGGGAACCTGATGCTGAACCGGATCGGCCAGGCCGTCAGGGGCGCGGCGCTGATGGACTTCATGGGTGCGCTGGGCCTCGGCCTCACCATCCTGATGCGCCCGAAGATGACCGTGCAGTACCCGCACGAACGCAATCCGCAATCGCCGCGCTTCCGCGGCGAACACGCCCTGCGCCGCTATCCCAACGGCGAGGAGCGCTGCATCGCCTGCAAGCTCTGCGAGGCGATCTGCCCGGCCCAGGCGATCACCATCGAGGCCGAGCCGCGCGACGACGGCAGCCGCCGCACCACCCGCTACGACATCGACATGGTGAAGTGCATCTACTGCGGCCTCTGCCAGGAAGCCTGCCCAGTGGACGCCATCGTCGAGGGGCCGAACACCGAGTTCGCGGTCGAGACCCGCGAGGAACTCTACTACGACAAAGAGCGCCTGCTCGCGAACGGCGACCGCTGGGAGCGCGAGATCGCCCGCAACCTCGAACTCGACGCGCCCTACCGCTGATGCGCCACGTCAATTACCGCGCCGCGATGCAAAACCGGTTTGCAGATCGGCTGAACGCGCTAAGAGACGGGCGCGATTCAAGGGAGGCCCGGCCGCGCCGCGCGCCCTCTCGCTTCGGCTCTGAGGGACGGGAGTAGCGGCGGCCGACATGGACCTGCAGGCGATCGCCTTCTACCTACTCTCCGCGGTGATCATCGTCTCCGCGCTCGCCGTGGTTTCGGCGCGCAATCCCGTGCACTCGGTGCTGTTCCTGATCGCCGCCTTCTTCTCGGCCGCCGGCCTGTTCGTGCTGGTGGGGGCCGAGTTCCTGGCGATGCTGCTGGTCATCGTCTACGTCGGCGCCGTCGCGGTGCTGTTCCTGTTCGTGGTGATGATGCTCGACGTCGACTTCTCGGCGCTGAAGCAGGGCTTCGCCCGCTACGTGCCGCTAGGCGGCCTCGTCGGCGGGGTGCTGGCCGTCGAGATGATCGTGGTCGCGGTGAGCGTGGCCACCCACGGCGCGGTGAAGCACGCGGCGCCGGCCGCGCCGGTCCTCGGCGTCACCAACGCCGAGACCATCGGGCGGGTGCTCTATACGAACTACGTCTACTACTTCCAGGCCGCCGGCTTCGTGCTGCTGGTGGCGATGATCGGCGCGATCGTGCTCACCCTGCAGCACCGCCCGAACGTGCGCCGCCAGGTGATCGCCGACCAGGTGGGCCGCAATCGGGCCTCGGGGCTGAAGGTGGTCCAGATCAAGTCCGGCGACGGGATCGCGCCATGATCGGTTTGTCACATTACCTCGCCGTGGCGGCGATCCTGTTCACCATCGGGGTGTTCGGCATCTTCGTGAACCGCAAGAACGTCATCGTCATCCTGATGTCGATCGAGCTGATCCTCTTGGCGGTGAACATCAACCTGGTCGCCTTCTCGGCCTTCCTGCACGAGATCACCGGCCAGATCTTCGCCATGATCGTGCTCACCGTCGCCGCCGCCGAGGCGGCCGTGGGCCTCGCCATCCTGGTCACCTTCTTCCGCAACCGCGGCGACATCGCCGTGGACGACGTCTCGATGATGAAGGGCTAGGGCGCGCGATGACCCCTCAGCTCATCGTCACGCTCATCGTCTTCGCGCCGCTGGCGGGCGCGGCGATCGCCGGGTTCTTCGGCCGCCGCATCGGCGACGTGGCCTCGATGAGCGTCACCACTGGCCTGCTATTCGCGGCCTGCGCCCTCGCCTGGATCACCTTCTTCAACACCCTCTACGGCGGCTGGCATTTCACCAGCCAGATCGCGCCGTTCATCAACGTCGGCGCGTTCCAGTCGGCCTGGAGCGTGCGGGTCGACAGCCTGTCCGGCGTCATGCTGGTGGTGGTGACCACCGTCTCGGCGCTCGTGCACCTCTATTCCTGGGGGTACATGGCCGACGACGATTCCAAGCCGCGCTTCTTCGCCTATCTGTCGTTCTTCACCTTCTCCATGCTGGCGCTGGTGACCGCCGCGGACTTCATGCAGCTGTTCTTCGGCTGGGAAGGCGTGGGGCTGGCCAGCTACCTCTTGATCGGCTTCTGGTTCAAGAAACCCACCGCCAACGCCGCGGCGATCAAGGCCTTCGTGGTCAACCGGGTCGGCGACTTCGGCTTCGCGCTCGGGATCATGACCACCTTCTGGGTGTTCGGCACCATCCGCTTCGCCGAGATCTTCCCGCAGGTCGCCGCCCACGCCAAACAGGGCTGGGAATTCGCGGGTTACCAGTTCTACGCGGTCGATCTCGCCTGCGTGCTGCTGTTCGTCGGCGCGATGGGCAAGTCGGCGCAGTTCTTCCTGCACACCTGGCTGCCCGACGCCATGGAGGGTCCGACGCCGGTCTCGGCGCTAATCCACGCCGCCACCATGGTGACCGCCGGCGTCTACATGGTCTGCCTGCTCTCGCCGATGTTCGAGTACGCGCCGGTGGCCAAGACCATCGTCACCGTGATTGGCGCCGTCACCGCGCTCTTCGCCGCCACCGTCGGCCTGGCGCAGAACGACATCAAGCGGGTGATCGCCTATTCGACCTGCTCGCAGCTCGGCTACATGTTCTTCGCCGCGGGCGTCGGCGCCTACCAGGCCTCGATGTTCCACCTCTTCACCCACGCCTTCTTCAAGGGCCTGCTGTTCCTGGCCGCCGGCAGCGTGATCAACGCCATGCACCACGAGCAGGACATGCGGGCGATGGGCGGGCTTTGGAAGAAGATCCCGATCACCTACGGCGTGATGCTGGCCGGCACGCTGGCCATCACCGGCATCGGCATCCCCTATCTCGATATCGGCTTCGCCGGCTTCTACTCGAAGGACGCGATCATCAACGCGGCCTGGGACGCCGGGACGCACGGCAGCGGCGTCGGCTACTTCGCCTTCACGATCGGCATCCTCGCCGCCGGCCTGACCTCGTTCTACTCCTGGCGGCTCATCTTCATGACCTTTCACGGCACGCCGAAGTGGGCTCACGGCCATGACGCGCATGACGATCACGCCCACGCCGACGACGCCCACGGCGGCCATGACGACCACGGTCCCCTGAACCCCAAGGAAAGCGGCTGGGTGATGCTGGTCCCGCTGCTGGTGCTGGCGGCGGGCGCCGTCTTCGCCGGCGCGATCTTCGCCCCGTCGTTCATTGGCGAGGGCCGCAACGAATTCTGGAAGGGCGCGATCTTCAATCTCGGCGCGCCGATGCTCGCCGAGGCCTCGACCTTGCCGGCCTGGGTGGTGTGGGCGCCGCTCACCGTCACCGCCGTCGGCTTCGCCGCCGCCTGGTGGGTCTACATCGCCAACGAGGGCATGGGCGCGCGGATCGCGGCGCGCAAGGGCCCGATCTGGAGCTTCCTCTACAACAAATGGTACTTCGACGAACTCTATGACGCGACCTTCGTGCGCGCCGCCCGGGTGCTGGGCGACCTGTTCTGGAAGGGCGGCGACCAGAAGCTGATCGACGGGCTGGGTCCCGACGGCGTCTCGGCGCTTTCCTACGTCGTCGGCCGCCGCACCGGCCGGCTGCAGACCGGTTACCTCTACCACTACGCCTTCGTCATGCTGGTGGGGGTGGTGGCGCTGCTCTCCTACGCCCTGTGGTTCTTCACCCGGGGAGGGCGCTAGCCATGGTCGGCCTGCTCTCACTCACCACCTTCCTGCCGCTGCTCGGCGTCGCCGCCATCCTGGCGCTGAAGGTCTTCGCCCCGGCCGGCCATCCGGGCGCGCCGAACGCCGCGCGCTGGATCGCGCTGGCCGTCACCCTGGCGACGCTGGCGCTCTCGATCGTGCTGGTGGCCTCGTTCAACGGCGCGGGTCCGGGCTTCCAGTTCGTCGAGGACGCGCCGTGGTTCGCTGGACTGCACTACCGCATGGGCGTCGACGGCATCTCGGTGCTGTTCGTGCTGCTCACCGCCTTCCTGATGCCGCTGTGCATCCTGGCGAGCTGGAAATCGATCCAGGACCGCGTCCTGGAATACATGGTCGCCTTCCTGATCCTCGAGACCCTGGTGATCGGGGTGTTCTGCGCCCTCGACCTGATCCTGTTCTACCTGTTCTTCGAGGGCCAGCTGATCCCGATGTTCCTGATCATCGGCATCTGGGGCGGCCAGCGGCGGGTCTACGCGGCGTTCAAGTTCTTCCTCTACACCCTGCTGGGCTCGGTGCTGATGCTGGCGGCGATCCTGTTCATGATCAGCGTCGCCGGCACCTCATCGATCCCGGCGCTGATGCACTTCAAGTTCGCGCCGGGCGCCCAGACCTGGATGTGGCTGGCCTTCTTCGCCTCCTTCGCGGTGAAGATGCCGATGTGGCCGGTGCACACCTGGCTGCCCGACGCCCACGTCGAGGCGCCGACCGCCGGCTCGGTGATCCTGGCCGGCATCCTCTTGAAGATGGGCGGCTACGGCTTCCTGCGCTTCTCGCTGCCGATGTTTCCGGCCGCCAGCGTCCAGTTCACGCCGCTGATCTTCACCCTGTCGGTGATCGCCATCGTCTACACCTCGCTGGTGGCGT